>ENA-UOWO01002181-UOWO01002181.1-activated-sludge-metagenome-genome-assembly--contig:-NODE-2181-length-24711-cov-9.759774_pt1 | contig 24711 bp, 40 predicted proteins | sample MGYA00238148_ERZ761564 | MGnify/ENA primary metagenome ERZ761564 (study PRJEB28885, sample SAMN05720194) | activated sludge metagenome | isolation source: Anaerobic digester | place: USA... | reverse complement strand
TGGCTATCGGAACGCGCCGAGAACGGCGTGACGAACGCGTTCCTGTTCTGGGCATTGGCAGGGGTCATAGCGTGCCTGTTGCTGATCCCGCCGAGGCGTCTGCGGTGATCGACGCGTGGTTGTCGTTACTGGGGTCGGTGGCCATCGCGCTGGCAGGGGTCGCCGGTGCGTGGTTCGCGGGCCGGTCGGCGCGTCAGCAGGCGGTGGCGACATCGGCGCAGGCTGCTGCGGCGCAGGCGGATTCGACGCGCCTGCTGTCCTACGACCAGCTACAAGAGGACCTGTCGAATCTCGGGGATCGATTCGACCGGTACGTGCTACAGGCAGAGAAGGACCGCCGGTACCAGTCCGGTCTCGTCCGTCACCTGGACGACGAGGTCAACGAGTTGCGAGCGACGATGATCGAGGCCGGGTTGACCCCGCCGCCGAGGAGACCGTGGCCGCCGTACCCGGGGGAGTCATCGTGACGTGGGATTGGTTGCGGCTCACCACAGCCGTCCTGCTCATCGTGACCGCTGTCCTGTTCGGCGCGGTCAACTGGCTGCGCCTCCGCCACACCGACCGGTGGGATGCTATGGCCCGCATCGGGTCGCTGGCCTACTGGCTGTGCGCGGCCGGCGCGGTTGTCGACGCGCACCGCTCCGGCCTGCCGTCCGGGCCCCGGCTCCTCCCGGTCGCGGCCAGCCTGTTGCTCATCGTCGTCGCCTACACGGCGCTACTCGCCCGGGAGATCCGGGCACGACGAAAGGAGAAGTGATGGCATCGAGATCGGACTACGGTGCGAACCCGAACGCTGGCGTCAACGTCAACGCCGACCACGGGTGGGGCGGGTACCAGTGGCCCGCAGGCGTGCCGTCGAACCTGCTGGGCACCACCAACTACCAGCAGCGCAACGGCGCCAAGCAGTTGATCCGCGTAACCGTCCGCAAGGAGCTGGTGTCGCTGTTCGAGCTGGCCGCCGAACTGGCGGACGTCAAGCACGGCTACCAGATCTGGGCGAACCGTGCCGGCGAAGTGTGGGGACCCTGGTCCTACGAGAACCGCGCCATCGGCGGCACTTCCACCGCGTCGAATCACTCCCGCGCTAAGGCGTGGGACGTCAACGCGCCGAACAACCCACAGTCCTACACCTTCCAGTCTGACCTGCCGCCGGGGCTGGTCGAAGATTGGGAGCGGATCGGCCTGTGCTGGGGTGGCCGGTACGGCTCGCCGACGAAGTTCGACACGATGCATTTCGAGTACGGCTACAGCCCGGCCGACGTCGCCGGGCACGTCGCGCTGGCCCGGCAATTGCTGGGAGGCGGGTCCACTCCCATCACCCCATCCCCGAGTCCTGAGGAGGACGACACCATGCAGGTCCGCAGGGACAATCAGACGAAGATTGACTATGCGTTCGACGCAAGGAACTTCATCCGCATCACCGACCCCAACCACTTCGGGCTCCTGAAGTCCGCCGGGTTCATCGCGGTCGACCACGGGCAGGTGCCGGAGATCAACACGTGGGATGTGGAGTGGATCCGCGGGCAGGTCCTCGCATGGGGTGGCCGCGCCGACGACTACGTGGCCCCGGGAAAAGCATAGAGCCGGCACCGGCTCCCGTCCCGGAACCGGTGACCGGCACACCTCAGGAGCAGTTGGAGATCGTCCTGGCGCTGTGCGCGGAGCGGCGGGTGGATGCGCACACCCTGTTCTGCACGGTCCTCACCGGCTACGCCGAGTCCAATTTCCGCGCCGAGGCGAAGCACCCGACGGACGCCACCTACGGTGTGTTCCAACAGAACCCCCGGTGGTGGCCCAACGCCCGCAACGGAACCCGCGCCCAGTGCGGCGATTTCCTCGACAGGTTCGCCCGGATCGACCGCACCGGTGACCCGGTCGTCGACTGCTGGCAGGTGCAGAACTGGACGGTGAAGGGCGCGCCGACACCGAAGACCGACATGGCTGGTTTCCTGAAGTTGGCCAACACCCGCAACTACACCAACCGGCTGCCGGCGATCCCGGGCATCATCTCGTCCGGTCGGCTGCCGTGACCGACAAGATCCGATTCACAGAGGAGCAGTCATGAGTGTCCTGACCACCGGAAAGTTCTGGGCCGCCACCGTCGAGAGGGCCGTGTCGACGGCGGCTCAGTCGGCGATCGGCGTCCTGACCGCCAACACCACTGGCGTCGCCGAGATCGACTGGGCCGCTGGCCTGACCGTCGTCGGCGTCGCCACTGCCCTGTCCGTCCTCAAGGCGGTCGCCGCGGTCAACCTCGGCGAGCCCGGCCCCGGCATCGGGTCCGCGGAAGCCCTCACGGACAAGGCGGTCTGACGTGGCCGCCGGCTTCCCGCTGACCCGCGAGGTCATCGACAATTTCAGCGCGGACCGGGCCCGTCAGGTGCAGTCCGCGTTGGTCGGCGCGCAGCGGCATCACCTGTGGCTGTCCGGTGTGGCCGACGCCGACCTGCTTGCGCTGGGCTACAGCCAGGGTGACGTGGACACGCTCCGCGGCACCTACCTGGCGCTCGACAAACTCGCCAGAATCGCCACCGCGCAGGAAGTTCAGGCCGCGCCGGACGACTTCCTGTGGAACGCAAAGAAACTCATCGGCCCTCACTTCTAAGGAGCGATCATCATGGCTGGACTCACGAACGCCGAATCGGCGGCGACCCTCGATGCAAGATTCCCCACGACGGGCGCGACGGACCACATCGCGTGGTCGGCGAACGGCACGTCCGAGACGGGCTCTCTGGCGCGGACGGCGATCGGCGCGACCGGCTGGGCGTCGGCGACCAACGCTGACCCGTCGGTGAAGGCCAACGCGAACGCGCTGACCTCGGCAGCGGCGTCGGCGGGCGTCACCGTCACCCACTTCGCGATCTTCACCGCGTCCAGCGGTGGCACGCAAAGAACGGACTGGACGGCGCTCGCCGCGTCCCGTGCGCTGTCCACGGGAGATCAATTGACCGTTGCCTCCTCGGCCCTGTCGATCACTCTGACCTAGGAGATGCGGATGCATAAGCGATATCGCCTCGTCGCCGCTCTCGTCGCCGGCCTGCTCGTCCTGGGCTGCACCACCGTCGCCGCATCCGCAGCGGGTGAGGCGGATCCGTGCGCGGGCATCATCACGGACTCCTCGTCGACGGAGCAGCAGACACGGTGGCAGGCGTGTCGGCTGGATCGGATCGAGTCGGCGCTGTCCCCGGTGACGGAGACGCAGACCGAGACCGCCACGGAGACCGCGACCGTGACGGCGACGCAGCAGGTCCCGACGACGGTCACGGCCCCACCGGTGACGGTGACGAGCACGGTCACCGCCGCACCCACGTCGACCAGCGCGACCAGTACCCCGGCGACGTCGACCAGCGCGACGTCGACTCCGCCGCCGTCCTCGGGTGGCTGGCCCGACGCCACCAACACGGGCGTCCCCGCCGGCACCACCCTCACCGCGTACACCGGCCCGCTGACGATCACCACCGCCGGCACCGTGATCGACAGGAGGAAGATCACCGGGTGCGTGGTGATCAAGGCCAACAACGTCACGATCAAGAATTCGCTGCTCCAGACGAACGGCTGCTTCTTCAACGTGTTGTCCGACAACGGCAACACAGGCCTGGTCCTCCAGGATGTCGAGATCGACGGCCAGGGCAACAGCACCGGCGACAGCGCCGTCAACGGCTCCGGTTTCACGTGCCTGCGGTGCAACATTCACGGCACCGTCGACGGATTCAAGGCCGGCACCAACGTCGTCATCCAGGACTCCTGGATCCATGACCTGGTGATCCAGGGCGACAGCCACAACGACGGGATCCAGTCGCTCGGCACCACGAGCCTGAAGATCATCCACAACCGGATCGTCCTCGCCGATGGTGCGACGTCCGCGGTCATCCTGTCCACCGGCAGCGCCAGCGCGATGAAGAACGTCGAGATCCGCGGAAACCTGTTGGGTGGTGGTGCTTTCACCGTGTACGGCGGGTACGCCGCCGGGCAGGACGTCCGCTCCCGGGTCGACAACATCTCGATCACCGACAACCGGTTCACCACCGTAGTTTTCCCGCGGTCCGGTGCGTACGGTCCGCTGACGTCCGCCGATCCGCCCGTCGTCCTGAGCGGCAATCTGTGGCTGGACGGACCGAAGGCCGGCCAGTCCATCTGATCCGAGGGAGGTAGCGGTGCCGATCGCTCTGCGCGCGTCGACGTCGGTCGCCTACGGCACCCGCACCAACACCACCGTCACCGCGCCTTCGGGTGCGGTGAGTGGGTCGGACGTCATCACGGTGGCCATCGATGTCGGTGGTGGTCCGTCGTCGATCACGATCAGCACCCCGTCCGGGTGGACCCTCGCCGGCAGCGTCTCCTACACGAACCCGGCCGACGCGTGGATCGTCAATCTCTACATCTTCGTGCGGGTCCACGATGGGTCATCGTCGTGGACTTTCAGTCACTCCTCCGGCGATTCACAGGCTTTCGCCTCCGCGTGGTCCGGTGTCGACACCAGCACCCCGCAGGACGTCGCCGCCGCCACCGGCAACGGCATCAGTCAGGCCACCGCCACGATCGCGTCGCAGACCATCGCCACCGCCGGCGCGGTCCGCGTCTGCGCGCGCGGCTCCTGGGACGGCAACGCCATCACCCCCCCGGCGGGGTGGACGGAGCGGCACGACACCCCGGTCCTGTGGGTCGGCGACATCACCGCGGCGTCGACCGGGGCGACGGGCACCACCACCGTCGACGCCGGCAACGCGAACAGCCAGGGCCGTTGGGGCACCGTCGCGATCGCGCTGCGCCCGTCGTCCGGCGGGAGCAGTTTCGCGGCGGCCGGTCAGGTCGACGCAGCATCGGCCGCATCTCTGGCGGTGACGGGCCGGCTGCCCACGTCCGGGTCCGCTCCTGCGGTCACCGCTGCGTCGGCAGGAGTGACCGCGCGGCTCGGTGTCTCGGCTGCGGCAGCAGCGTCGTCCGGTGCGGCACTGGCCGCGACGTCGCTGCTGCCGACAGCGGGGCAGGCGGACGCCACCACAGGTGTATCTCTGAGTGTGGGTGTGGCTCGGCCGGTGTCAGGGTCGGTCGCGGCCACGTCCGGTGCGGCTCTGGCTGCGTCGCTGGGTGGCACCAGCGGCACGGTGGCTGCGGTCAGCGGCACCCAGGCCACGGTGACGGCGCTCCTGACCGCCGCAGGGCAGGCCGCAGCGACGAGCACGGCAGCACTGGACGCGGTCCGCACCCGACCCACCACGGGACAGGTCGACGCCACCAGTGCGGCGGCGCTGACGGTCGGCGCGGTCGGCCCGGTCACTGGCACCACCGCGGCGGCGTCGACGTCGCAGGCCACCGTCACCGCGCTGCTGCCCGTCTCCGGTGCTGCCGTGGCCGTCAGCTCCGCGTCTCTGGCTGCGGACCTCCCCGGCTCCCGCGACGCCACCGGCACTGTCGCAGCGGTCACCGGCGCCTCGCTGGCTGTCGGGGTCCGCGCCGCTGTGTCCGGTCAGGCCGTGGCCAGCAGCACCGCGGCCGCCGCGGTGACCAGCCGCCTGACCGCATCAGCCACCGCACCCGCGACGGCGGCCACCAGTCTGGCTGTCGCCGCGGTCCGCCCCACCACCGGGCAGGTCGACGGCACCAGCGGTGTCGGCCTCACTGTGACTGCCCGCCGCCCCGCATCAGGGTCAGCGGACGCGGTCAGCGGGGTGACCCTGACCGTCGACATCCTGCCCGGCGACCACAGCGCGGCCGGCGTCGTCGCAGCCACGTCGGCCAGCAGCCTGACCGTCACGATCCGTGCCGCCGTTCAGGGGCAGGCCGACGCGGTCAGCGGGGTGACCCTGACCGTCACTGCCCGCCTGACCGCCGGTGGTGCCGTCCCGGTCATCACCGGATGCGCGCTGAGCGTCGGAAAGGCTGGCGAGCAAATTCGCGATGTCACTGTTTATGGTTGTGTCGTCTCTTCGCCGTGGCGCGGTGAGGTTGCGAAGTCCCCCTGGACGGGAGTAGTCACGTGATCAAGATCTCTTCTGTTAGCGTCGAGTATGTGCGGGTGAAGCTGACCGCCGATGTCGAGTTGAACTCGCAGACTGTTGAGCTCGCCATCTTGTCCAGCCAGGCCGCTGAGCCGGATGACGGAGACTGGCACGCAGCAACCTGGCTCACCCCTGAAGGGAAGTCCCGAACCGCTGGAGTCCTTGTCGGCACGGGAGGTCTCGTTCTGCCGAACGGCGAATACTGGGTGTGGTTCCGCTTGACTGACAATCCAGAGAAACCAGCCAAGCGTGCCGGCCAGTTGATTATCACCTGAGCAGCCTGGTCAACGCCTGACCAGGTGCATCCACGGAGCCCCAGGGCCCAGATCTGTGGATGCAACAAGTCATCCTCACTGGGAGAGTGGGGGTGACTTGCTACCTTCGAGGTCCAATCACGCTTTCAGGATCAAGCAGCTTCTCCGCCCATGAGACCGCAACAGCAGCGACCTGGACGAGCTCCGTGATGAGTCGATCTCGGTCAGTCTCCTTGGCAACCTCGGAGAACTCCTCAAGCAGGATCTTGAGCCAGGTGACCTTCTCGCCATCTTCCTCTGAGGCCTCGTAATCAGCCCTGAGAACGTTCTCGAGGACGTTTGCTGGCGCGTTGGTGTAACCGGCTAGTGAAGAGGCCCAGCGGACTTCTGGACCCGTTCCAGACGGGTTCTCGAGGTTGGATCCGTGGAGCTCAAACTGACGTTGGCGCTCTGATTCGACGAGGTTGAGGACTTCATTCGTCAAGCAGCTGCACCATTCACTCTTCATCAGCGCACCATGATCTTCACATCTCATTACGAAGCTCCTAGGATTACGGCTGCCAGGATCGGCGGAGTTGCTCCCGGCTGGTCAGTGGCGATCTCGATGATCGAGAGTCGTGGGTTCGTGGAGAGGAGGGGAGCCATCTTCTCGACTGCATTGCGGCATCGGGTGGCCTGTCCTTCACGCCACTTCTTGTCCTGTGATCGACCGGTCCGGCCGGTCTTGTGGTCCCCAGAATCAGGGCGAGCCTGGAGTCGAGCCTCGACTGTCTCGGGATCTGCAGTCAGCAGAACGATGGTGAGGGTGGACCGCAGCGCGAGCTCCTCGAGGAATGCAGCGTTGCCAAGACGCGCTCCTTCTCCGAAGATGAAGTCCTGGCCACCGTCGTCATGCCGCAGCCACTTGATGGCCTCGGGCTGGACCGACATTGACAGCGCATCAGTGCCTGGAAACTCCGGCCTCAGATGCCCGAGATAGACTCCCTTGTAGTCTCGCGGTGCATCGTAGAGATGGTGCCCGAACATCTCCCTCTCGGTCAATCGGACGTACTCTCCCACGTTCCACGGGCGAAGCATCTCACGCATGACGGTGCTCTTGCCGACACCTGGAGCACCGAGCAGGTAGAAGGAGCGGGTCATGACACACTCCCAGGGTGTCTCGGGATCGCTGATCCAACGATCCACAGCATCGTGGTGTCGTTCGGGTAGACCCACCAGTGGACGCCGATGAAGTTCAGAAACCGGACCACCTTGCCCTCGTACGTCGGGTGAAGGTCGATGCCGTGGAGGGTCTCCGGCATGCGGTCACCGTAGGTGGCGAAGTTGGGGTGGAGCGGGTAGTAATCGACAGCGAAGCTCTTCTCGCTCCAATTGGTTCCGAGCTTCTCCAGTCGTCCACGGAGCCAGTCCCTCCGGTCAGGACCGATCCCCATGAGCTTGACAGTCCCGTCCCACTCGCTCGTGTTGAGACCGTGGAGGATCCCGGCTCCCGTGTTTCCTGAGCCGAACGGAACAACGATCGTACGGACTTCCTCCGGGATATTCAGGGTCTGGTAGGCGCTCGGCCGGTGGAACGCGAGAAGCTCGTCGACGGACGCCTCAGGTGGTGCGGAGATGCCGTAGTGCAGCCAGTAGGTGTCAGGGTTCTCCTCGGACCACTCCCGCGCAGCTTTCACCAAAGCGGGGTTGTAGCCGACAGGGAGAATCTTGAAGTCCGCACCATTCTCCAGAGCGATTCGGACAGACGAGTGGCGGTCGAGCGTCTCCCGTTTCGTGCCGCCGACGAAGTGAGTCGTCGTCATGCCCAGCTTCTTCGCTGCAGAGCTGACCAGGGCATGCTGCGGGGACACGCAAGCTGCTGCGGTGACGACCTTGCGATACCCCTTGTCGTGGGCGTCTTTCAGAAGCTGCTCTGCCGCACGGAGCTTGGATCCGTTAGCACCGTTGGAGTATCGGTACAGGTCTTCTCGCTTGATCCAGAGACCGTTGTGGTTCTCGACCTGGCTGAACTCATCGGTCATCGCTTCTCCGTCCATACGAACGCCAGCCCGAGAGTGATGAAGACGATCAGGAAGGCTGCGATTCCTGCAACCCAATTCGCGGGTGTTCCGAACATCACAGAATCTCCAATCCTCGAGGATCATAGGGACAGCTGACAAGCTGGCGCGGATCTGGACTCTCGGGAGTAAACACCGTGATCGACGACCAGTGATGATAGAACGACTTAGTCGCTGTGTAACCGAATCGGTTCTTGACGTACTCCCCGGTGGCTAGGAGATAGTCAGAGTACCACCGGATTGGCTTACCCAGAGCCTTGGAGTAGGTCTTGCGGTGAAGGTGCAACAGCCGACCGGCGATATCCGTCAGGACGACAGCTTTCGCTCCGCTGGAGAACGTTCGCTCGAGCCAGTCTTCGACTGGTTTCTGAGTCCATTTGACCGCAGTCAGGTCTCCCACATCAGCGATCTGGAGATCAGCTTCGACAAAGTTTGACGGAAGATAGCTCGAACCACCCAGAACCGCAATAGATCCAGGCAAGTTTTCGCGAAGATATCGCTGCGCTGACTCTGAGTAGTCTCGAACGTAGTGAAGAGCTCCGGGCCACAAGTCCTCGACGATCAGAGCTTGCGCCCCGATACCTCCGAAAGACTCATAGACTGAATCAATCTCGAGACCCAGCGAGTGAACTTCATGCAATGCATGGTATCCCATGGTGATGTGGCGACTGACCTCGTTCGGCTTGCGGAGAGCCCAGTCGGCGAACCACTCGTTGTGCTTTGCGACAGGAGTTGGGAGGTCCCACTTCTCGCAGATTCGGATAGTCACTTCGTCTCCTCTTCAGGCTTCCGGTGCTTCCCCGATGTATCTGGTCTCAGAGCACTTGTCAGGAGTCGGACACCGGCACATCTTGTGAACGGTCCCGAACTGACATGTGTACGCGCCCATCTACTTCCGCTCCTTTCGGACTGGAAACCAACCGGAGACCACCTTGTCGTCGAATTCACTCCAGTACTCCGGGAACATGTGTCCCATCATGACTGTCTGGCCGGTCTGCAGGTAGTGGTTCTGCTTGACCGGTGACAGACCCGGATCGTTCGGGTTGTCCTCGAGTCGCGCCCAACGCGGCAGATGTACCGCACGAGCCTCCCACAGGACATCGAATCGGTTGCCCCACAGACGTTCCGCATGTCGAATCCTGTCATAGGCCATGTCGTTGTAGACATTCGGATACCGGCGATTCGGCTTGTGCCAGCTCTTGTAGGTGCACAGAGCTGACTCCAGTGTGTATCTCGTACCGCCGAACCCGATCCCTCCATCGAGATAGAGCTGATCCCCGAGTTTGGTCAATTCACCGAGCAGTGGCTTGGTTTCTTTCCATGTCCACCATGGAACTTCGATGCCGTCGACGGGCTCTGTATATCCGGCAACCACGGCCAGCCCGGTTCTGTGGCTCCGAGAGCCGCTCGAGTCCTCGAGAAGGAGCGAAGACGCATCCGGGATGTACTCGCTACCCAAGAGGATTTGAGCGTACTCAGACATGCTCCAGGAGCTGAGACGACCCATGTGCGGAAGGCTCAGCGCCCACTTCCACATCTCGGGCCACCCAGCCTGGCCGGTCTGCTTCCACTTGTAGAGCCCGGCGTCCGGATAGGCAGTGATGAACTTCTCAGTCGCCTCGCCGAACTTGAACTTCTGGTGACGCCGATCAGTGTCCCACTGCATGTCACTTCGATGGTCTTCCCACAGCTTGACTGCGTTTCTCCAACCCGCTGGAGATCCACCGCTCGCCTCGAGGAGCAGCAAGCTGGTGGCCGGATTCTGAGTGTTTCCGTTGAGCCACGTCAGCCAGGCGCGACCTTCGTCGTCGAGCTGGAAGCTGTCAGCGATTGCTGGGAGGAGGTGATACACCGCACCAGGGTGAGCCTTCAGCTGAGTGTGGAACCCCCAGAAGTCGAGGAAGACTTCGTATCGACATTCAGGAGCGCGGAGGTCTCTCATTTCGGATCCAGACATTGTTCGGGATGACCGTTTCGGCAGAACCAGCACCACAGTCCAGGCGGGTCATAGACTCTGCAGGGAATCTTCTTCATTCCGGATTCCAACTCTTCGTGTTGTTCCGGAGCGCGCGACCCTCGGGGCCCTCCCAGAGCTCGAGAAGATGATTGACAGCGATTGCGGTCACAGGCTTGATCGGTCGGAACTGATGGCCCTGAGCTGCTTCGAGGACGTTCTCGAAAGCGTGATCGAGGTTGCCCTGCTCTCGAGTCCCTCTCACGACATCTCTGACGGACGTGTTCTCCAGCTCGAGCGTCGCACCTTCTCCAGACTCGAGCCAAGTCTTGTACTTCGCCAGGTAGATGACGAGGTCCATCGCGGTGTCGAGCTTCGTCTCGTCGGAGGTCTCGGCGTTGGCGATGATGCGATCCACTTTGCGAGCGATGTTGGGGAGAATGCTGAAGATCTCACCGCGCTTCTTCCAGCTGTCTCCGTATGCCCTTGACTTCTCCGTGTGGAGCTTCGTCATGATCTCGACCAGCTGGTCAGTGGAGCCTATCTTTCGCTTGGGAGAGAGCTTCAGAGCTGGGAGAATGTCCGTTCCACGGAGCACGTCAGTAGCTTCTTCGGTGTGTCCCCAGTAGTAGGCGATCGCCCACAGCCAGGAGTGCAAGAGCGGGTCCGTCACTTGGGAGATCATCTCCAGATGGCCTTTCCGGATCTCCCCCTCGACACGGAACCAGAGGTCGATCTGATCGTCCAGTTCCTTGAGATTGGTCAGCCCAAGGCTCCACCTCAGCCCAAGGCTCCCCGAAGAGGTCATCAACAAGGCTGCAGCTTTGCTCTCGACGATCCTCTTCGCCTTCTCGAAGTGTCGCTCGTAGAGATGCAGACTGCTCACGTTGAAGTAGAGGTTTCCCACCTTCAGACCAGTGCAGGATGCCACAACCTCGAGGAGCACTGACCACTCGAAGAAGTTGATCCCGCTCCAGCCCCACATCACATCGTTTGAGCGGATCGCGATATTGAGATTCAGCACTCCGTCACGAGTGAGGAAGTGCAGCCAATTGTTGCATGGTCGATCAAGCGTCTCGGATGTTAGATCACTAGCTGGATCCCAGATCGAGATCACCGCTTGGCGAGTCATCGGGTCTTCCCGGAGAAGCCTGATGACGTTCTCCAACTGGTCCTCTCCGTTCCAGGAGCGGATCCGTGGACCATATCCAGCCCTCCAGTGCTCTCCGTCATCCGCGAACTTGGGAGCCTGTGGGAGATAGGCAGACAGCCATTCGGTGTCGTTCCGGCCAGCGAGAACCCACATCGTCTCGGCGATCTGGGCAGGCACACTGACGTGACGACCGGGAGCGGTGATATACCGATTCTGAGGGTCTCTGACCATGAAGCTCTGGAATGTGAGCTCCTTGGTGTTCCCGACACGGCTAGGAACATCCTTCCCTTCGGTGAGGAGCCGAGAGAGGAGAATCTGCAGCGTCTGGTTAGCATTCATTCAGATCAGCCCTTCGTCGTAGTGAAGAGGGAGAATGGGAGCCTGTTGCGGACCGACTGGAACATAGTTAGCCCGGCCTGGTGACCACTTGACTGCCTTAGAATATTCGCAGAGAGTATTTTGTACATCCATTAGTGACGGCACTCTGCCATACAAGTTCACGTCACCCTGATCTGCCCAGAACTGAGTCAGACCTCGGATCATCGCGTCCGGATGGACTCGAACATCAATCGCCTTGGAACCCGCAATCGCTCCCGGTCCGGCGATCACGAACTCGTTCTCGCTGCGACCGTCGTAATACGCTGTGTCTGTTAGAATTTGCATTCCCATAAAGCTCGCGCATCTAGGGATGGTTTGAAGCAACTCAGCCCTCGACTTCTGGTCTCCGAGGCTCTGGTATCGTTCTGCGAATGCTGAGGTGATCCAGTCTCGAGCCAGATTGACAGACCAAGTGAGTCGGTCGGTCCCCTTGTTCTCTAACCCACTGAACATCTTGTACGCATTGCCGAAAATTGGCATTCCCTGCTTTCGGAACTCCATCCAGGTGGCCAAAAGAGTCCCGTCCACAGCGTCCTCGTGAGTAGGAAGATATCCCCATACTTCTTCGAAGGCGACCCAGGGTTCCGGCCGATTCGTGTAGCGGTACAAGAAGGCTCGGAACAGAGCAGTGTGGTAGTCCTCGTCGCGCATGATCTGGTAGAGGTACTGACTGCCCCGATCCAGGATTCGGAAGACGTTCGTGAACTTGCGCGTTGCGACGATCGGATCTTCGGTCCACGGTGGTGCGATGTTCAGGAGCCTTCGCTGCCAGACCTGGTGCCTGGCCCGGACGAAAGCTGCGTACTTGTCGAGGTTCTCGCTCACAGGTCCAACACCTCGAGGTTATCGAGCCAGGTCTGCTCCATGGAGGTCCACTCTCTCCGCTCTGCTTTGAAGACGGGGTATCCGGTGTAATCTCGGATGATCGAGAATGACTTTGGAGTGACGCTGATGTACAGAGAACCGTTGTGATCTTTGAACAGTTTCCCGGGGGTGATGGGCTTGGTGACGGTGCTCATCCTCAATCCTTCCGATACCGGTCTGTGATAAATCCCTTGGCGTCCAACGGAAGTGTCGGTGCCCACTTCGGCGGCTGGCACATAATCTCCTGGACGGCATCGAGATCTGTTGTGTCCACAAGTACCTCGTCGTGCACGTGGCCAATCACTGGATAGCCTTCACGCTCAAGGTTGATGAGCGCGTCTGCGAGGATATCCCTGGCCACAGCCTGAGTCGCGTTCTCCGTCAGACGGCCTCCGTAGGTCTCGACCCGAATACCACTGGCGTCAGAGAACTGTCGAGACATCTTGGTGGTCGGTCTACCAGAGAAGTCCGTCGAGGCGATCATCTGATTCTTGACCCAGCGATACGTCAGAGCTCTGCCGCTCGGGAGCACCATCCGCGTTGTCGTGCCACGCTTCTGGAAGTTGATCCGAAGAGCTCGAGTCCCCTCGTCCCAACCTGTCTCCATTCTCTTCCACAGCTGAACGATCATCGGGTTGGCTGATCTCCACTGCCTCACCAATCCATAGAGCTCATCGTCAGTGCCCTGAGCGCCCATCGCCACGAGGGAGTTGAGGGCTCCCTGATATCCCAGAGCGAGACAGTTGTGGACTAGGACATCGGAAACCGTGAACCGATGACGCGGTCCGGAATTGACAATGTCATAGACGCGAGCCGTTCTTCTATGAGTCTCCAGCACTTTCTCTTCTGCTGAACTGCAAGACGAGCCTCCTCGATTATCTGAAGTCTCGTCTTGCCCTCCTTGAGCTTTCGGCGAACCGTGATCTCCGAGTACGGCCAGTGCTCCTGATGAAACTCTTTTAGACGAGTTCTCCTCTGATTGCTCATCTGCTGTGATCGAGTAGCCCAGCGAATGTTCCCTCGCTCGTAGTGTCCATTCACGTCGATTCGGTCGATCGAAAAACCTTCGGTCAGTGGACCGAGAGTTTCTACTGCCCACTGAGTCGCTTCTTCCAGAGAAGAGAACCTGAACTCGATCCCACGACCTCCGTAGTGACTGAAAGACCGATCGTTCTCGTTCTGGCATCTGGACCGAGCGCCGTTCATCGCTTCTCGGATTCGATGATGAGGGTTCTTCGGTTGGCTGCATGTCTGGCAGCCTTTTGACTTCCCGGACTGAAGAGTGTAGAACTCCGACCAGGTCTCCAGACCGCATCCAGTGCATCGAGTTTTGACCATGGGATCCCGCCACTTCTGATCCCAGCGTCTCTCCGGAGAAACGATCTCCATCCAGCCGAATCGCAGTCCTACCTGATCCGGATTGAACGAGATGTGCTCCGCTGGAGGAGGCGAATCCCAGGTGTACTGGCTCCGACGACCCTTCGATCCAGACGAGGTGGTCAGGAGTGGCTCGGAGACCTTGGTACTCGATGACATCTCTTTCTCCCTTGAACACCACACCTTCGTGGTGGACCCACTCCACGCCATCCCACATCAGATGGTCGGTTGTGACGTCCTCGATGGACACAAGTCCTTTGTCTGTCAAGACCCTGCTACCCTCTTCCACGCATGCCACCTTGCCCTGAAACCGGGTGAGAGTGTTTCCAGGAGTCGACATGCGGCCTGCTGTCTCAACGTAGATGTCCCGACCACCACGGAACGCGTCGAGTACCCACTCTTCTCCAGCGAGCCAGGCCAACACTCGAGCCTCGATCGCGGAGTAGTCAACGACCACCATCGGACCAAGGATCATCCCCCGGACCAGCGCCTTGAGCGTGTGTGCATCTGCTCCGTTACCCAGCTTCAAGTCCAGGATGGCCGATTCAGGATCTGAGACGGCCGCTCGCGGAAGATTGTGCAGCTGCACTCCCCTTCCTGCCCACCGGCCTGTGTGAGCACCGTGGAAGCGGAACTGGCCCCGCAACCGACCATCCTGACTCATCTGTCGGAGCGCCACCTCGAACTTCTGAGCCGCGATGAGTGCGGTCCCCTGACGCAGCTCGAGAACCTCTCGAACCTCGTCCGTGGTGTCGGGGTCATCGATGGCCTCTTGAACTGTGGCAGCCTGGAGGTTCGGAAGAGGCTTCCCCGCATCTCGGAGCCACTGCAGGAGTTGCTGCACGCTGTTCGGGTTCGCTAGATCGGTGATTTCCTTGAGCCTCAGCTTCGCTCGACGAGCGTTGTCGTTGCCAGCTTCCCAGGCTCTCTGGGCGAGCTCAACATCAATTTTCACGCCTCTGTCATTGATGATCTGATCAACCAGAAAGAGCTCACGTTCGGTGTCCGTGGGGAAGTCGAGACCCATGGCCTCCGCGACCAGAACGAGAGTGCGAACGTCCTGGAGACAGTACCCCAGGAACTGCTGCCACTTCTCCGGGCGCTCGTGAGGGAAGACCCGACGACCTTTTCGATCTGGTCGAGTGAAGAGGCGAATCAGAGCATGCCCGGCCGGGTCCTTCGGATCTACCTTGAGTCTCCGAGCCAGCATCTCGAGACCCTGAGGAAGCGCGTTCTCCGCTGCCAGAGCCATAGTGTCGATCCAGTGGTCAGGAGGAGTCGGCCCGAGGGTTGCCAGACAAGTGCGTTCGAAGGATGCGTTATGCGCGACCTTTATGATTCCAGGGTCGAACAGCCCTGGAATCGCGCTGATCTCCTCTTCTCCGACCGCGATACCCGGCTCAGCCCCGTCCACCGACCACCCAGCCATCAGGATCTCGAAAGTGGGGTCCTCCACGTAGGCATAGACCCCGACCTTCTTAAGGTCGAGTGAGCTGTAGGTCTCGAGGTCGACAAAGAGTGGCATCAGGCTGCAAGGGCTTCTGGGAGGAGCTCGAGTTTCTGGACCCCAGCGTCAGACAACATCCGAATCGCGGCGAGATGACGAGCAGAAGTCTCAGCAGTTCCGATAGCCATCTTTTCGAGCAAGTCTGCGCGTTGTTGGTGCTGCTCGATGGTCGCTTCTCCCCAGGTAACGACCTGTCCGTCACCAAGAGCGAACTGAGTCTCCAAGAGCTCTCGAGTGACTTCCAAGCGAACAGCATCTGAGAAAGCTTTCACGGCTTTCTGGAGGCCTTCAGAGAATTCTCTGTCTAGTTTAGCTTCGAGTTCCCCGTATTCTTTCAAACCAGACAGACAGAGATCACAGCCGCATTTGTATGACATCTCTCTGTCAAACCTATTCCATGGATAGCCGTGATTTGACCAAGTTTCTCGGGCTTCTTCAGCTTTTGAACGATACCGAGGCTTATCTGTTCCTCGACGCTTAGCTGAGACAGATTCTGCTTTTCTCGACCTTGATCTAGCCACAGCCTGGATAAGTTCTTTGACCATTCCTAGAGCTAAGACTTCTAAGTCTTCCCTATCCAGCGCTGAAAGACATTCTCCGGCGAGACGATTCGCAGTTCGCTCTGTCGCTTTCTTTTCAGAAGCGAATGCTCTTACGCGAGAATAAACATCGAATACCGTTCTCACTTTGAACAGCCCTCCTTCAGATCAAATCAGCAAGCTCGTTCTCGGTCGGCACCAAGACCGCCGGAGTGGGATCTGGGTCCGGTTCGGGCTCCGGATCGACGTGTGCCTCTGCGATGGCCTCGAGATCTCCGGCCAGAGCGATGATGTCGTCGACCAGCGCGTGCTTGTCGACCTTGAACTGCTTCTGAATTCGGCTGAGCTCCTTCCAGACCTCATCTGAAACGGCCACATAATGCTTCGCTGCCATGGTGATTCTCTTTCTCATCGAAGTTATGCGTGCGAGTTACCGCTTCTCCTCGCACCCTCAGAGTCAGCTACTCCGGATCCGCCGCCAGACCCCTCTGAGCCCTCTGGGGTCGAGCTAGATCAGGCTGTCATCCTCGTCACCTTCGTCTTCCCACACATCGAAGACGTCTTCCGCCCGGGTGGCACCGTCGAGGCGCTCGTCGTCGCGCACCTTCTGAATGTGGTTCAGACCGAACGAGACACCCTTGTTGCCCTTCTGGTTGTAGGCGAACGCACCGATGTCGACGCGCGCCCACATGCCGGAGTAGATCTCGGTTTCGTCGATGATCGGCTGGACTCGCCGGTCCACGACGCCAGGCTTCGACTTGGACGAGACGTTCATGAAGTAGGCACCCTCGAGCTCCGGAGTCTCGCCCTCCACGTCTCCGTCTCGCAGCGTGTTCTTCCACGCCTTGGGCGCTCCACCCTGGAACGTTCCTCGAGCGGCTCCGTCCGCCAGAGCAGCCTGCTGTGCCCTCCGGATGGCAGCGATGGTCGCCTTGTCGGTCTTGGGGATGATCATCATGACGCTGTAGGTCGGTTCGGCAGGTGAACCGTCGTCGTTCGTGTTGGCCTTCGGCCGCATGACGTTGACGTAGGACAGGCGTACCGGTCCGGTCACGACATGCAGGGCATTGCGGTCTGCCATCTACTTCTCCTTCTGGATCGAGAGCCAGAACTGTTCCGGCCCAACGGGGATATCAAGCTCGAGAGCGAGATGGACCTCGAGGCGAGCACCACGACTGTAGTGGTGGTTAGGGAGAGTCGCGATGCCCTCGACTCCCTGATTCAGGATCGCAGCGAGGTCTCCGCGGAGGTAGTCAGACCACTCCAGACCGTTCTGATATCCCGCCTGAGGACCGATCTTGTGTGGGTTGAGCACGCGGTATCCAGCATCCTTCAGACGCATCTCCGCCTTGGCGAAGGCTGGTCGATTACTGTCCTCGATCCCGGTGATCGGACCGCTGATGTAGAGCAGCATCGGCTTGGTCGCAGCCTTGACTCGAGCCTTGTGCCACTTCTGCGACTGAGGAAGTGGAGCTCCGTTGGGCCGAGTGCACGGCCACCCAGGGCCGATCCCGCACGTGGGACAGTAGACCGAGGTCGGCTTGATCACGACGACACCACCCTCCACTCCTTCAGACCTGACTTCTCGAGCAGAGCCAGGCAGTCACTGCACGGCTCAGCAGTGACGAGCATGATCCCTCCTTCTGTGTCTAGCTGAGCCGCGTGTCGGAGCGCGGCGTCCTCCGCGTGGATCGCGATGCACTTCCCCGGACCGTCCTTGTAAGAGGAGTACGCAGCGACTGTTGACTTCGCTCTCGGGCAGTCGTCTGCACAGGTCTGTCCGAACTCAGCCGGATGGTTGAATCCGGTGGCCAGGAGATGACCTTCAGAGCTGAAGATCGCAGCTCCGATCCGGCGACGTACACACTCAGATCTGGTTGCTATTCGCTCAAGCAGCCAGATCTCGTCTTCACGAGTCGGATGAGACATACGGATTCAGTCCAACTGTGGTCTTCTGAGTCTCTTCAGAGTAGACCGCGTCGACGATCTTCCACAGACCTCCGAACGAGTCTGGTCCGACGATCTGGCCGACGCTGGCCGTCCGGTCGCCCGGATAGGTCAGCTGACGGGAGCCTTCCACTCGGACCACCTCTCTTCGGCGTGCCTGTCACAGACCGTCGCACGTGTCGAAGTCTCCTCGTAGGCGTATCCCGCCTTGCTCTTGGAGGTTCGCTTGACGTACTCCGGAACGTCCCTCGAGCGGACGTCCAGGGACCGAACCCCATCATCTGCACAGACACGTCCGTACCGCTTGATCGCTTTCACCTCAGCCATCCTTTCTCGATGATCACCTTGTCCAGACCGTCGACGATCGTGGACGGATCCGCGCTGTTGATGTCCAGAGGGATGTGGTACTCTCGGCTGGAGTACCCCGCCACTCGGTTCTCGTACTCATCTTCGACCTTGATGGTCACGACGCGCTTCACTTCACCAGACCTGCCCTTCGGGCATTCTCTGTGGCCCGCCGGGATCGCTCCTTCAGCTCTTCCCGGTGAGCTCGTGTGTGGTCCAGGTCAAGCTCGCCGAACTCAACCTCTGCGTGTGAGTAGCCTCGGGCGTCGGCACGCTGGTCGTCGGTCCAGCCCTCGAGCGTGTCCCGGCGAACGATCTGCCCGTTCGGCAGAACTCCGTAACTGGTCGACTTCTGCTTCGTCTTGCGGCTCATTCCTCCACCACTCCGAACACCGCTGCGGCGTCCTTGTTTCGGTCGATCGCTGGTCGACGATCGTCTGCTGGCACGAGACTCTCGGTCCCCCTGCTGCGCTTCATCAGGTCTCCGAGAAGGACTGGAAGTTCCTTCGCCCCGACGAGCTTCTCCAGTTCACCGATGCCCTTGGTCTTGATGATCGACACGGTCTCAGCCGGATAGCCAGCGTCGATGAGAGTCTGGATCGCGGCAGCGTGATCGTCGACGAAACGGCGACCGTTGGAGCGGACCACTTTCCAACCGGGGATGTCGACGCCTTCCCGATATGCCTTCTGGAGAGCCACCTTCTCGATGCTCGCCAGCCATGCCTTGACCTCTTCGACCCGATTCAACGCGTCGCCGATGTCCTTGGGAGACATGAGCCCTGGTTCTGTGAATGCCTGAGACAAGACCCTGTCTTTCTGTGCGGTGCACTGGCCCGATGCAGGGCACCAGCGACAAGCTCGAGCGCTCGGACCGAACGGTGGATCGGGGAGGTAGACCCTCTTGGCAGCAGGAGCTACAACAGCTTCAAACCAGGCGTAGAGATCGGAGGCGCTCATTTCCTCTGTCCCAAAGTTGCCCCGGCGTGGCTGGTAAATGCTGAGTCGAACCATTTCCGGCACGTCCTCGATAAGCCCAGCCACTGCGAGGCCGGTGCAGAGCTCCAGCACGCCGATGCCGTAGATCCTGATCTGCGGGTTCTCGAACGCGTCCACGTGGACACCGGATCCGTACTTCAGATCGACCACCTCGACGTACTCGTCGTAGATCGCGATGCAGTCGGCGGTGCCCCACACGTCATCGACGGGAGTGGAGACCTTCTTCTCGACCAGAACGATCTTGGCCCCAGCGAACCGCTCCACCAGGTGCTCGACGTAGCGGTCGACGTAGCCCGAGATCTCCTTCTGGTTGAACTCTGTGTTGGCGAGTCTCCACGCATCACGTTGATCGAACAACGCGAGCTCGTCGATCCACCCGAATGCGTAGTTGGCCTCGATGGCGGCGAGCTCGTGGGCAGCTGTCCCTTCACGAGCCTCGAAAGACTCCGAGTCTGGGAAGTGCACGTCCATCGAAATGGCCGCAGCACAGTCAATCCAGCGCTCGGAGTCTGACGGGGACAGCTTGGAGTGCTTCACAGGTGTCGCCAGGTCACTTCGCAGAGGCAGAAGTGTGCACCACACTGCGATATCTCGCAGTACGCCTTCTGATGGGTGAAGGCAAGCACGACCGCAAGTGCGTGGTGGCTTTCGCACATGAACGGCGAGTGCTTACAGGGAGTCTGTGCCATCCACTTCGCTGGGTTCTCGCACGGACCACCGCTCGGGTTTCCGGCCTCACAGCTGATCTCGAAGTCGAGCTCCTCATCAAGCTCCGGCAGGACCTCGGTGTTGGAGTTCACGACAGAGGCTCGTCGTCATGGTGAAAATGCTTGACCTCGCTCGCCCTCGTGTTGCGGGCGTCCACGAGCATCTGAACGATGCTCACCATCTCCATCAGGCCGTCTGAGCCCTGCATGGAGAGCTTGGAGAGCTTTCGGGCTAGATCCGAACTAAACGTCCTGACGACCTCTTCAAGCGTGATCAGGAGCGCAGCAGACTCCCTCAAGCTCTCCGTAGCTCGCTGCTGGTCGAACAGAGCGGTGACGTGCGGCGGTGTGTCGTCGATGCTCATTTTAGATCTATCCCCTTCTCAGGTCTTCCAAGTCTTGGAGACTGGTACCCCAGCCACGGTCGGCGTTGTGCATCGTGTTGTACTCTTTGGCTGCCTTGTCTTCAGCAGACTTCTCAGCCTCCTAAGCAATCTCGAGTCGGTCGCACACTCGGTCTCGAATGAACGCTAGATCTACGACGATCGTCACTGGACCGTGACGCAATTGACCAGTGGAGAACAACTTCTGTAACTTGAGTTTCGAAAGCTTGACGCCAAACTCAGACACCTCCTTGATCACAGCCAGTTGAAAAACGACCTGGAGTGATATTTCTCGCAGGTATCCAGTCCCGACGCGACCCAGGTTCTGCGTGGGAGCATATCCGTGACGAAGCCAGTAGTCGACTTGCCGGTAGGTTGCCCCACTGGCCCGAATCGCCTCTGCGCTGCTGTACCACTTCTTCACGTTCGCTCCCTCTCGAGACCAACAGCCGCCCACCGGATGAGGATGGAACCCGGTGGGCGGCTGAAGATGGCTACTTCTCGTTCTCGTCCGCGCCGACCTTGACCTGATGGAACTGGTCGTAGTGACCGTCGAAGACCCGGACTTCTCCCAGAGCGTTCTCGACGAGCTCGTTGAACGCGCGGTCCAGCGTCGGCTTGGGCTTGCCCTCACCGGCATCGTTCAGCGCCTCGAGCTGCGGCAGGAGCGACCTGGAAGCGTGGACCAGGTCCGGCGTGTCGATCACGTACGAACCCTGGCCCTGCGCCCGAGTCACCGCGAAGGAGACTGCCCGAGTGATCGCTTCCCGAACGAAGGCTGGGAGGAATCCGTCCATCGAGGCGTACACGGCATCGTAATCCACCGTGTCAGCCAGCCGGTTCTTCGGCACGACGGCCTTGATCAGCTTCTCGATGCTGGCCCGATCCAGCCCGGCGATCTCCACCATGGCGTCGAGGCGACCCGGACGCAGCATGCCCTTGTGGATCCGGTCGAGGTGGTTGGTGGTGAGCACCATGATGAGCTCGCCACCCTTGCTGGTGATCCCGTCGAACGCGTCCAGGAGCCGCGACACCGCGTCGGCCTCGTTGGTGTTGGCCTGCGAATCGAGGTCCTCCACGAAGACGACAGCGGGCTCGTAGAGCCGCGCGGTGCGGAGCACGTCCTCGACCTTGTCCCGGCCGGGCTTGGCCGAGATGAAGGTCCACCCGTGCTGGGCAGCGACCTGGGCAGTGAGCAGACCGGCGCTCGACTTGCCGGTACCGAACGGTCCGTGGAGCAGGATGGACCGCTTCAGCGGGACGCCTTCCCGGCGCATCGCGTCGGAGTACCGGATCGGACCCCAGATGGTGCCCTCCAGCAGCTCGAGCACGTCGGTGGAGAACACGATGGACGACAGGTCCAGCGAGGTGTCCAGGAAGTCCAGCTTGGACGAGCCGATCAGGGCGTGACCCCGGTAGATCGAGTTGGTGGCCAGGAACGCTTCCACGTCGTCGAACAGAGACTCGACCTGGGACTTGTACTTCTTCGGACCCTTGGCGTACAGCAGCGAGACCTTGCCGTACTCGTCGTCGTTGGTCTCGGTGACGTAGAACTCGAGACCCTCCATCGACGGGATCTGGACGAGACCCCACGGGACCTGCATGGTCTTGCCGACGCCGATGCCGATGGTGCGGGTCTCGGCCGGCTGCATGCCGAAGAATCCGGGCATCCCGGCTGCGGTGGCCATGCCCCAGCGAGCCTTCATGCAGGTCCAGGCCGCGTAGGCACCGTCGTTGGGACGGTAGCGGAAGGTCCGCTGGAAGACGGTCTCGGTCTCGGCCTCGTCGTGCAGCCGCTGCAGGACCGTCTGCGCCTTGCGGAAGGTCATGTCGCGCGGCAGCACCATCTTCGGGCTGTCGTGGAACTCGACCTCGTCGCCAGTGATGACCTCGGCCAGGGTCTGGCTCTTGCCGATCGCGCTCTTGAGCATGGACTCGAAGTCGAGCTCGAGACCGCTGGACTGCTGGTTGGAACGTGCCATTCTCAATGCTCCTTGCTTGGGCGGTGAACTGCAAAGGATTGTGGTGACTCAGTCGGGCTGCGTTGGCATCCTCCTTTCATTGGGGACCAGCTGACCGGGAGCCCCAGACGAATCTCCCGGTCAGCTGGAGGATTAGGATCTGGAGAAGTGCTCCGGAAGAACTTCTGTCTGCTCGATCCAGCTCCCATCCGGCTCGACATGCACGAACACGTCGTCTACTGGAAACCAGACCTGATAGACACCGACGATCTCTTCGTCAGGAAGAAGGACAGCTGGACCGAGCTTCCCGGTTCGCCTCTTCTGGAGAATTTCCCGGGACGCATCGATCTCAGCTTGGATCGACGTGAGATTGACGTTCACCCACACCCTCCTCCCCGCGATTCAGTGGAACAGGATGTGCCACGTAGGGCCACTGTCCGATCAAGTACCCGCAACGCTCGACACCGTCGAGCTCGTCGATGAATCTCGACTCCTGTGGGTGAGGACACGTCTGCCGAGTCAGCTTGTCACGATCGATCTCTGAGTTCGGCATCAGACGCTCGTCATCCGGCGCTTGATCTCGGCCCGAACGATCTCGATCTCCTCGTAGCGGCCAACAGCGAGGAGGCACGTCGCGAAGTAATCGACGAGCTTGTCAGCGGTCCACGTGGTGACCAGGGTGGTGAAGTTCTTGATCTGGATCTCGGTGGCGGTCATGTCCTGCTCCTCTGTTCTGGCTGACCTCGTGGCCAACAAGTAGAACTATACCCTCCTGCCGCTTAGGAGCGCTAGTCCTAAGCGGTAGGACCACCCGATCGGGCTACTTGACGGACTTCTGGGCCCGCGAGCGGACCGCGTCCGTCCGGACGAGGCACTCACCGGAGGTCCGGCAGATGCCACACGAGTTGCTCAGCGAGACCTCGTGGATGCACTTGACCTCGGGACCCAGGTCGCGGAGAGCCAGACCACGCTGATTGGCATAGCTGGTGCGAAGCTCCGGCTTGACTGCGAAGTAGAAGTCCGACATGTCCTGCTCCTCTGCTCGGTGGTTGGCCTCCTGGCCAACAAGAAGAACGTTACCTCTTACTGCTCAGGAGCGCTAGTCCTAAGCGGTAGGACCACCCGATCGGGCTACGCAGCGACGAGGAACCCTGCGACAATCAGACACATGCCGAGGACAATCAGCGCCACAGGAGCTCTCATCAGGCTGAGACAGCCGCGAGGAAACCTTCGAGCTGGTCATCGGCCAGATCGCTGACCCGCTTGGCTCCGAGCGCGGAGAGAGCCTCTCGGACGGTCGCCGACTTGCCGCCGGTGACTAGCTCCGTCGCCTTCTGGACGGCCTGCTCCCGCAGATCCTGGCCACCGGAGATGAGATCCTCGGCAGGCTCCTCCTTGACCGGCTCAGGCTTCGGCTTGGGAGTGGCAGCCTTGGCCTTTGCAGCAGGAGCCTCGTGGCGGACCACGGTGACGGCAGGCTCCTTGTCCGCGACCTTGACGAAGTCGGAGCCGAACAGCTGAGTGAGAGCCTGCTTGTCGGCAGGATCGGTGGTGTCGAGAACGATGGTGACGAGTGCCATGGTGATTACCCTTTCAGGGCGAGAAGAAGAGCGGATTGGACGGTTTCTTTACCGGTTAGGACATCTCGGATCCTTTGGTCGATGGTGTTTCTCGCTTCGATGACGTGAACGGTTACAGGATTCTTCTGACCCTGACGATGCAGGCGTCCGTTGGCTTGCTGCCAGTCCTCCAGGGACCATGTCAGACTCGTCCAGACGATGGTGTTTCCTCCGTGTTGCAGGTTCAGTCCGTGGCCCGCCGACTGCGGATGCGCGAGTAGCACAGGCACTTCGCCCGCGTTCCAGGCATCGATCACTCCTTCCTCTTTCACGTCGCGAGCTCCAGGCAGGCTCTTCAACAGGCTGAGTTCCTCCTGGAAGCGGTAGAAGACCAGGATCGGTGTACCTGTGCCTTCCATGATCTCTCGCACCGCGTCGAGCTTCTCGCGGTGGAGAATGCTGGGCTCTGCTGCAATCAGATCGCTGTAGGCGAACCCCGCTGAGATCTGGCTGAGCTTCCCGGTCAAGACAGCTGCGTTAGCAGCGGAGTGGATGGCACCTTCTCCAATGAGGCGAAGGTCCGCAACGAGCGACTTCTCCATCCTGGTGTACACGCCTCGAGCGGACCGAGGCAGGTCGACTTCGACTGTGTTGTGGATCATCGGCGGGAGATCGAGGTAGTCCTCCGCGGACATGCTGATGCAGATGTCTGAGATGAGATTCGAGATCCG
>ENA-UOWO01002180-UOWO01002180.1-activated-sludge-metagenome-genome-assembly--contig:-NODE-2180-length-24713-cov-5.786682_pt1 | contig 24713 bp, 17 predicted proteins | sample MGYA00238148_ERZ761564 | MGnify/ENA primary metagenome ERZ761564 (study PRJEB28885, sample SAMN05720194) | activated sludge metagenome | isolation source: Anaerobic digester | place: USA... | reverse complement strand
TGTTTTCAAGAAGTCCCCTGATGGACAGATACAGCAAGCAGTGTATTATGCTATAAAAAACAGGAAGAAAATTAAAAGCACATTATTTGCATATGCATATGGAATTCTTCGTCAGAATTTGCAAATGTATGGCAACCGACATGAGAGTCCGACGATAGTAAGTGTTGCAAGTATACGGCGAGAATTTACAGTTCATAAGCATCGTTTGCAACAGCAAAGGTTGAGTATAGAAAAGCGGCATATTGAAACTATACGTGAAGCACAAAGATTTCAAGAGAATAAAGCTTTTGTAGATAGTTTTAACGGAGCAGACAAGGAGAGGGTAGAGGAAGAGCTTTTGAAGATAGGAAATCCTCACGGATTGCCATTTATAAGTTCAGGGATAGCCAGAACAGCAGCATTAGGTATGGAAGATTTAATAGAACTTTTAATGGGAAAAAAAGAGGCACTATCATGAGTGTTTTTTGTGAGGAAATTTTGAGAAAGGGGAGTAGAGAACGTTTTGTTTTTGAAGGTGTTCGAGTGAATGTAAATGGTTAATAGCCGCATAAAGAAATGAAAAGAACTTATGTCAGGGGAAAAGCGAATGATAAGCACAAAATGTGAAAAAGAAAAAGAAAAATTTTTATCAGGAGCAATTGAGAATACTGATTTTATAAAATACAGCCTTGAATTTATGGGGGAGTGTTCAGCCAATGATGGAGGGGGGATTCATGGGTTTCACCCACTCCACACCGCCCCTTCGCTACTAGTAGCTACGTGACGGTGCTCAATATTCGGGTTGGCCAGTTTTTCAAACTGTCTGACCCGAATATTGAGCGGGAAGCAATAGCGCGCGACCATGACCGAGATAATATCTCGGCGCATGGTCATTGAAGCGCGCTATGGCCGCAAGTCGCAAAGCCTCCTCGCGGCGGAGCCAAAGGCCTTGTCGTCCGTACCCTCATTCCCATGTTTTCACATGGTCATTTCGGCGCACACCCTATCAGCCCCAATTGCTTCGCTATTGGTGCCGACAGGGAACCCTGTGCGCGTCCAGACAACGCCTTTGGCTCCGCCGCGGGGAGGCATTGCAAAAGCAAAATGCAAAATACTATAATCAAAGAATCATCATTACGGGGGCATCATGGCTAAGAGTTATATAAACATCACATCAACAGATTTTGAGGTTCTGGCACTTTGCCGAGAAGTGCCTTTTATTGATGTAGATATAGTTCATAAACTTTTTTATGGTTCTCAGCAATTACCGGATTATGCGCGGAAGAAATTAACCTTATTGGAAAAGGATTCACTTTTAAGAGGTTGGATGATTGCCGGACAAAAGAAACTTTATACCCTCACGAAACAGGGGGGGGCGTTTTTGAAAATGGTTTCTGATGAAATAGAAGGGAAGATATTCAAACCAGATTTTAGCCAAGAATATTTATTTACATCAAATATTTTTGCGCCAAATATAAGCCACACCCGCCGACTAATAGATCTTTTTTTGCAGTTGCGGGCATATAGTTTTTTTGATAAGGTAGCAATTTTTGACCATCTTAGTGGGAAGAAGGAATATACAGACAACAGACCGGATATTTTAATCTGTCATGGTACACATACGATTTATCTTGAGTATGAAAACAGCGCAAAGACCCCCCGTAGTTATATAGATAGATTCAATAATTTTTTTAAGGATTCCCCCCGTTTAATATTGGTTCTTTATGTGTGTTCTGATGACTGGTTAGCAGAAAGAATATTGCGGTACATATCAGAATTTAGATCCTCAAACAATGCCCAGAAGTTTAGCGAACATGGTATAAAAGAAAGTGAGCGCCTTTATATAGGAACTCGGGGGATGCTGTTTAAAAACTGTTTAGATAAAACCCTTACCTTTGAACAGATAATAGAAAGGTTGAAATAATGTCGATGGGCAAAGCAGGGCAGGCACTATTAGAAATTTTCTTTTCCATTCTCTTTAGGGTTTTATTTTTAGCAATGATATGGTCATGGCCTTTAATAATACTAGGAATTTTAGCGGGTGTATTCCCTTGGATATTCGAAGTTCCTGCCGGTGCAATTCGGGAAATCGCGTTATCTTTATCAGATAAAAAAACCGCTGAAATTGTTTATCATTGGGCGCTTCTTATAGAATCGCTTTTATTTTGTGGTTTTCTTTATGGTCCTATTGGCGATGCTATAAATTCGCGATTAGGGCTGAGCCTTCCATCTTTCCGTATTCTTTATTCTAAAATTAGAGATAGTTTTATTGGTCAAATTTTTGGCGGCTTGTTTGAAGTTATTTTTAAAGGGAAAAAATCCGACAACCCCGTACCTCTTAGATTAGATAAAAAGCTAATAACACAGATCGGCACAGAGAAGCCCGCTCATGTTCTGACTGGTTTTGTGGGTGTTACTCCTATTTATACGACAGATAAACAAAGGACACAGCATACACAGGTAATCGGGTCTTCTGGAAGTGGTAAAACTGAAAGCGTGATAAAAAACTGGGCATATCAAGACATCGCACGCGGTCGGGGTTTTGCAATGTTAGACCCTAAGGGAGATATAAAACTAGCATCAGAGATATTCTTTTTGTGTCAAGATAGAAAGGTTAATTATTTATCTCTTTTACACGATTGCGAGAACAGCCAGACATATAACCCCTTAGCATATGGCGACCCGTCCCAGTGTGCGAACAAGATTTTTAATTCTTTTGATTGGGAAAGTGATTACTATAAAATGCGAGCATTTGATTTTTATCAATCATTACTCCGCATTATGTTCAAACATTGCGGCCAAGAGAAGGCGGGCGGGCTTCCGTCAAAGTACAGGTACAGAGAGCGTGTTTTATTGGGTGAGACATTACCATACTTGAGAGACCCGCGCCAGTGTGAAACACTTGCGAAGACTGTAGAAGATGAAGAGGACAGAGCAGAACTTTCACAGCTTGCGCGAACAAAGGCAGAAGATTTATCGGGCTTATATTCTAAGCTTTCCATGTTGTGCAGGTCTGAAACCGTTTCAAAGGTTTTCAAAGGCAGTGATATAAATGTCAAAAATGTTGTAGATAGAGGCGAAATACTTCTTTGTCAGTTGCCAACGGCTGCATACAACATTGAAGCGAAGGCAATCGCTAGAATGATAATTCAAGATTTGAACCTAGTTTCATCTTATAGACAGCAGGATTTAGGAGAAAAAGAATTTTATCCTGTTTTCATAGATGAATTTAATTCTTTCATCTTTGAAGGGTTTTTAGATTTCTTGGAAAAAGCGCGATCGGCAAATATGGGCTTAGTGTTGGCACATCAATCATTGGCCAATCTGGAAAGAATAAACCCCGCCTATAAAAAACAAGTATTTGAAAACTGTTCAACGAAGATAATCATGTCACATAATGATCCGGACAGCGCCAAGTATATATCCCAAGCAATCGGGGAGTATTACCACAAGGCAACGACACACACAGATTCACAGACGAGTGAAGTATTAGGATTAAACGCGCATCAGGGGAAAGCCGTCTCGATAAGGGAAGAAAAGCGCTTTATTGTGGAGCCAACATTGATTTTAAATCTGAATGTAGGAGAGAGCTTTTATCTTGGGAATGGCGGAGCGGTAGAAAGAGTGAAGATGCGCCACTTTGGGGCATATTATAGAGACGAAATGCACGACATGAATCTATTAAAGAAAGGAAGGTCTAAAAATGCACACAACACTCAAACAGCTGGAACGGTTAGTTCGGGAAACAACGAAAGTAAGGGACTCACTCAAGAACCGGATAGAAGCGACGAAGGCAGTGAAAGCCACGAAAAAGACAGGGACAAAAGGGGAGAAGTCAAAGAAGGAACAAATTCCTCCGAAAATAAAGGCGATAATAAGCGTCCTGAATTCTGATCCGGTAATGCTGGAACAGGTCATTGCCCTAGTTAGAATTCACAAACGGAGTAAGGCTTCAACATTGAAGGAATAATGTATGGCAGAAATGAAGTGTGACGTTTGCAGTAAGCTGGGTCATGGGAAACTAATTCCGCCTGATAAATTTCGAGAGGCGGTTCAAGGCGGCTTTAGCCCATTTCTCTTTGATACATTGCCTAAGACCCCGCAGGTTCAATTTGTCTTAACGGTGGCGCAACAACGAGCATTGACCGAATGGAAAGAGTTTGTTGAGCAGACTGACACAGATTGGAATGTTTGTGCTGATTGCTATCAATTCTTGAGTTTTTATATTTAACCAATGAAGAAATATTATAAGGAACTTTAATGAACAATAATATAACTTTACAATATGCAACGGGGGGGGGGGGGGGGGGGGGGGGGGGGTAGTATCTTTACTTAAGCCCTTTCTATTTCCATTAGAAAGGGGTCTTTGTGACAGAAACTATTTGTAGCTACTTTATCAATGGGCAATGCTTTTGTTCAATTTCTGCATACAAACATCAGGCATGTCCTTTCAAAGCTCAGAATGAATGTGGAGCTTTCAAACCAGAGACCAAAAAGGCGACGCATCCAACGGATAGTTAATATTTACAATCAAAAAACTCCTACAGCATATAGAGTTTCGTTCTTCGCAATTGGGGAAGCTACTGTAAACGTTTTTTCCTTCAATCCAAAAAAGAAAGCCAGGGCAAAGCTGTTTTTATTTGGAGGGGGAGGTGTCCCCCTCACTCCGGTTCGACCGTAAAACCGGTCGCTCCTGCGCTGCCCCCTCTGCAGGGGCTTATTCGCCCCCGCAACGCCCCAAACCAAAGCCGGTTGCTGTTTCCTGTCCCCAACAGCAACCGCAGACGGGGCGCTTTCCTACGGATCGCTTTTTCCCCGTCTATAAATCCCCCCCCCTATACCCCTGCCGGTAATAGAAAATTTCTTTTGCAGGGTCGAGCGATAAATTTCAATAAAAATCCTATCGGGGTAATACGTTCGGGGGATTTTTCTTGAAACAAGCCCTCCGGGTTTATTGCTCTGGGCTATACGTAAGCTCGAAAATGCTCTTGTTACCGGCAGGGGGAACGGTTCCCCCCCAAGGCAACAAATACAAAAGGAGCAAAAAATGGAAAAGCAGGACAAAAAAGAATGGGCAATGGAAAAAGCGCAAGAGTTACGAGCAAACCTGGACAGCCTCTTAAACGAAACCATGACAGACCAGACAAAAATAATGGCACTTGTTAACCATTACAAAATCAACGGCCTTTATAATTATTCTTTCCTTAACTCCGTTATGATTTACGCCCAGGGCGGACAACTTGCGCAGAGTTTCAAGAACTGGCAGGAGCTTGAACGGTACGTTAAAAAGGGAGAGAAGGCTCATATTTATATCTTTGTCCCAGCGTTTAAAAAAGAAGAGAACAAAGAGACAGGCGAGAAAGAGCAGTTTTTAGCTTATTTCATGTTAAAGCCTGTTTTTGATGTGACTCAAACAGAGGGAAAGCCCCTTGAGTACGTTCACAACAGCGCAGAAACGACCGCCTACAGCTTTGAAGAGCTTTCCGCGAAGGTCAGCAGCTTAACCCGACTTCCGGTGAATGTCAAAGCCACAGGCGAAGCTCGCGGCTATTGCAGCCGGAACGAAATAGCCATAAGCGAGAGCAGCAACAACACGGATAAAATAAAAAGCCTTTTACACGAAGCAGCCCACGCCCTCTTTCACCACATCGACGAAGAAAATAAAACCCGTGACATTAAGGAGACGGAAGCTGAAGCAGTGGCTCACCTGGTTCTATCATTCCTTGGAATAGATTACGAACTAACAGGCGAATATATACGCGGATGGAATGCAGATAAAGAGAGTATTAACAAAGCGGATATTATGAAGAAGGCAGATCAGCTTATAAAGGCATTACGGCCAGCGCAGGAAATGTCCGAAGCCGCTTAATAGATTTCCTTTTGTTTAAATCCCCGACCAAGTGCAAAGCTAGGTTGGGGATTTTTATTTTCGGGCAGGGGGTTCTGTCGCCACCCCCTGCATCCCGGCGACCGCTTGAGAAGCGGTGTGTTACTAATATAATCAACTTCTCAAAGGAGGGTTAAATGGCAGACAAAAGAATAGTTATAATTGAAAAACAACAGGATCAGCAACGTCAACAAAAGATACAACAACCACAACAACCGAAGCAGGTTCCACAGCAACCATATAGGGGTCACCTCACGAAACGGATTATATAGCACGTTAAGGATTCCTGAGGCTGAATCTTGATGTCAAACCAGCCTTATTGTATTTTAAATTTTATCATTACAAATTTATTCAGGAGGTTAAACCGTGGCTTGTATCTCGAAAGAAGAACTTCTAAAGCTTCAAAAAACACTTAAAACGGATCACGCTATAGGAAAGAAATTTGGCGTATCCCGGCAAGCAATTCACCAGTTGCGGTTGAAGTATGGTGTTAAAGCAAATACTACCAAAAATAAAGAGCGTGATTTAAAGATTGTAAGTAGTTATAAGAAGGGTAAATCCATTCTGCAAATATCACAGGATCTTGATTTGTCATATTCTCATGTTTACAGAATTATAAACAAGAATATTGACATGAGAAAAAATAAAAGAAAATAGAACTAGGAGAAAATATGGCCGTCGCAAAAAAAACAAAGAAGACAAAGGCACCTGAACGTCTTGAAGATTTAATTGAAAAGATCAAAGCTCGCTCTTTTGAGGTCTATCTTAGCAGAGTTGAATCCGGCAAACCTGGTGATGAGATCAGTGATTGGGTTCGAGCTGAAAATGATATTAAAGCAGAATACAGCATCGCTTAAGAAAAATTTTTGAATTATAGGTGTTGAAGTTCGTTTTCATCGGTAAATATTTTCATGATTTTATCAATACTAGTAACAGAAAATAGATCTGTTGCTTGTTTGTTGGGATAAAGAACGACCAACACTCCTCCTTTTTCAGACAGCATCTTTTCAACGGACAATAACATAGTGATGATACTGCTATCAACGAAAACGACTTTTTTCATATCAAGAGCCAGTTTTCCGGTAGTTTTTACAAGTTCTTTTATCTGTTTATAGATCTGAACAGCTTTACCACGCCATCTAGCTTTGTTATTTGCGCCTTTAAAGCCCTCAAAATAACCCTGCTTACAAAGTGAGGCCGGGAATCATACTCGACAAAGAATGTTGTCTCATAAACATTCGTTTTCGAGACTTTCCATGGCAATACATATTAGATGATTTCAACAATCTTTCTCCAATCAGTTAAAGAACGATCAAGGGTTTTTTCTATGGTTCGTTTTTTATCTTCCGAGCCATACCCAATAATAACTTTGCCGTTAACAACTTTGAGAGAGCAATCAATTCCTTGAATTGGCACTTTTGACAGAGACCTTTTTACGTAAGGCCTGTCCCATTCTTGTAAACAATCAACAAGAATACTTAAAAACGTGAGTGGGTCTTCTTCTAATGAAATTGATGGAAGTTCTTTTGTATAACTCTCATCTTGTTGTAAATTATGAATTGCATTTGTTGCAGTAGCCCATACCAAGTGTGACCACCACCAATTAGCATCAGAATAATCAAAATAATTTAAAGTTTCCATGAAATTATTCTTGATATTTTCAGACTCTGTACTACTTGGTATTGAATTACAAACGCCAAAAAGTAAGCGATGAAAAAATGTTGTGTATTGCAAAAACATAAGCCCACCACAAACACCGTGATCAAGCATACGAAAATGGTTTTGAGGATGTCCAATATTTATGACATCGATGAAAATTTTTCTTAGCTTAGAGAACCTCTCTGCCATATTATTTTGATTCCAAGACTTAAAATATGTTATCCATAAATCAAAGGCATCAAAGGGTAAAGAATTTGGTCTATTGGTAGTAATAAATTTTATAAGAGATTGTGGGTCTTCAATCCTAATTAGGTCTTCTGCAAGTTCATTTATTTCGGTGCGTAAATTCAAAACTGATTGAATTTTAGCTAATTGCTTAATCTTTTCTCGAGTATCTAACGAATGTAACGAACAAGAATACCAAATTTGATGCGCAAAATATTCATTAATAAGATCCGCTCCATTCCTTAAATGGATATGATTCGATGTTATATTGTGTTTTTCTAAAACGCCTTCAAATATGTATCCAATATCATGACAAACAGATACAATTGGCCATATCGTTATAAAACTGTTCGGATAAGTGTTATTAAATTGAAGGGTTTTTTCCCAAACATTACGTACCAAAGGAACCTTTTCATGAAGATATAATCCTAAAAGATAATTGTTAACAGAGTGGACGGTATGATCACGACAATTTGAGTACATGAATGTATCGGAAATTTCTCTTTTCCATACACCTGCACGTAGAAACTCAAACTCCTCTATATCAGTCGCTTTTAAAATAGAAATGGCAAGTTCATGTGCGGTTTTTAACCTGACCATGTCCATTGTAGATTGTAAGAACCGGTCAATAAGATGTATTATTTCGGTTATTTGAGTATCGTCAATGTCTGATGTGCCATATATGAGTTTGCGAACACGTACGGGACAGCTAAAAAAGTTCTGCAATTCTCTTATTAGTACAAATTCTCTTTTATTGTCTAAAATTGCTTGATTTTCATCACTAATGCGTTGGAGTGACATTTTCTATTGTTCCGTTCCTTATAATGAATCACGTAAGATATACACTCTCTATGTTATATGGCAGAATTTTTGAAAAACTTTACGCCTAGAAGCGAACAAATTCATTAATATCTGTATAACGTCCATTTTGTGCCATCATATTTTCTAATTCCATCCTCAGCTCCACACCATATATTGTTCTGTGCATCTACTGTGATGCTCATCAGTTGGGAAATGTTGCTAGTGATTGAGGTCCAAGTCGAACCATCGTATTTATATAAATTAGATCCGTATGAAACCCATACGATGCCTTTGCCATCAATTGCAATTCTGGAATTTGAATCTGTCCTTGGTGCACCATTTAATGAAGTATATCTAATCCAGCTATTTCCATCATATTTTGCAACTCCTTGATCCTCGAAACTACTATTCGCGGCAATGCACCATACGTGTCCTTTTGCATCAACTGTAACCGCATATAGACCCGTTGGCGCGTTACCATCCCCATAATTAGTCCATACAGCACCATCAAACTTCGTCAACCTGCTTGCTCCAAACCATATATTTCCTTGAACATCAACTGTTATGCTGTTGATGTTACCTGCTCCCGTCACAGAATTGGGGTAATTTATCCACGTTGTTCCATTGAATTTAGATGCACCAATCAGGTCAAAGGAACCTACCCATTTATTGCCTTGCTTGTCAATAGCAATCGAAGAAATATCAGCAGAAGAAATATTTCCTGCAGAATATATAGTAAAGGTGTTATTGTCATATTTTGTAAGACTTATTTTATTATTTACTGGAGGACCTCTTAGCCACTTATTACCCTGAGAATCGATAGCTATAGAACCATAATTGAAAGTTGTACACCTTGTAAATATGCCATTTTGCGTCATCTTATATAGGCCAGCAGAAGAAGACACCCATAACACATTTCCCTCAAAAACAAGGTGCCTACAATACTTGATTGTATTGACATTTAAATAAACAGTATCGCTTGTAATGCTTCCTAAACTGTTGGTAATTGTACAATAATATTTATTACCAGAATCGGCTAGGGCTGTTCGTTCAATAGAATACGATGATGAGGTCGCGCCAAGAATTGACCCTCCACTGTTTTTCCATTGATATCTAAGAGGAGCAGAACCACTCGCAAAGATCTGAAATGTTACAGGTTGGCGCTCAATAACGGTTTGTGATGTTGGTTGCTTCAATATTGTTGGAGGACCAGGATAAATTACCATAACAATGGCAGTATCGCTTATAACACTGCCTTGGTCGTTGGATACCACAACGGTGTAATGACCAGAATCTGATGACTTAACTGGAAAGATTTTCAAAACTGAAGAATCTGCACCAATGATATTGTTTCCATTTTTTTTCCATTGATAAGTTGGCGCCGGAATTCCGTCCGCAAGAACGCTCAAAACTATTGAATCGTTCAAATAGACTGTTTGTGATTGTGGTTGTGATTTAGGTTCCCACGAATATGGTGAATTTGGTCTTATCGTTGGGGCCGCTGGAGGAGTAATACCCAAATGAGCAGAATCACTTATAATATTTCCTTGGCTGTTTGACAATAACACCTTATAATAACCAGAATCAGAAAGTCTCACTGAACTAATAGTATAGGATGAAGAATCAGCTCCTAGAATTTCCACACCATTTTTCATCCATTGATATGTTGGTTTTGGGTTACCAGAAGCATAAACATGAAATGAAACGGGTTGACCATAATTGATTTGCTGAGAATATGGTTGATTCTGAATAGTTGGCGCGGATAAAACTCTACTGGTTGCGCTAGTTGTATCACCATTACCATATTCGCTAGCAGGAAGGCGAAGTCTGTTATCTGCATCTGTTGGTGATTTAGTGCATCCTGAGAGGAGAAACTGTACCGCAAACAGGGGAATTATAATTTTATTAAACATGTTAAATATCCTCCAGTTCATTAAAAACCTGCCAAACCACGAACCATATCAACAGGATCAAAAGGCAGTGCGGGCGGTGACCAGTTTAAACAAAGATGTGCCGCAAACCCCTTGGATTCGAGTGGCGCAAAAACCTTCAACTTATCATCAGCAATTACACTTTCCCAGCGACCACCTAATTCTAAAACGAATGAGGGAGAAAGCGCAATTCCAAAACTAAATCCACCAAATCCACCTATACCTTGATAGTCAATCGTTGGAAAAAACACATCAGTCTGGCTGATACTTATTGCCTGTGAAATCATACCCACGTCAATAGCAAGGGAAACTCGCCCCACTTGAAACCGCTTCTGTGCAAGGATGTCCAAGTTTTGTATTGATACACTTTTGATATCAAGCATACGACTACTTTTATTTCCTATACCAACTCCATATCCTACACCAAGATAAAGTTGAGAAATATGAATATAGCGTCCAACGTTGTATCTGGCATCCACTTGTCCACCCATTCCCAAGGACAGAACTTTGTCGCCAAGCTCAGTAACCGGAGCAAAGGTTCTCACCTTAAAGGCCACATCAATCGGGATACGAGGGAATTCAGAAATTACTACACCTACCATAGGCTCCCCAGCAACAATCTTTCCTAATGATTTATATCCTGACTTGGAACTGGTATCTGCTACATCAGTTACACGTATCCATCCGTGATTGTTTTGGACTATTGAGCCATCTTCCTTTTCTTCAAATTCAGTAATATTATACTTGTCATCAACTAGAATCCCTTCCTTTTGACCCAAGTTAAAACCTACAACACCTTCGTCTTTATCTATAACCTGCCCAGAGAGCCTGAACTCTGGCATTTCCTGCGTAGCAACTAGTAAATTACGTGCAGCATTTTTTACAAGAGAGTGGAAACAAAACGTTGCTGCATCTTGCGGACCTTCAAGAGTATGGTATGTTTTATTGTTTTTCGCCATTGCTAATGAGGTTGTCATCTTACTTACAACAAGCTTTGCTTTTGCTGAGCCGTTCCTTACAACAATTCGATACCAAACAATACCAACTTTTGCTATTGCCTTACACTTCCCATCAGAATCTGTAAATGAATATGATTGCATCACAGGAAAGTAAATAAAAGAAGAATTCATTATTTTAGCAAGTTCAACGGCAGTAAAGCCATATTCTTTTGCCTTCGTTGCATAAAATGAATTGCGCTGTGCTTCGGTTGTATAGCTTTGAGCCCTCAGCTCTTTCTGCATATCTACAATTTTAAGAATTTTAGGGACAAGTGTCGTATCCATAAGTTTGGTAAGATTCTCAAGCGATAGGTCTGGCATAGAGTTGGCTTGATTGACAAAGTCGTCAATTAAAACATCAGGTAAAGGATTATAGTCGAAGCGGGAGAGAGTGAGTTTTTCTTTAATTTTTGAAATTGTATAACTGGCTTGCTCCTCATTTATACTCTTTACTGCTGACCCCATTAGGTAAATAGCGTCTACAAAACTGACTGCCTTACGTTCGTATTTACCAGCCTCCGCTGTTGATGCAACTTGAGATGCTTCTGTACTCGTCAAAATGTCTTGATTAGAATTATTTGTTTGTTGTGGTTTGGTATTGTTTGTTGGGGATTGTGTAGAGGTAGAACCAGATGTTACTGATTGTAAAGGCAAAGAAGTTGCTTTTCCAAGCACTAGCTTTTGTGCAAGATTTTGTGATGTAGTGCCAAGTAAGGTTGAAATACTTCCTTCGCAATCTGCATTAACTGTGTAAATAATCTCACTTGTAGAGACATTTAGAACTCGTAGATTAATGGTATAAAGGGTTCCTATCTTTGTTATAGAACCTGATATAATCCTCTCTACTTCAAGAATTTTTCCAATCTTTGCAAGGCAAATTGCATCATCGCAGCTTCCACCAGACTGAAGCCCCCTTGGTTGTAATGCTTTATTCATTTCTGTGCGATCGATGACTTTGTATACACCAAGATTAATTAGCTCTGAACTGATGCGGTTGGCAATCACATTCGTCAGTGAAACTTCGACGCCATCACCTGCTAATTGATAAAGAGCAACTGAAGTTTTTTCAGAAAAGGTGTATGATGGAAGCAAAGATATGGAAAAGACTAGAGATAAAAAGAATACACGGAAAACTACCATAAAACTCTCCACGATTAAAATATATTCCTGTTAACACAAAGATCGGCGATATCAACCTCGTATGCTATTCATCATACGGCTAATACCTACCATTTTCTTTCGAAACTAGTCACTATTGTAATATAAGTTCTTTAGATGTACATGATATTAAGAAACAAACTTGAATAGCTTAGAAAAAGGATAATGACCAAAAAAAGATCGGACCGAATGTTTAGTTAACATAAGATATACTATAAGCATTAACAGGAGTCCCGGCACGAAAGACTGTGGCTAAAAGTACTCATCCCGCCAAAAACGTAATTTTAGAACCAAAAAGCCATTTATTTCTGTAAAAAGGGCTATATATTTATTTTGAAATCTTCATCATTATTATAAATGGCGTAATCAAACAAATTTCGATAGTGTAACTCCTAACTTTACATTTTTGGCGCGTTGGGCACAAATAGCCAGATTACCATCGTAATTTTTCTAAAACGCAATCAGTTTATCCCCAAGTAAATGCTTCAAGTTCCATTTCATTGTTGTATCAAGCGACCGCTCAAGACAAATGAAGATGGTTTCTTTATGCGCTTCCAAATCTTTTAAGGTTTGTTTGTCAATGTTCATATCCATACAGATAAGGCATTCCTTGAAGCTGTCTTTCGCACGGTAAACCATGTTCTTAGAAAATGAAGCTTCCTGTGTCTTCGAATAATTCAACATGAACCCGTTTTTTAGAAGCACTTCATCAAAGATGTTCTTCTCGTCTATCATTGCTAAAAACATGGCTTCTTTATCTTCGATATACTTATCCAGAAGAGCAAGATTTTCTTCTTCTGTTTTTGTCGAGTCAGGTGCGAAGTCAATGCGCGGAAAATTGGATTTGGCGAGCCTATAGACCTTAAACCCGGTCTTGAATGGCTTTTTATCCTGGTCTAACAACTGTGGTTGTTTTACAGATTCTTCTTTTTCAATTTTCTGAATTACTCGTTTGTTCCGCTCAATTGTGATATCGGATATTTTTTTAAACCCATTTTTGAATGCATCTGTGTTTGGGTCTGTAAGTTCGGGAATTTGTATCTGTATGAATTTTCTGTTTCCACCATCTTCTTGGTTTAATTCCATTATAGCCTGTCCGGTGGAACCTGAACCAGCAAAGAAATCGAGAACTACACTATCATCCCGGTCATTTGAAATTGCCAAGAAATATTTGATAAGGTCGGCTGGTTTTGAAAAAGAAAATACTTTAGCTCCAAACAAATCAACGATTGCTTTATTTCCATCTTCACTCATGCCTACCTCTTTAGGCAGTTGTGTAGATACCGTTTTCATCGCATCTTCTGAGCCGTACTTTTTCAAGGCTTTTGCTTTGTCTTCACTCTCAAAAACACGGAAAGCTGGTGTTCCAATATTTAAAAAATCATAATCATCAGGAAAAACAATTTTTCCCTTCGCGTAGTATTCTTGAAAAGAATCCTTTGTAACACCCCAAATTCGTTGTGGATTGTATGGATATGATTTGCCTGTTTTGGGGTTTGTCATGTTAAACGTTGAATTGGGTCTCTCTTCGGCAGTCCTTTGTGTTGTCAAATCGGCTAAGCGCCATCTATCGTTTTGATAGTCATCTGTTTGATAGTACTTTCTCTCGTAGCCAAGTCCTGCACCATACCCGCCTTTTGTATACGCAACTATCCACTCAAAATCCTGTGAAACGCCAAATGGCACATCACTTTTTGCCGTTCGTTTCTTCCACGGAAAAGTCGCAATAAAGTTTTCTTCTCCAAAAACTTCATCACACAATTTTACAAGATTATAAAGCTCATTATCATCAATGGAAATAAAGATAGCACCACTGTCTTTCAATAGCTGCCTCGCTAATAAAAGGCGAGGATAAAGCATTGACAACCAGTTTGAATGATAGCGACCGCCCGCTTCTGAATTTGTGTCAACCTTAACACCGTCTACTGTAACACCAATATGTTCCCAATAATTTTCTTTTGATTCATCCCAGTTATCTGAATAAACAAAATCGTTTCCGGTATTATATGGTGGGTCGATGTAGATGATTTTAATTTGCTCCCGATACCCTGCAAGTAAACATTTTAAACTTTCAAGATTTTCACCCTCAATAATCATATTACCGTCTGCTAATTCCGGGTTGACGCTTCTTTCTTCATCATAAACAAGTGTTGCCTTACTTGGTGTAAAAGCGTTCCTTTTTGCTTCACTCTTGCCGAACCATTTAAACTCAAAGCGCTCGGTTTCCTTAACTAATGCAGGGTCAATAATCTTTTTCAGTTCATCTGGATTGAGTTTCCCCTCTACTGTGAAAATATCAGGGAAAAGTGTTTTCAGCGTTGCGAGACGCTCTTTATTCAAATCAGGGGTTTGCATAAGTCTTTTATCGAGTTCAGACATTTGTTAATTCCTCCGCCTTATTCTTGAAAGTCGAGTATTCTTTTATTGGTGCACAATAATTCACCTTGGCTTCAATCCCTAATGCTTCAAAGTGTTTCACTGCACATTTAATCTTATAGATTTCGTTTTCAGTTAGTGCTTTCCTGTCATCGAGGCTGTTTGTCCCTTTGGTTTCTATAACGAAATAATATTCGCTGCCGCTTTCCTCCCGAAGTTTTTTCTTTTTTAAAACGAGACCAAAGTCGGGGTTGTATGGACCTGCTGGTGTTTTAATCTCATAAAACCGGGGTAATTTCAGAAAGCAGACAACTTCTGTATCGGTGTCGGCTTCACGGGCAAATCTCTGTTCGTGTTCACTTTCCCAGATAATATGATCATAAATGCCTTTGTTGGGTGTAGGCTCAATTTTATCAGTATTCTTAACAATGAATTGTTCAAACTGGTCAATGTCAAAGGTCTGTCCTGTGGTACGGTAATCAAGTGCACGAAGCATTTCATCCAGTTCAATGTACCGAATCTTTTGGACGGCTTCCTGTAAAAATCGAGGTGGGCTTTTCAAGACTTCTTTTTTGTTTGTTAAGCCCTGCACGATTTTAAAAACAGTAGGATAAGCTAAAGCTGTATTCTCGCTTAACTCTTCAACCAGGTCTATCGATGAATAAGTTGCTGCAACCGTTTTGTTTTGAGTTCTGAAATCTTGAGTTTGAATTCCTTCTTCGGACATGCTTTGAATTCTGCCGAGTGCAACCTGTACCTGGTGTTCTGTAATTGTGATTTCGTTTAGTGCTTTAATAGACTGCTCAATAATTCGTTCTTCATCAAAGGATACAAGATATTCTGTTTTTTTAGAGAGCCTTTTCCAGAATTCACGAAAAGAGGGATTGTTGAAATTGGTAGCATTTCTTGACAAACACTTTTCAGTGGTTTTTTGCCCTTTGTGAGTATTGCGTGTTTCGGCACCGGCTTCGCTTGTCCCGTAAACTTCAGCTATCTCCGATTGATATTGTGAAACAAAGGTTTCATAAGTTTCATTCGGAATGACGGTAAGAAGATTTATTTCCTCTCCTTCTTTTGTTTCCTGTTTATCATAGACTCTCTGCCCATCCTGATTGATGCAAATACGAAGGCCTCGACCTATTTCCTGTCTTTTCTTAACTTCACTATAGCTTTGATTCAGGGTGGCTATGTTGAAAACATTGGGATTATCCCAGCCAACACCAAGAGCAGAGTGGGAAAAGATAAACTCGACAGAATTATCAAGCGATAACAGTTCTTTTTTCCCTTTAAGAATAAGATCGTAAAGCTCTTTATTATTGCGCATCGAGCCTTCATTATCCGTGAAGTCCCCTTTTCCGGTTTGTGCAAAATAATAGCCTTGCGCCTTTTCGATTGTTGCGTTGTCTGCATCCGTGTTGTAAAACTCTTTATGCGCTTTTTTGTATTGTTCTACAAAGGCCTTCCTTATTATTCCGTCGGGTTGTATGTAATTATCAACCCTATCAATAAATGTTAGAGAGAGACATTTTATGCCAAGAGGTTTGAGTTTCTCCTTTTTCCTGAAATGGCTGTCAATGAGCCAATAGAGCTGTTCTCCGAATATTACAGAACAGTCTTTGGCTTGTTCACCCTCATAAATGATTGCCCCGTTCTTAAACTTTACAAAGCCTTTACCACGGATAGGGCGAGTAATTTGTTCAAGTGTATAGCCTTTGTAAATAATGTTGCCGGTTACTTCCTGTAAGTCTGCATTTTTATCAAGTTTCTTTGTGCTTTTAAATTTGAACCCGTTTGCTGTTTGGTGCCAGGCTTTGAGCACGGCTTTAGGGTCGCCCTTCCCTATTTCTATTTTATCAAGCTCAACTTTCATTGACGCTTCATCGTTTTTTTCCGAGACGGTTAAGACTTCTATTTTTTTAACAAGACCCTGCTTATAACTATCGTATGGAGTTAGACGATAAACAAGATTTGTCAAAACTTTGTGTGTTGCAGAATACCTGATTTTGAATAACGGATTGAGAGTTTTCATTCTCTCAATTGAATTGTCCGTATCCATTCCTTCCTGAGGTTCGTCCATCATAACAATCGGATTTGTACGGGAGATAGCCTCTATATACGCCATATTCGAGAACAAATCTTCACGCTGTGCCTGATTCAAAATACGGTCATCGGAATTGAATGATTGGAAAGTCATCACCATAATTTGTGGGTGTTGTTCTTCAACAAAATTTGTGACTTTGGAAAGCCTTTTGCTGTCATATTCAAAATAACTTGGCTTTGTGTTGTAAATATCTTCGAGTTGTTTTTCAAAAGTTTTTAGAGTCGTTAGAACGCCTTCCTTAATGGCAACGGAAGGAACAAGAATTATGAATTTCGTAAAACCATAATGCTTATAGAGCTCTAAAATGGTTTTGATATATACGAGGGTTTTACCTGTACCTGTTTCCATTTCAATACAGATGTCATTGGTCTGCTGAATATTTGCGGTTTCTTCTGTTATACCATTTTCAAGAGCAGTGTCTTTAAAGTTCTGGATAATCTCGTCGTTTGATAATGAAAGAATATTTGACCGGATGCCTTCAATACAGGCATTGTCAAAAGTGTTTTTCCCCTGTCCTTTGAAAACAGAAACCACAGCCTTAATAGCCTGTTGCTGGTATTCTAACTGTTCTAACTTTATTTCCATTAAAATTTATCCTCTTAAATTTCCCAGCGAGTTCATTTATAAACCCCTGAAATGCTGTATCAGCTTTTTTCTTTCTCTTTACAAAAGGTGCACCACTCCCCTATTTATTTTCTTCAACTTTAGGGGTTTTAGAATAAAGGCGATGACCCATATAAAATGCTATAGCAGAATGTGCCACTTCTTGCGGTTTTATTTTCCGGCCATATCTTTTTGATTCTTCATGAGCCACCCTCACTAGATCAACAAATAACTCCGTTGGAATAGCCATTGTCATAAGCGTTGATTCCTTTTTTGGCTTTGTCTGTTTTTTTGGTGTTTCCATTTATTTACCTTGTTGCTTGAGTTGAGAAATAACAAACTGAAGACCTTCATTAACAAAACAACTCATTGGTTTCGTTTTTGCTTTGCGATCTCTTCTTCGTTCTGTCATTATATAATTCATATAAAGCATTTCAAATTCGTCCCACACCTTTGGATCTAAAGAGAATGTTTTTTTGATGTTGTGTTCCGACAATTCTTTTATATTTTTGTCAACTTTGTGGATGTGTTGAGTTATTGCTGCCTTCTCCCCTTCTGATTTCACGTCTGGCACTGCATCTACACTTTTTTGTTGGTCGATAATACTTTTTGTCAATTCTGACACGCTTTTTGACAGACCAAAGGCCGGTTTAATTCCTTCTTTAACCATACTATTCCCCTCTTTTTCCCATATTGACTTTACGCGCACGGCTCAAGTTTGAGATGGCCTGTTCTTTTTTCCTTTTCGTCCTCTGTCGCGCAATTTCTGTTTCAACGCTCATTTTACTATAATTGAATTTCTCTTCTATCAAATCCAATATTGCGTCTGCAACTTTAGATTTTGTCTTCATAAAGAGAGAGCCTTTTTTTGTTTTAATGGTTTCTACTTCTTGTGCCTCAGGGACTTTCGAATTTGTAATTAATTCTGGAAATGTTTCCATTGCGGCATTGACATATGCAAAGGCCGTTGATGTGTTTTTAACTCTAACAGGAACTATGATTATCTGCAAATGTTTCATAGTATCCTTGATGTATCTCACAGAATCTACTAACCCTTTGAACCCATATAGTTCAGGAAGATATGGAACCAATACAGTATCCGCGGCTAAAAGGCTTGCTGTATTCAAGCCTGTTTTCATGGAAGGGTTATTGTCAATTATTATGAAATCATAATAATCTTTAAATTCACCAGTAACAAATGGGTCAAGTGCTTTTTTTAATTCATGCCCTTTGACTTCAATACTATCTAGTTCACTTGATGCAGGAACGATATGCAGATTACTGAACCTAGTTGTCAATATGTTTTCAGATATTGGCGCTCCATCTTTTAAAACGTTCAATAAACTTTCTTTATGCTCTTTCTGGACTTCCTCGGACAATAACGTAATTGTCAAGTTCCGTTGTCTGTCATTATCAATGCATAGAACTTTTATTTCTTTTTCAGCAGAAGAACAATATGTTAGTGCCTCTCCGAGAAGCCATGATGTTGTTGTCTTCCCTGCACCACCTTTTTGTGTATAAACAGAAATTATCTTTGTTCCCATAACTACTCCTTTATATTTCTAACAAATTTAGCTTATTAACCTATACTCAAGCAATTCTTTTTAATACCACTATACGTACGGTGGTAAATACCACTGGCAATACATACCACCGCTTCGCTCCCGCCTCAAAGTTCAACACGTGCGTACTACCATACCACTATACGGATAGACGTATTTACCACTATACCACTGGGCGCATGGTGGTATGTACCACTAGCAGTACATACCACCAACAACTCTGTTTTCCATAGATTTCAACCAATATTTGTTTTTCTTTGTTTACTCGAGTTTTTCTTTTGCTTTCTGGAATTCGTCATACTATATTCTCAAGAAATAGTTGCGTCCTGCATTGGAACATAGAAAATTCTGTTGTAGATGGGTTAAAGAGCTTTATAGAAGGTACTCTTTTGTGTTTTTTGGGAATAGGAGTTACTTAGAATAAAACATAGCCTAAAGGGCTTAATTGGTATTATAAAAAAATTTGGGCTCGGATAGTGGAATATCCAAGCCCTTTGCTCTGCGCTACTACCATCCATTTTGTGTTTGAGGTAGCATTAATGTTGCACAGTAATAATCAATTATGTACAACATAATTCACCTACAAATGGAAGTCAATAGCAAAGAGCCACTAGGGGGGATTGTCCCTAAAAGGAGACTCTATGCAAGGATTTATCCGGGTATCACCGTACCTGGTCAAGAAGCTAAAACCAAAAGAATTAAGCCTCTATTACACAATAGAGCATTTTAACTTATCAAAAGCTCATTGCTTCGCATCACAATCGACTTTAATGCGGTTCTCTGGTATTGGTTCCCTCCGAACATATCGGGCTGCCTTGAATCATCTTTCCGTTTGCGGATTAATAGTTAGTCATGGGAAGCAGAAAAATCGGCTAGGGTGTTGTGTATATGAAGCGCTCCACCATGCCGCAAATGATGGTTTCCCAGTTCTTAAAGCGTTCTTATTCAACCCAGAGATAAATCCAACTCAAAAGGTTATCGCCATAGCCCACCAGATGAAGCCAAAAGCAAGCGCGTTAGACCTTTCAAAATGGTTAAGTCTTTCACTATCCACAATCAAACATGCCTCAAAATTTGCAGAAAAAGAGGTTAGGCCAATCTTTGAAAAGGAGCAAAAAAAGCATAGTCCAGAGTGCAAAAAAAGCATAATAAGAAAGGATTTTGAGCAAGATAATAATAAAACTACTCTTGAGTACTTTAACCTATTGGGAGAGAAAACAGCTTCTCCAGAAAATACAAATCCTGTAGTATTATTATATGCTAAAGAGGAAGAAGAAAAACAGACCAAAGAGAAGGAAGAATTAATAATACAATCCGCCGCTAAAGAATTAAGCCTTGATATTCTCGAAGAGTACCCTGATTATAAATTGCTCATGGAAGACCTTGAACGGATATATCCAAAAATTGAAGAGAAAATATTAATTCAAGCTGCGCATGAGACAATCAAGAAATCTAAAATAATTCATGGTACCCGCCTGCAGTATGCTCAGGGAATAATAAAAAAACATTTTGCAATATTTCCAAATCATAGGGAGATGAAAACCGTCATTAGTGCAGAGCTGATTTTATCAAGATTAAAGCACCAGAGCCAAGCGAAAAGAAACAGCATAAAACAAAGCATAATTATAAAACAAGAGGACGAAAAAGGGGCAGAAGTAGAAAGGGAAAACAAAGAATTTTTTGACCGTCTAACGGATGCAGAGAAAGAGAAAATACAACCAGTAATTGAGCAACTTGGAAATCCTTCCGGCGTTCCTTTTATTTCTCCTAAGCTCAAACAACTTGGAGCATTAGGAAACAGCAAATTTATAAAATATAGTCTTGAAATATTGGGCGACAGGTCGGCTAATGAGGGGAGGGGGATTCATGGGTTTCACCCACTCCACACCGCCCCTTCGCTACTAGTAGCTACGTGACGGTGCTCAATATTCGGGTTGGCCAGTTTTTCAAACTGTCTGACCCGAATATTGAGCGGGAAGCAATAGCGCGCGACCATGACCGAGATAATATCTCGGCGCATGGTCATTGAAGCGCGCTATGGCCGCAAGTCGCAAAGCCTCCTCGCGGCGGAGCCAAAGGCCTTGTCGTCCGTACCCTCATTCCCATGTTTTCACATGGTCATTTCGGCGCACACCCTATCAGCCCCAATTGCTTCGCTATTGGTGCCGACAGGGAACCCTGTGCGCGTCCAGACAACGCCTTTGGCTCCGCCGCGGGGAGGCATTGCAAAAGCAAAATGCAAAATACTATAATCAAAGAATCATCATTACGGGGGCATCATGGCTAAGAGTTATATAAACATCACATCAACAGATTTTGAGGTTCTGGCACTTTGCCGAGAAGTGCCTTTTATTGATGTAGATATAGTTCATAAACTTTTTTATGGTTCTCAGCAATTACCGGATTATGCGCGGAAGAAATTAACCTTATTGGAAAAGGATTCACTTTTAAGAGGTTGGATGATTGCCGGACAAAAGAAACTTTATACCCTCACGAAACAGGGGGGGGCGTTTTTGAAAATGGTTTCTGATGAAATAGAAGGGAAGATATTCAAACCAGATTTTAGCCAAGAATATTTATTTACATCAAATATTTTTGCGCCAAATATAAGCCACACCCGCCGACTAATAGATCTTTTTTTGCAGTTGCGGGCATATAGTTTTTTTGATAAGGTAGCAATTTTTGACCATCTTAGTGGGAAGAAGGAATATACAGACAACAGACCGGATATTTTAATCTGTCATGGTACACATACGATTTATCTTGAGTATGAAAACAGCGCAAAGACCCCCCGTAGTTATATAGATAGATTCAATAATTTTTTTAAGGATTCCCCCCGTTTAATATTGGTTCTTTATGTGTGTTCTGATGACTGGTTAGCAGAAAGAATATTGCGGTACATATCAGAATTTAGATCCTCAAACAATGCCCAGAAGTTTAGCGAACATGGTATAAAAGAAAGTGAGCGCCTTTATATAGGAACTCGGGGGATGCTGTTTAAAAACTGTTTAGATAAAACCCTTACCTTTGAACAGATAATAGAAAGGTTGAAATAATGTCGATGGGCAAAGCAGGGCAGGCACTATTAGAAATTTTCTTTTCCATTCTCTTTAGGGTTTTATTTTTAGCAATGATATGGTCATGGCCTTTAATAATACTAGGAATTTTAGCGGGTGTATTCCCTTGGATATTCGAAGTTCCTGCCGGTGCAATTCGGGAAATCGCGTTATCTTTATCAGATAAAAAAACCGCTGAAATTGTTTATCATTGGGCGCTTCTTATAGAATCGCTTTTATTTTGTGGTTTTCTTTATGGTCCTATTGGCGATGCTATAAATTCGCGATTAGGGCTGAGCCTTCCATCTTTCCGTATTCTTTATTCTAAAATTAGAGATAGTTTTATTGGTCAAATTTTTGGCGGCTTGTTTGAAGTTATTTTTAAAGGGAAAAAATCCGACAACCCCGTACCTCTTAGATTAGATAAAAAGCTAATAACACAGATCGGCACAGAGAAGCCCGCTCATGTTCTGACTGGTTTTGTGGGTGTTACTCCTATTTATACGACAGATAAACAAAGGACACAGCATACACAGGTAATCGGGTCTTCTGGAAGTGGTAAAACTGAAAGCGTGATAAAAAACTGGGCATATCAAGACATCGCACGCGGTCGGGGTTTTGCAATGTTAGACCCTAAGGGAGATATAAAACTAGCATCAGAGATATTCTTTTTGTGTCAAGATAGAAAGGTTAATTATTTATCTCTTTTACACGATTGCGAGAACAGCCAGACATATAACCCCTTAGCATATGGCGACCCGTCCCAGTGTGCGAACAAGATTTTTAATTCTTTTGATTGGGAAAGTGATTACTATAAAATGCGAGCATTTGATTTTTATCAATCATTACTCCGCATTATGTTCAAACATTGCGGCCAAGAGAAGGCGGGCGGGCTTCCGTCAAAGTACAGGTACAGAGAGCGTGTTTTATTGGGTGAGACATTACCATACTTGAGAGACCCGCGCCAGTGTGAAACACTTGCGAAGACTGTAGAAGATGAAGAGGACAGAGCAGAACTTTCACAGCTTGCGCGAACAAAGGCAGAAGATTTATCGGGCTTATATTCTAAGCTTTCCATGTTGTGCAGGTCTGAAACCGTTTCAAAGGTTTTCAAAGGCAGTGATATAAATGTCAAAAATGTTGTAGATAGAGGCGAAATACTTCTTTGTCAGTTGCCAACGGCTGCATACAACATTGAAGCGAAGGCAATCGCTAGAATGATAATTCAAGATTTGAACCTAGTTTCATCTTATAGACAGCAGGATTTAGGAGAAAAAGAATTTTATCCTGTTTTCATAGATGAATTTAATTCTTTCATCTTTGAAGGGTTTTTAGATTTCTTGGAAAAAGCGCGATCGGCAAATATGGGCTTAGTGTTGGCACATCAATCATTGGCCAATCTGGAAAGAATAAACCCCGCCTATAAAAAACAAGTATTTGAAAACTGTTCAACGAAGATAATCATGTCACATAATGATCCGGACAGCGCCAAGTATATATCCCAAGCAATCGGGGAGTATTACCACAAGGCAACGACACACACAGATTCACAGACGAGTGAAGTATTAGGATTAAACGCGCATCAGGGGAAAGCCGTCTCGATAAGGGAAGAAAAGCGCTTTATTGTGGAGCCAACATTGATTTTAAATCTGAATGTAGGAGAGAGCTTTTATCTTGGGAATGGCGGAGCGGTAGAAAGAGTGAAGATGCGCCACTTTGGGGCATATTATAGAGACGAAATGCACGACATGAATCTATTAAAGAAAGGAAGGTCTAAAAATGCACACAACACTCAAACAGCTGGAACGGTTAGTTCGGGAAACAACGAAAGTAAGGGACTCACTCAAGAACCGGATAGAAGCGACGAAGGCAGTGAAAGCCACGAAAAAGACAGGGACAAAAGGGGAGAAGTCAAAGAAGGAACAAATTCCTCCGAAAATAAAGGCGATAATAAGCGTCCTGAATTCTGATCCGGTAATGCTGGAACAGGTCATTGCCCTAGTTAGAATTCACAAACGGAGTAAGGCTTCAACATTGAAGGAATAATGTATGGCAGAAATGAAGTGTGACGTTTGCAGTAAGCTGGGTCATGGGAAACTAATTCCGCCTGATAAATTTCGAGAGGCGGTTCAAGGCGGCTTTAGCCCATTTCTCTTTGATACATTGCCTAAGACCCCGCAGGTTCAATTTGTCTTAACGGTGGCGCAACAACGAGCATTGACCGAATGGAAAGAGTTTGTTGAGCAGACTGACACAGATTGGAATGTTTGTGCTGATTGCTATCAATTCTTGAGTTTTTATATTTAACCAATGAAGAAATATTATAAGGAACTTTAATGAACAATAATATAACTTTACAATATGCAACGGGGGGGGG
>ENA-UOWO01002177-UOWO01002177.1-activated-sludge-metagenome-genome-assembly--contig:-NODE-2177-length-24745-cov-13.195342_pt1 | contig 24745 bp, 15 predicted proteins | sample MGYA00238148_ERZ761564 | MGnify/ENA primary metagenome ERZ761564 (study PRJEB28885, sample SAMN05720194) | activated sludge metagenome | isolation source: Anaerobic digester | place: USA... | reverse complement strand
GCGGGCAGGGCCAGCTCGGGCGAGCCGCCTTCATCGCCCAGCTTACGCAGCACGACCATCAAGCCCTGGTAGAGATCGGCATGCTTGCTCCCGCGGCGGCGGGCGGCAAGACGACGCAGGCGCCGGGTGGAATAGTATTCATAGTAGCGCCGTTTGGCCTCATCCACAGCCTCGGGCAGGAGCAGCAGCCGGCGCTCCTCGGCGACGAAGAGAAAGATCAGACGGTAGACCAGACGCAGGAGCTGGCGGTAAAAGTCCTGCTTGTCGAGTTCCGCCGCAAAGAGCCTCAGCCGCAGGGTCTTGTTGCCCGGGTGGCGGAGAAAGCCGCTGCCGAGGGTGGCGATGGCCGCCTCGACACCACTGCGCAGCTGGTCGAGGGCACGGGTGCCCTGCTCCTGCGCCGCCCGGGACCAGCGCTCCAGCCAGCAGTTTTCCGGGCGCGCGGCCTCCACCCTCGACTGGTGGCAAAGGAGCCAGAGCAGGACGAAATCGGCATAGACCTCGCCGCGCATCATCGCCTCGAGATCAAACTCGACCCAGGCCTGGCGGGTGAGGCTGACGTTGTCGCGGAGGATGCGCAACCGGCGGCCGTTGGAGAGCAGGGCCCAGAGCCGGTCCTCGGCGCGGTTGAGCAGCTCCTGAATCATGCTGTGCGGCGAGCTGCGGCTGGCGCCGGCAACACCGGCGGTGCGCCGGTCGAGGTCAATCCCCCAGCCGACTAGATGAATGGGCAGGATCTGCCAGGCGTGGGAGACCGCATAGCTTTTGCCCTCGATCTCGATGGCGCGGGCCGGGGCCAGACGCCCGTAGCCGAGCTCGCGGAAGAGGTGCAGCAGCCATTTCTCGCGGGTGAGGGAGGTGGCGGCATCGCTCTCCGGCAGCGCGGCGAGATGCTCCTGAAAGGCCGCCCAGGCACCGAGAAGGCGGTTCCAGGAGCGGCTGGTCACCTCGTTGATCTTTTCGCCCTCGATGAGATGATAGGCATCGGGGGTGAGCCCCTCCAATCCGGGATCGCCGGCAGCGATGCGCTGGAGCAGGTCTGGCGGCAGGATGGCCCCTTCGATGTGGATGGTGGTGAACAGGTCGCGGCTGCGGGTTTGCATAACAGTCCGTTATTGAGTTAAATTCGCAGGCCAATGCCGCGTAAAATATAATCGACGCGTTCAGCCGCATCAGGAAAAAGGAGCGGGGGTACCGAGCCGCCTACAATGACCATATCATCCCGAAAGGCGCCGAGGATGTGAATCAGCTCGATTAATACGGAGCGGCTGGCCGCCACTTCTCTTTCGCCATAGTCTAATTTGCTGACCATAGCGGCTCCAGAATCTTGTCGAAGAGAAATTGCGCCGCCTCTTCTCCACGGCCTTTATAACTGTGAAGGTCGAGATAGAGCTGCACGGGAGAAACTATCACCAGCCCATCTACATTTTGCAGGCCATAAAAAACGCCTTGATCATAGGGCGTCAGCAGCGTCACATTGGCCCCGCTGTCCACCGGTTTCAATAAAAGTTCGCTGCTTATCAATGTCACATCTTTCTCGACATAGGCGAAGAGCTGCTTTATACGGGTGTAGGGGGCCACTCGCGCTGCGCCGGTGAAAAACGCCATTGCATAGTTCAGGTTTCTGTTGCTGCAAACATTTGCCAGTGCTTGTTCGATCCTGCTATCCAGGCTGTAGAATTGGCTAATGTAATTTTTTTGATAGGTGTAATTCCCTTTCCAGTCCTCAAGTAATTCGCGCCAGGCGATTAGTTGCATGCCATCGCGGCCATCCCTGACCCATTCAAGTTTGAGCAAATGCTGCTTAACTTTGAAAACCAGACCGAGGCTTACGCCGGCCTCCCTTGCCAGTGAATCTGTTTTCCACGACCGGCCGGGATTTGCCAACAGAACGCGCAGAATCCGTTCCGCCTTGGGATAGTATAACGATTTTAATAATTTATTCTCCGGACGAAGATCAGATTTGCCCGTTCGTTCGATGTAGATGTTCTGAAAACTGAGCCAGCAATTTCCGGAAAAATCGAGGTAGCCTATGCCGGCCTCGCGGCACAATGCCGCGGATTTTTCGAACAGAGCGGGAGCGACGATCAGACCATAGGCATGGTCCATATGTTGCAGCCGTTCATGCATTTTTGAGATGGACTGGCGTACATAACGCGGCTCGCCATTTCCCAGCACTTCGACGAGTAAATGGATGTTCTTGCCGGAAACGCTGAGCGTCACCCGATAGTCTTCAGCGCTTTGCTGATCCTGAGCCGCAGGTTGAATATCCACGCTGTTAATAAGCGGAATCGCCAACAGGTTTTTCTGCAACAGCTCCTGGATCCGCCGATCTTCTTTATTGGCTTCCATTTTTATGCTCCAGAGAAGGATTCTTCCTTCCTGAATATAGGCCGAAAATGAGTGTGAAGCAAGCGATTTTCACTAATATAGCCATTTTCACCGTACGGTGAAAATAACTTAAATAGTGAAAATGACTGAACCACAAGGATGACTGGAACACAAAGTGAACCTTTGTGCTCTTTGCAACTAAACCGGCAAATAGAGATAAATGCCCAGCACATCCGGCGGGAGGACCGGCTCGACGCGGACCTGCATCCCCTTGATCCGGGCCGCTGTGCGAACGCGGTTGTGGGCGGTTAAAAGATCCTGGCTGCGCAATGCGGCCTGCTCCGCCAGGCGGGCCTGAACAGGTTCAAACAGCGCCAGAATCTGGCTGATCTGCTGGCGTGCCTGCTCAGGCGGGACATTCGCTTCCGGCTGAGCCTCCAGCAGAGCCTCTACTGCTTCGCGGTCTAGCCAACCAGCCTCCTGCGGCGCGCCGGTAAAGCCGAGCAGCTGCGCCTCCTCCGCCAGCAGGGTCTTCTCGCGGCCATCGCGATGGGTTATCAAATGGTAGCGGCAGCGGGCCAGTATCAGGGTGGTGCGCCGCTGCACGCGGCCGGTGCGGATTACCCCGCAACGCCGGGCCACACCTTTCTCCAGTGGATCGAGGGCAGTATCAAGCACATACCCGGCCAGGCTTTCGACAAAGGGATGGGAGCGATTGAGATAGCGCACACCCTCAGGCACCGGCAGATTGAAAGCGGCCTTGAAGCGGGTCTCGCTGATCAGGTCGCGCAGTCCGGCCGGGACCTCGCGCAGATCCAAGTGCAGCACCCCATCGCCGGAGAGGACGCCGCCGAGGGCACGGACCGCCGTGCGGGTGAATCCGGCCACCTCGCTCGTGCTGCCGATAGCCGCCCGCACCTGCTGCAGCTCCTCATGCACCTCCTCGACCTTGATGGTGTGCTGGGCAAAGAGGGAACGCGAAACCTGTTCGCGTTTGTAAAGCTCGTCATACTGCCGGGCGATGGTGTCGCGTTGCGGTTTGAGATATTCCTCAAAGCCGGGCAGCAGCAGCTGATCGCCGGCGTTGGGACCGGCGCGCAGCAGCAGCCCCTCAAAGATGGCCTCGATAAGCTGATCGGTTTGCGCCGGTACGGGGATGGAGATGCCGAGGGCATTGCGGATCTGGCGATGCTTGCGCAGCAGCACATCGAGGACGATGCCGTCGATCTGGTTGTCGATGCCGTAATAGGTGATCACCCGGATCTTTTCGCGTGGCTGCCCGAAGCGGTCGACCCGGCCTTCGCGCTGCTCATGACGGGTCGGGTTCCAGGAGAGATCGTAGTGCATCACCGCATCGAAATGCTCCTGGAGGTTGATGCCCTCGCTGAGGGCGTCGGTGCAGACCAGGATGTGCTTTTCCGCAGAGGCGAGCTGCTCGATGCGGGTCTCGCGCTCCGCCGGTGGAATGTCGCCGGTGATGGCCGCGATCTCGACCTCCTTGGGCAGGGCGCTGCGCAGGGCATCGGCGAGATAGTGCACCGTGGGGATGAAGCGGCAAAAGATGATGGGATGGTAGCCGTCGGCCAGGGTCTGTTTGATCAGGTGCACGGCGCCCTGCAGCTTGGCATCGTCCGCCCCCTGCAGGCTCTCGGCGGTGCGTGCCATGCGCAGCAGGCGTTCGCGGTTTTTGCGTTCGTCGTCGGCCAGCTCGCCGATATCGCTGCCGGGAGTGGCATCGATGGTGGTGGCGGCCTCCTCGACGACGAGGTCGAGGACAGTGCGGCGGCCGATTGCATCCGCCTCTTCGGCGGTTTCGGTGTCGGCTGCCGCGGCGCGGTTACGCAGTGTGGCGGCTGCCGCCGCCGGACTGGAGGCGAGCGCGCGCAGCAGGGCCAGGGCCGACCACCAGGCGACGCGCTGACGGAAGGTCATTTGCCCGGGCTCGGCGACAGTCTCGCGGGCATAGCTGATCACCTGGTTGAAGAAACGGCGGTAGGGTTCCGAGAGCTTGTAGACCGGTTCGGGTTCGAGCAGCACCCGCTCGGGGAAGCGGGTCTCCTCACCCATAAAGGCCTTGATATGGCCGCGCTGGCGCTGGACAAAATGGTGCGCCAGCCTGCGACGATGGCTTTCGTTTTCCGGGCCGGCCAGATTCTCCGGCAAGGCGCGGAACTCTTCGTCCAGCAGGGCGAGCAGCGAGCGAAAGGCATCCTCCTTGCCGCTGTGCGGTGTGGCAGTGACCAGGAGGAGATGGCGGGAGGGGTCCCTGCTGATGCCCTGGATGAGCTGATGGCGCTGGTGCTGACCGCGGTTGCGCTCGCCGGCAAAGGCGCAGGTGTGGGCCTCATCGACGATGACGAACTCGGGGCAGGTGCGCAGAAAATCGTCGCGGCGGCGGTCGGATTTGATGAAATCGGTCGAGACCACGACAAAGGGATAGTGCTCAAAAAGGGATTCACCCGGCCGGCACTCCCTCTCCAGCCGGCCCGCCGTATGGGTCAGCACCAGTTCGGCGGAGATATGAAATTTCTCATCCAGCTCGCTCTGCCACTGTTCGGCCAGCTGCGGCGGGCAGAGCACGGCGATGCGTTCGATCTCGCCGCGGTCGAGCAGCTCGCGGGCGATGAGGCAGGCCTCGATGGTCTTGCCGATACCGACATCGTCGGCGATAAGCAGGCGCACGGGATCGAGTCGAAGGGCCATGAGCAGAGGTGTGAGCTGATAAGGCCGGGGCTCGACGGCAATTTTGCCGAAAGAGCGGAAGGGACCGGCGCTGGAGCGAAAGCCGATGCGCAGGGCGTCGCGGAGCAGATGGCAGGAGCGGTAATCGCCAAGTTGCCCCGGATCGGGGAGATCGAAGCGGGCGGAGCCGACTTTTTCCAGGGCAGTGAGAATGCCGGTGATCTCGTCCTCGGCGCCGCCGAGGGGCCGCACCATAAGCAGTTCCTCATTCGAACCGGGCAGGACCACCCATTCACGGCCGCGCGCATGGACCAGAGAGCCGACAGCGTAACTCATGCCGGGCTCCCGAAAATCCAGGGGTACTGCGCTACTATCGCCCGCCAGTCTTCATCCCGTTCGAAACGGACCACGGTGATGCCGCGGTCGGCCAGGGCCGCCTCCTGCTCGCGGTCGCGCTGCCGGCGCTCCGGAAAGAGGTGATGCGGGCCGTCGATGTAGACGGCGGCATACTGCTCCTGGTAAAAGAAATCGGGGCGGGTGCGGCATTCCGCGATCAGATACTGAGCGTGGGAGGGCAGCCGCAGGTTGAGCTCCTCGAGAAGGTGCAGCCATTTGCGTTCGAGATCCGAGCCGGACAGGCGTTCCAGATTACGCAGGTGCTCTTCGCGGCTGACAGATCGGGGCGAAAGCCGCACCACGGCGCCAGTGAGTGCCATAAGTAGATCGCGGATTTTTTTGCGGTCGAGCAGGGGATGGTCGGGCTGATTGCCGTAGCTCATCAGGCAGTCGTAGCAGGCCGCCTCGCAGTTTTCCCTGGCGCGCGGGGCCTTGAGCAGATCATCGCCGGTGGCGGGTTCGTAATGGCATACTTCCAGAGCCCGCCGGGCAATCGATGCGAATGCCCCGGGATCGGTGAGCAGGCGGCGCAGCACGCCGGCGCCGCCCTCGGCCGCCTCGTAGAGCAGGATGAATTTGCGCTGATCCCTATTGGGCAGGGGCTCGACCGCCAGCTCCTGGTCTTCGAGCTGGTACTCGACCTGAATGGCCGATTTCAGGGCCGCCTGCAGCGAGGCCATCTGGCCGGTGTCGAGTTCCCCGGTGAACTCGATGATCAGGCTGTTGCGGCGGTCCTCGACGTAGGGACGCACCCGCTGCCGCCGGCTGGATAGCTCCTCCTCCTCATCCTCGGCGTTGTTCTCGCTCTTTTCCCAATAGCCTTTTTCGATATCGAGCAGAAAACCCGACTGGGCGCGGTTTTTGCGCCGCTTCCAGCCCAGATTGATACGCCAGATGGTGGCGGTATGCCCGTATTTCAGCCGGGCCAGTGGCGCATCGCCGGCGACGATTTCGCCCTGGATGAAGGCCGGACGGCCCTCCTGCTCGTGAAAGCGCACGGCGGTCAGCAGTTCATACCCCAGGCGCATCCGCTCCTCTTCATCGGAGGTGATACGGTCGCGCCGACGGGTGGAAACGTTCTGCAGGCGCAGCAGCGACTCGAGCGGCAGGTCGAGGGGATTGTGGCAGTTTTCGCACAGATCGGGACCGACACCACTTTGCGCAGGGTGGAGGTAGCCACAGTGCTCGCAAAGCTTGGCGGCGGCGGTTTCCAGCTCATCGCCTTGCATGGTGAGGAGCACGCGGTTTATGTCATAGCGCGAGCCCTCGTGATAGATAAAGGCGCGTGGGCCGAATTCCGAGATGGCGAGGAAGCGGGGCCGGGAGAGAAATTCGTCGCGCTGCTTGAGACGGCGGCCGGGCACATAGGCTGAAAGGGGAAGACGCGGAAAGCTGTATCCCGGCAGGAAACCCTCGCTGGCGAAATAGCGATAGATGTAGAAATCGGACTGGACTACATTTTCAATTTCGGTGAGGAGCTTGAGCTGCGATTCGGCCTCACGGCGCAGGCGTTCGGCGCGGTTGCGCTCCGCCTGTGGCCGGGTGGCATCACGGATGACCTTGTCCTGTGCTTTGGCCTGGGCCAGCGCGGTGCGATAGAGTTCACGCCAGCGGGTGCAAGCCTTTTCGAAATCCTCGAGGCAATGGCTGAGCACCTCCTCCAGCCAGAGAGGATGGAACCAGTCTGTTTGCACAAGTTCGGAGTGGATGCCGGCGAGGATTGGCTCCGCCTTGTGACGGGCGCGTTCCACAGCGGGGGCCGAGGAGAGATCGGCGAGGACATCGCTCATCAGGACGAGCGAGGGTTCCGGGCCACTGAGGTCGAGGATATCCTTGAGGGAACTACCCAGGCGGGGCCGAGCCTCCGCGAGCCAGAGGGCATGGATGTGAGCCTTGATGAGGTCCTCATTGGCCAGGTCAAGGCGCGGCGGCGCGACCTGGCCGGAGACCATCAGTTCGGGCCGCTTGAAAAAGTACTGGTCGTGCGGGCTGCCGGTGGTGCAGTAGGTAAAGACGACGGCGGGTTGACCGCTGCGGCCGGCGCGTCCGCTGCGCTGGGCGTAATTGGCCGGCGTCGGCGGCACATTGCGCATATTGACCACATTGAGCTCGTCGATGTCCACGCCCAGTTCCATGGTCGGCGAGCAATAGAGGACAGGCAGCCGGGCGGTCTTGAAACGCTGCTCGCGTTCCTCCCGCAGTTCATTGGGGACCTGTGCGGTATGTTCCCGCGCTTCAAAGCCGGCGGTCCGGGAGGCGGTCTCGCGGTAGTAGTGGAGAAAATAGGGATTGGTGCGGCTGCCTGCGGCGGGAAGATGGGGGACACGGATGGGATCGTGAAAGGCCCTGCGGCCGTCCCCCGCGTGCCAGGTCATGGCCGCGGCGGCAAGCTGGTAGCCCGGGCAGGCGGGATCGCCGGCGTCGACCGCGATCACCAGACCGGCCTCGGCCAGGAGGGCGAGGAGATCACGGATGAGCTGCTCGGTTTCATCCACGGTCAGCTTCCCTTTAAAGCTGCGGAAGGTGTCGGGACGGCGGAGGTAGATGCCGAAGCCGCTGCGGCCGGAGAGATAAATCTCGCCCCAGGCTTTGGCGCCGCCGCTGGAGCGCGGAAAGAGCAGGGCGCCCCGTTCCATCTTTTCGTCCTCATCAAGCGCCCAGGGAGCGACCAGATACTGGTTGTTCTGCTGCTGGATGCGCTCCTGATATCCGGCATCGAGATAGTCCACCTTGATGGCAAGCTCGCGGCGCATATAATCGAGCAGCACCTTCATCACCCGGCGGCGCTCGTCCACCGAGGCGGAGGCGAGGACGGGATGCCACTCCTGCCAGAGGTCGTCGGCCTGTGAGAGTTCTTCCAAAGAGGTATAATGGATTTCGAGCAGGCCGCACTGCTCCAGGTTAGGCGAGGTGATGCGCCAGCCGCGCAGCAGATCGCGGTAGAGGCGGTAGCCGAGGACGTTGCGGAAGGCCCTTTCAGCATTCTCCTTTTCGGCAAAGCGGGCGCCCGGCGTGACCGCCCAGGCGACTGGTAGCAAGTCAAGGGCGGCAAAAACCGCCTGGGTCAGTTCATCGTGGCGCAGACCCGGGCCGCCGGCATTGGCAGCGGCGCGGTAGAGGGCAGCGCGCAGCACGCCGATCTCGATGAAATCATTGAAATGGCCCGCCTGCAGCGAGGCATCCTGGCGGTTGTCGGTAAAGCTGAGCAGCTTGCGCGCTTTTTCGGGAAGCTCATGGTCCTGCTGCAGATAATGGATCGTGGACATGCTCAGGATAGTCGTGGCGGTGCTGCGGCCTTCCGAGGAGAGGGTGGTCAGCTTGGCAAATTCGCTTTTCTGGCGGCTGCCATAGGCCACCCCGCAATGGAGGCAGAAGGAAAAGGGGCGCTGGATAAAGTAAAAGACCATCCCCTGCTCGTCATATTGACCCCTGCTGTTCAGTGGCAGACGCAGAGGGAGTTTCGGGCTGCGATCCTTGCGCACCTCCGGCACGCCGCTGCGCATCTCCAGCCACTCTTCCGGTACGCGCGCGAGCAGATCCTCCCGGCCTTCGCTCCAGGGATTCTCCGTGCTGTAATAGAGGAATCCCGCCTGCTGATCTTCGTCAAGGGGCTGGTCGTTTAACCCGCGCGGCGTGACGACAGGGCCCTCGTTGGTTTTGGCAAGAAAGACTGTAAAATATTCCTGGCCGCATTCGCGGCAAAAGGCGAGGGGCAGCAGGATTTTTGCACGGTCTCCGGGCACGAACTGCTGGCCGTAGAGGGTGATCTTGCGCTCCTGTTCGGGTTCGAGCGAGGCGTAGACTGTGTCGCCACGGCTGATGAACTGGTGGAGGCGGAAAACGAAGGGAGGGGTGGAGCTGCCCGGCAGGGGCGTGCTGCGGTTGCCCGCCAGCAAGGCTTCACGGATGATGTTGACACAGTGATCGGCCGGGGCGCCGGTCAGCTGCGCCAGGCTTTGAGCGGCACCCTCCTTCCCGCCGATGGCACAGGGCTGAGCACGGAGCAGCCGGCCGCTCTCCGGGTCGGTGGTCACTCCGAAGCAGGATTCGAGCCAGGAGACAATTGGCTGCTGGATAAACCCGGCGCCTTCTGCCGGGAGGGCGGCTTGGGTTTCCACTTGTTGGATCAGGGCGCTTCGCGCCGGATCCTGCCTGAAATCGATCTCCGGCGTCAATCTTTTTAGAGTTTCGCCGATGACATCTTCCGGCCTGACCTCAGTGCCAAAGAGCTGACTGGCGACCCGGGCGACTTCCTGCCGCTGTTCCTGAAAGGTACCCGCACCGGCAAGGGTGGCCGAAGTTCCGATGCACTGCATCTGGTAAGCGGCCAGGCTTTCGCGAACACGCCGGACGAGCAGGCTGACATCGGCGCCCTGGCGGCCGCGGTAGGAGTGGAGTTCATCGAGAACGAGAAACTGCAGATTTCGGGCCGAGCGTACGAGTTCGCGCTCTTCGGGGCGGGTAAGGATCAGCTCGAGCATCACATAATTGGTGAGCAGGATATCGGGAGGATTCTGGATGATGGCCTTGCGCTGCTCTTCCTTTTCCTGCCCGGTATATTTGGCGAAACGGAGGGGATAGCGATCGCTGGGGAAGCCATAGTGGATGAATTTCTCCAGTTCGCCATACTGGCTGTTGGCGAGGGCGTTCATCGGGTAGATGATGATCGCCTTGATGCCCTTACCCGGGCCGTTTTGCAAAACCGCATTGACGATGGGGATGATATAAGCCAGACTCTTGCCCGAACCGGTGCCGGTGGTGAGGACATAAGAGCGGCCGGTCTGGGCCGTATGGATGGCATCGGTTTGATGACGGTGCAGGCGCAAAGGCTGGCCCAAATCCTGCGGATCGCTCTTGCGGCGGAAAATGGTTTTGCATAGGGGGTGGAGGATACCCTGGTTTGCAAGCTCATCGATCCAGGCGCCGGGTTCAAAGGCAGGATTGAGCTGGATCAGGGCTTCGGGCCAGAGTTCACCGTTATCGAGGATTTCATGGACATAGGAGTGGATGCGCGGATCGTTGATCTGAATGAAACTCTCAACGTAATCGCGGTAATCCCGGATCAGCTGTTTGCGAAAGTTAAAGACATCCATGAGCGAGCCTTTGCCTGGAGAAATTCACTTTCTGCGCAAGAAGTTTCAATGGGATCGCTATGGTGAATCGGAGAGGATATTTGGAAGGCCCCGGAAACCCGTCACCAAGTTGCTTGATGTCTAATTTAGCAAGTTATTGGTCAAAGTCAAGAGGAACAGCACCAAAGTGTGAATTTGTACTGGCTTGAAAAAGGTGGAGGACTGATCAGGAATTCGTTGCCTCATAATTATTGTAACCATATCATACTACATGGATTGATGAGGCATCCGGTTTTCCCCTGTGAAATCCCGAACCTTCACATGACTGCGCTGAATCTCCGGGAATGAGATCCCGCCGGCGGGTGTTACTGCAGCAAAGAAATCACTGCCTAAAACCCGTGAGGCTTTATGATCCATTACCTTTATCGCGAACAGGTCGTCAGCGCCTCCCTGGAGGAGGTCTGGGACTTTTTTTCCACCCCCCGCAATCTCAATGCCCTCACCCCGGATGAGCTCTCCTTCCGCATCATCGGCGAGCCCGCCGGATCGATGTACGAGGGGCAGGTCATTGAATACCGGGTCAGCTTCATGAAAGGGATCTGGTCGAAATGGTTGACCGAAATCACCCACGTATCCGAGAAACGTTTTTTTGTCGATGAGCAGCGCGTCGGGCCCTACAAGCTCTGGCATCACGAGCACCATTTTTTGGTGGAGGGAGAGAAGGTCCGGCTGGTGGACAAGGTGACCTACGTGATCGGCTTTGGCGTTATCGGCGATATCGTGGGTTGGCTGTGGGTGAACCGCAAACTGGCGCGGATCTTTGATTACCGGCAGAAAAAAGCGGCGGAACTGTTCGGCGCCTGAAAGGAGTGACCAGGCGGGTGCTGCATCCCGGCTGGTTGGCGCGTGTACGCCTCGGCAACCGGATCGATGGCTTGAAATGGGCGCGCAGGCGGTGCTGCCGCTCACTCCTTCTTGGCCGCCAGGAGGAAAAGCGGATAGAAACGTTCTTCGCCGTCCCGCAGGCGGCGCATGGTGTAGGCGGTCTCAAAGCCGGGCGTGCAAAAGCCGGCTTCCTCAACCTGGCGGCCAAGCGCAGCGCGGTCGAAGCCGCGATGACCCTGAAAGCCGCTGTCGTGGAAAGAGCCGTCTTCCATGTCGAGGTCGGCGATGCAAAGCCAGCCAGGGCTGGCCAGGAGCCCGAAGAAAGCGCTCAGGATGGCCGGGATGTCGGGAATGTGGTGCAGGGTCATCTGGGTGATGAGGAGGTCGAAGCGCTCCCCGGGCAGGGGATCGGTGAGCAGATCGAGCTGAAGGACGCGCATTTTATCCTCCAGTTCGGCGGAAGCGATCTTTTCGCCGGCCACCTCGGTCATGGCCGCAGAGGCGTCGGTGAGGAGCATGGTGCCGACCAGCGGCTGCAGGGCGAATCCGAGCAGTCCCGTCCCCGCGCCGTACTCGATGCAGGAGATCCGGTCGTGCAGGGGCACCATCCTGGCGATGGCGCCGGCGACGGCGCGGGCGCGCTCGACGCGGATAGGATCCTCATCCCAGTTCCGCGCCCGGTCTTCAAAGGAACTCATCGATTCTCCTCGCAGCAAGCCCACGCAGCAGCATATTTTTTTGCTCGGAAGCCGTTACAGACAGTGCAGGGTGGCTCAGTGGGGACTCTGTTCGCGACTGAGCGGCGGATTGAATGGGGCTTCGGTGAGCGCGATGCGGTTGGCTTGAGCGAACTCGCGCAGAGCCTCCTTCAGCTGTTTGGTCTGTTCGTAGGAAGAGGCCGCGATGCTGAGGGGATCGCTGCTCTTCTGCAGCAGGAAAAGCTCCACCCGCCCCGGGCGGAAGTGCAAGCGCTCGATCTCCTCAGAGGCGATTGTGCGCCAGCCTGATCTGGAGGTGAGCCGCATGGTCAACCTGTTCTCCTGCAGGATGACCTGCGGCATTTTTTCGCGCCGGACCATAAAGACCACGACGATCATGCCCGCGCAGCAAAAGAGAAACAAGCCGGCGAAAAGAGCAGCGTGTGGGCGCTGGTCGTGGATGGCGGATATGGCCTGAACGCCGTAGGAGATGGCCAGCAAAATATAGAGTATGATCATGAATCGCGCCTGGCCCTTGCTGTAGCCGCCGAGATAGATGGTTTTTTCCATGGCGACCCCCTGCCTTGTTCGCCCTTATCCGGCGCCCGCTGCGGGTGCAGCGGCCGGAGAGGGCTCTCTTTAAATAAAATAAGTTATTTTGGGGCACGTGTCAAGTGAAAAGAGCGCCGGGAGACTGGAATCATCCCGGGAAGAGCTTTCCGGAAGGCAGCGCACCTCCAGGGTGTACAGGCGGGAGAAGAGAGCGGAGGTGAGCTGCGCCATCCGCCAGTATAAAACGCAAACAGGGGGAGGCCATCGGCCATCCCCCTGTTCTGAATCCACAACAGTTCTTTACTTTGAACGCGCCGGTTCACCGGAAATCTGCTCGATCAGATTCGTCAGCGAGGCTTTCGCATCGCCGAAGAGGGGAATAACCCTGTCCATCTGGTAGAGCGGATTGGCAATACCCGAATAGCCCGGTCTTTCGTCCAGGTTGCAGACGAGGACCTTGCCGGCTTCGTGGGCGAGCAGGATGGGCATGCCCGAGATCGGCGTGTCTTCCACGGTGATCGCGGCCGGATTGACCACATCGCTGGCGCCGACGACGATGGCGAGATCGGTCTTGCTGAACTCCGGATTGATGTCGTCCATTTCGCAGAGCTTGTCGTAGGGGAGTTCCGCCTCTGCGAGGAGGACGTTCATGTGTCCGGGCATTCTACCGGCCACCGGGTGGATGGCGAATTTGACCTCTTTGCCCATCTTTTCGAGGAGGGTGGCCAGTTCGATGACCAGGAACTGGGCCTGGGCAAGGGCCATGCCGTAGCCGGGGATGAAGATGATGCTTTTCGCCTCCCTGGCGGCCTCGACCGCTTCGGTGAGCGGGTCGCCCTTGACGCGCGGCTGCGCCGGGGGCTGTTCTTCCACCGCCTGAGACGCAGTCTGGCCCTCTCCGGCCTGCGCGTCTGCGGCGACGGCATGGGCTTTTTCACCTGTGCTCTTGTGCTGGAAGCCGAAGAAGATGCTGAAGAGGTTGCGGTTCATCGCCTTGCACATGACGTGGGTGAGGATCGAACCGGAGGCGGCTACGGTCGCTCCGCAGGCGATCAGCAGACGGTTCTGGATGATGACACCGCAGAGTGCGGCCGCCAGGCCGGCGGTCGCGTTCAGGAAGGAGATCAGCACCGGCATGTCGGCGCCGCCTATGCGGATCGAAAAGACCAGTCCGAGAAGTACGGAGAGGACGATCAGGGCCAGCAGCCAGAAGACCAGGCTCTCTCCCTGTACACCGCCGGCGATGAAGCCGCCGGCGGCGAGCAGGATGATCAGCCCGATCACCAGCCAGCTGTGTTTGGGCAGAATCACCGGCGGCTGCTTGACGATATTGGCAAGCTTGCCGCTGGCGATCATGCTGCCGCTGAAGGTGACTGCACCGATGATGAGTCCGAGAATACCCGATACCTTGGCCATTCCCGGCTCGGTAACCCTGGTCAGCTCGACGAAAGAGACCAGGAAAGCGGCGACGCCCCCCGCGCCATGCTGGAAGGCCACCATGGCGGGGATCTGGATCATGTTGACGCGCATGGCCACCATCCAGCCGAGCAGGGAGCCCGCAGCCAGGGCGATCAGGACGATCTCCGGCTGCAGGATCCGGTGCCGCAGGATGACCACCACCACAGCCAGGATCAGAGCGAAAGCGGCCATGAGGTTGCCGCTGCGCGCGCCTTTGGGGGTTCTGAACAGCCGGAATCCCGCAAGAAATATGAGAATGATGGCGAGATCGATGAGTAGTTCGAGCTTGAAATCCATTGGGTCCTCTATTTGTTCTTGAAGAGCTTGAGCATCCGTTCCGTGATTACAAATCCGCCGACGACATTAAATGCGGCCAGTGCGATCGCCAGCACCCCTATAACCCGGTCGGTGATGGTGGTGGTGACCGCAAAAATGAGCAATGCGCCGAGGATGGTCACCGCCGAGATCGCATTGGTCATGGACATCAGCGGTGTATGCAAGAGGGGCGGTACTCGCGAAATCAGGAGGTACCCGATGATAATCGAAACAATAAAAACCGACAGCATGATCAGTAGTGCATTCATAGAGCGGCCTGCCTCACTTATTGAGCTTCACCAAAGGTCTTGAGCGTACCTTCGTGGACAATTTTGCCTTGATAGGTGACGAGCGAATTTTTGACGATCTCATCCTCGAAATCGATGACGCCCAGTCCGTTCTTGAAGAGATTTTCAACATAATTGTACATATTGTTGGCATAAAGCCAGGTGGAATGGACGGCCATGCGGCCAGGGATGTTTTGCAGACCGTTGATGGTGACGTCATGTTTGCAGACCACTTTGCCGGCATCGGTGACAGCGCAGTTGCCGCCCTGATCGATAGCCACGTCCACAATCACGGAGCCGGGTTTCATGCTGGCGACCATCTCCTCGGTCAGCAGGATAGGCGCAACCTCTCCGGGCACCAGTGCGCTGAGGATGACGATATCGGCATCCTTGAGTAACGGCGCCAGCAGCTCGCGCTCCTTTTGCAGCCAGTCGGTGGGCAGAGTCTTGGCATAACCCCATTTGCCGGTCGAGATCTCTTCCGGTACATCAAAGCCTTCGATCTTGGCGCCGAGGCTCATGGCTTCTTCTTTCGCTTTGGCACGAATGTCGACTGCCGAAACGATGCCGCCGAGTCTTTTGGCGGTGGCCACTGCCTGCAGGCCGACAACGCCGACGCCGACGACGAGGAACTTGGCCGGTTTGACGGTGCCGATGCCGGTGGTGATCATGGGCACGAACCTGGCCAGATGGTTGGCGGCGAGAAGGACCGACTTGTAGCCCGTCACGGTGCTCATCGAGGTCAGGGCGTCCATCTTCTGGGCTTTGGAAGTGCGCGGAATGCCGTCCATGGTGAGGGATGTGATACCTTTGTCCCTGATCATTTTGATATTCTTGTGGTTGGAGGGTGCAGCGGGATGGAGGAAAGTGACCAGGATGCATTTTTCCTTCATCATCTCGACCTCGTGCTTGCCCAGCTTTTCATTGAATTTGGGCTCCTTGACCTTCAAAACGATATCGGCCCTGGCATAAAGCCCCTGGACATCATCGACGATTTCGGCGCCGGCGTTTTTGTAGTCTTGATCGCTGAAAAAGATCCCGTCGCCGGCAGTCGATTCAACCGCTACCTTGTAGCCCAGCTTGACCAGTTTCGCCACGGTCTCGGGAATGGCAGCAACTCTTTTTTCTTCCGGCATGATTTCCTTGGGGATTGCGATAAGCATGGCAGGACTCCTTTATTTTGTAAGGTATACCCGGTAACACGGTAAAAGGGGGCGCTGATCACCGTCAGCGAAAGCTTCCGGATGCCAGACTTGTGCAGCATCTTTTCAGCAGAAAAGTTAGTTTATTTTTTAGTTATCATCAAGCAAAATATTCGCTGAAATCGGCCGGAGAACCGGCCGTGCAACTGTTCAGATTCAAGCCATAACTCCGCCGGCCGCCACGGTGTCTGATTAGTGCTAACTCTATAAGTTTAACCTTGCATGCGATGAAAAAAAATGCAAAATGTTAAAAATCGCTTGCTATTACAATTACCATTTTGTACTTTACTTTAGTAATCTATTGCACGCTTTTCGGCCACTTATTTGAAATGGTAATCAGGCTGTTTTTCAAATCCGTACACACCCACATATCGTAGCGATTGGCGCTTGGACGCTTTTGCTGCGATTTTTTATTTACGGGGCGGACGGAAGGCCCGGAAAGACGTGGTAGGCAGCAAACGCTTTAAGGAAAGGTAGAGTCGATGGAAACAGGTACTGTAAAATGGTTCAACAGCTCCAAGGGCTACGGCTTTATCACTCGCGAAGCGGGGGATGACGTTTTCGTGCATTACAAAAACATCCAGGGCGAAGGGTACAAAACTCTGGATGAGGGTGATCAGGTGCGATTCGACGTCGGCCAGGGGCCCAAAGGCCTGCAGGCAACCAATGTCACCAAAGTTTGACTTGACATAACCCCGATTTAGCCCTGGCGATCCACAGCCGGGGCTTTTTTTTTGCCCGTTCTCTCTGCCAGCTGAGCCGCCGCAGTCCGGCCGGCGGGAGAGATCAAGCCTGGCCGGCTGCTGGCACGGGGCCGATGAGGCGCAGGCTGTCGAGACGGAGGCGGGCGCTGCGCAGCGAATCCAGCAGGAGCTCTTTCTCCGTGCGCAGGACGGCGATGGCCTCATCCGGAGGCGCGCCTCCGCGGGAGAGCGCGTGCAACCGCTCCATCTCCTGATCCAGCGTCCCGGCGGCGCGGTCTGCGGCGGCTTGAATGATCTCGCCGCCCAACTCTTCGGCCTGCTGCTGCGCAGCCGTCAGTAGGCCGGGCAGCAGCTCCAGCCTGAAAGTGTCCTCCCTGACCAGCCGGGCATTGGCATCGTTGCGGGTAGCGGCGGAGAGCTTTTGCATGGGCCAGGCGGCGGAGCACTCCTCCAGCAGTTCATTGGTCACGATCCGGATCGGGGTCGGCGGCAGAAATCGGTCGGGGTGGGTGCGCTGATGCTTGATGCACTCGAGGACAAAGACCGTCTCCAGCAGCAGTTCATCATCGGCCAGCGTTTTGAGCGTGCAGACGGCGCAGTTGCCTTTCTCGTGCCCGAGCATGAGGTCAATCGCGCCGATGACCATCGGATGGTCCCAGGTGAGGAATTCAATATCCTCATGGCTGAGGGCCATGCGCCGGTCGAAGGTGATCACCAGCTGCTCGCGCTTGAGGGCGGGCAGAGGAAAGCCGGGCTGCGACAGCAGGGAGAGATTCAGCTGCCAGGTGCGCTTGCCTATCTCTTCGGGGATAATGCCATAGAGGTCGAAGATCCTGATCATCAGCTTTTCGAGTTCGCTGGCTTCGTCCATGCCGGCGATGGAATTTTGCAGGGCGCGGGCCTGCTCCGGCCGGCAGGAGTTGAGGGCGAGCAGCCGGTCCTGACCTTTCCGCAGCATCGCCGCGATTTCCTCACGCAGGGCGCGGGTGCGGCCGATGAACTCATCGATTCCTTCCAACCGGGGGGCGGCCATGCGCTCATGCAATTCCGCGCCCAGGGCGGAATAGATCTTGTGGGCGCCGGGCAGATGGGCGGCGAAGGCGTCCAGCCCTTCATGATACCAGCGCACAAGCACTTCCTGGCCGCTGCCGGAGAAAAAGGGGACGAGGATCTCGATCGTCTCGCTCTGGCCGATGCGGTCGAGGCGGCCGATGCGCTGCTCGAGCAGTTCGGGATCGGGGGGCAGATCAAAGAGGAAGAGGTGGTGGCAGAACTGGAAATTCCGGCCTTCGCTGCCGATCTCCGAGCAGATGAGCAGGCGCGCCCCGTCGGCGTCGGCGAACCAGGCGGCGTTGCGGTCGCGCTGCAGCAGCGAGAGATGCTCATGAAACAACGCCATCTTGATATTGATCAGCTTTTGCAGGGCCGGCGCGATGGCGCCCGCCTCTTCCGGGGAGTGACAGATCAGCAGCACCTTGATCCTGCGGTGCTGGCGCATATATTGAGCGAGCCAGATCAGGCGGGGATCGTCGCGCAGGTCCGGGGGCTGGCCGGCCTCCCCGCTCCGGTCGCCTGGCGCCCCTGCGAGGGGGATCAGCTCCACACGGCGCGCCGGAAAGTCGTTCAACTCCGCACGGGTATTCCGAAAGACGGCGCGGCCGGTGCCGGTACGGTCGACTACTTCGGCGATGAACTGTTCGCGTTTCGACTCTTCCTCCCGCAGCAGCCGGGCGAGTCCGGCGCCTTCCCGCTCCGCCCAGGCCGGCGCGAGCGTGGCAAGCCGGCCTTCCTCCCGCGCGGTCAACCGCTCCATGGCGACGACTTTGTTGAGGATGGCGACCTGCCGGGCGTACTCCTGTTCCTCCTTTTCAAACTCTTCCAGATCGCGGTATTTGGCCGGATCGAGCAGCCTCAGACGGGAGAAATGGCTGGCCCGGCCCAACTGTTCAGGTGTTGCGGTTATGAGCAGCACGCCGGCGGAGGCGGCGCAGAGCGAGCGCGCCAGATCGTAGGCCGCTCCCGGATCGACCAGATGATGGGCCTCATCGATCACCAGCATGTCCCAGCCAGCCGCCGCGGCCAGCGCCCCCCATTCCGGACGGCTGGCCAGCAGCTCCACGCTGCAGAGTACCAGCTGATCCTCGAGAAAGGGATTCTCATCGGGCTGCACAGCGAGCAGGGATTCGATCTGCTCCTCATCGTAGAGGCGGAAGATAAGATTGAAGCGGCGCAGGAGCTCGACAAACCACTGGTGCACCAGCGGTTCGGGTACCAGGATGAGGACGCGGTTGATGCGGCCGATGGCGAGCAGCCGGTGCAGGATAAGGGCGGCCTCGATGGTCTTGCCCAGACCGGTTTCGTCGGAGAGGAGCACCCGGGGATCAGGACGGGAGGAGACGGTGTCGGCCACATAGAGCTGGTGCGGGATCAGATCGATGCGGCCGCCGAGGAGTCCGCGCAGGGGGGAACGGCGATAGTGGTAGCGGTGGCGCAGGGTGCGGTAGCGCAGCAGGTATTCGGAGTTGCTGTCGATATAGAGGTTGAGCAGGCGGTCGCGCGGAGTATTAAAGCTGATGGTATCGGCGAGCATCTCCTCGCCCGCGCCGACCGCTTCACCGCTGTAGCGCAGCAAGCCGTTATGCTCTTCGGCGGCGAGGACGACAAAGGCGCTCCCGTCGCGGAGGGTGACGGTATCGCCGGGGCGGAAGATCACGCGGCGCAGGGGGGCCGATGCGATGGCGAAACTGCGGGTGCAGCCGCTGGCGGGGAAATCAATGGTGATCACGCGGCGGTCGGCAGCAGTGACCGTTCCCAGCCCCAATTCGGGCTCCATCTCACTGATCCAGCGTTGACCGATCTTGAACATGGTTTTCCTGATTCTCCAGCGCGTATCAACCGGTGGCGACCGCGGCGCAGAGCGCGCAGCCGACGCAAGATCCTCCCCCGCTGGATCGCTTAAAAAATTTAATGTTAATTAAGGTGGAAAACAAGCACTTTCACCTCCGGCGGAGGAAGGAGGGGAGGCGGTCGCCTGCACAGGGCCGGATCCTGCGGGCCGGAGAGGACCCCGATCCGCTTTTCGCACTGGCCGGCATGGTGAGGAGGTTTTCCCAGGCGGAGTTTGCGGGTGTTGGCTTGACCCGATCCAGCCGGGCCCCGACTTAAAACTTGCTTCTTTTACGGGTGTTTGGTACATTGGTTTGTCCAACCGGCAACAACATCAACGGAGGTATGATCGTGGCCAAATCCGTGGAAAAACTGAAATCTGAAATTATCGAAGTGGGGCGGCGCATCTGGCTGCGCGGCTACGTCGCCGCCAACGACGGCAACATCAGCGCGCGTATTGACAGCAAGCGCATTCTGATCACGCCAACCGGGGTGAGCAAGGGATTCCTCAAGCCCGCGGATCTGGTCGTGGTCGATATGCAGGGGCAGCCCGTGGCCGGCAAGACCAAACCCTCCTCGGAGGTGCAGATGCACCTGGCCATCTACCGGGAGCGGCCGGATGTGCAGGGCATTTGCCACGCCCATCCCCCGACCGCCACCGGCTTTGCCGTCGCCGGCATCCCGCTTGATGCCTGCGTCCTGCCTGAGGTGATCATCACGCTCGGCAGCATCCCGGTCATTCCCTACGGCACCCCGGGCACCGCCGGGATCTATGCGCCTCTGCTGGAGCGGGTCAGGGAGCACGATGCCTTTCTCCTCGCCAACCACGGGGCGGTCACGGCCGGCGGCGATGTTCTCAGCGCCTATCACAAGATGGAGACCCTCGAGCATTTCGCCTGCATCACTCTGGTCGCCCGGCAGCTCGGCCGGGTCAACGTCCTGAGCGAGACGGAGGCGGAGGAGCTCTATGCCCTGCGGGAACACTTCGGCGTCACGGTCTCCGCCAGAGGCAAAGCGCGCAAAAAATAGTTATCAATCCAAATCGCCGGCAGTAGAAATAATAAGCCCTGGGTAGATGCCCAGGGCTTATTGTTTGTGCGGCCACTCCTGCCGCCAGCCGGCGCGGAGGAAGCGTTATTTCTACAGAGGCCGGAGCGAGCCGGAGGGGCTTTTCGTTCCGGCTTATAACGGCCGGCGGAGAGAGCGGGGGCGGCCGGCAGGTTCTTCCCCGCCGTCAGCTTTTCATGTTCGGCAGCTGCAGGCCATAGCCCTTTTTACGGTCCTCCGCCTTGAGCAGCAGGGCGAAGATCAGCGAAACCACGCCGATCAGCGCGAAGACGATCATGGGCAGGGTATAGTTGTAGCGGATCGGCGCCTGCTCCCCCGCCACGGCGGGTGCAATGACGCAGTATTTGTCGAGCATCCAGCCGATGAATGCCGGCACGCTCATCAGGGCGAACATGTTCTGGATGTAGAAGATGAGGGCATAGGCGCTGCCCAGCCGTTTCTCGGGGATGATCTTGGCCAGGGAGGGCCACATCGCCGAGGGAACCAGGGAGAAAGCGATGCCGAGGACGATCATCAGCAGGACGGCGACGATCCAGTGGCTGAGCGCCGGCAGGGCGAAGAGCGAGTGGACGAGGATGATCAGAACCGCGCCGATGATCATGATCGTCGCCCCCTTGCCCTTGCGGTCGTAGAGGTTGCCGAAGAAGGGGGTGAGCAGGATGGTGCCGAAAGGCAGCAGCCCGGGGATGAGTCCTGCGAGGTTCTCGGAGACGCCATATTTGTCAATCATCAGACCGGTGGCATATTTGAGAAAGGGAAAGACCGCTGAATAAAAGAGCGCGCAGAGAATGGCCAGATACCACCAGCCGCGGCTGGAGACGATGGCTCCGATGTCGCTGAGGTGGAACTCCTCATCGGCGGATTTGACCTCGTGTTTGCGGTGGGCGGCCAGCGAGGCATCGAGTTTTTTGTCGTTAAAGGTGTAGACAAAGTAGGCGAGCAGTCCGATGCAGAGCATGGTCGCCGAGATCAGGATGGGGGCGCTGACCGTGCCGAAGGCCTTGGAAATGGGCAGAGAGGTGGAGAGGGCCAGGGCGGTGCCCATGCGGGCGATGGCCAGCTGCAGTCCCATGGCCAGGGCCAGTTCATGCCCCTTGAACCATTTGACGATCACCTTGGAGACGGTGATGCCCGCGACCTCTACGCCCACACCGAAGACGGCATAGCCGAAAGCGGCCATCCAGACCTGCGCCGGGAAGGTCCAGAAGAGGATGTGCCAGCTCTGGCCGTCAAGGCTGTGGGTGGTGATGGCCCAGTACTTGGTGAGCGCCCCGCAGACCATGATGGCGGCAGCCGCCAGGCCGGTGAAGCGCACCCCCATCTTGTCCAGAATGATGCCGCCGAGGATGAGAAAAAAGAAAAAAACGTTGAACCAGCCGTAGGCCCCGGTGTACCAGCCGTAATCGGTGGCGCTCCAGCCCAGCTGCTTCTGCAGCATGCCCTGCAGCGGGGCCATGAGGTCCGCCATGTAATAGCCGGCGAACATCGTGAAAGAGACGATGAGAAGAGCGGTCCAGCGGGCCGCTTTGGAATCCTTGAGGAGCTGATGGCCTTTGGCGGTCATGGTATTCTCGCAAAGTTTGGGTTGGATTATTTCGCACATAATAGTTAAATTGGCGGAGAATTGCAAGACGATTTTCGCGCCCGCCTCCGGCTCCGCGGCGGCACCGGCTTTTTCCGGACGCGACTGCCGGCAGATGATGCCGCCACTCCTGACGGCAGGCGCCGGAGCCAATTCATCAGGCCGCGGACGGCAGTGAACCCGCTAAGGGAGAGTCCATGAAACCGAACGCCTTTTTCGTCGCGGCAGCTCTGATCTTTACCTGCACGCTGCACGCCCAGTATCCAGGTCAGTTCCGGAGCACGCTCAAGGCCGGCCTCAAGGCCCCCGTCCAGGCCCGCGCCTTTGATCTCGGGGAGATCCGTGTCACGTCCGGCCCCTTCAAACACGCCATGGAGCGCGATGTTGCCTGGCTGCTCACCATCGAGCCCGACCGGCTGCTCCACCGCTTCCATGCCCACGCCGGCCTGCCGGTCAAGGGTGAGATTTACGGCGGCTGGGAGAGCGAGGGGCTCTCCGGCCACACTCTCGGCCACTATCTCTCCGCCTGCGCCATGCATTATGCGGGCACCGGCGACTCTGAATTCAAGCGGAGGGTCGATTACATTGTCGCCGAACTCGCCCGCTGCCAGCGGGCGCGAAAAACCGGCTATGTCGGCGCCATACCCGGTGAAGACACCCTCTTCGCCCGCGTCGCCCGGGGCGAGATCAAGTCCACCGGCTTCAACCTCAACGGGGGCTGGTCGCCCTGGTACACCGTCCACAAGGTGATGGCGGGGCTGGTCGATGCCCATACCTATGCCCGGAATCCCCTCGCGCTCGTAGTGGTGCGCGGCTTGGCCGACTGGACGGCCGCCGTGGTCAATCCCCTCAGCGAAGAGCAGCGTCTGGCGATGCTCAATTGTGAATACGGCGGCATGAACGAGGTGCTGGCCAACCTCTACGCCATCACCGGAGAGCAAAAATATCTCGATCTGTCGTACAGGTTCCACGACGAGTTCGTCCTGGGCAAACTGGCACAGCGGATCGACCCCATGCCCGGCAAGCACTCCAACACCAACGTGCCCAAGGCGGTCGGAGCCGTCCGCCGCCACGAGCTGACCGGCAGCCTTCCGGACCTCGCCATCGCCCGTTTTTTCTGGGAGACCATGGTCCGGCACCACTCCTACGTCATCGGCGGCAACAGCAATTATGAATACTGCGGCGAACCGGACCGGCTCAACGACCGCCTCAGCGACAACACCTGCGAGAGCTGCAACACCCACAACATGCTCAAACTCACCCGCCATCTCTTCTGCCTGGCTCCGGATCAGGAACTGGCCGACTATTACGAGCGCGCCCTCTATAATCACATCCTCGCCAGCCAGAATCCCGCTGATGGCATGATGTGCTACTTCGTCCCGCTGCGCATGGGGAGCCGGAAGCAGTTCAGCGATCCCTTCAACACCTTCACCTGCTGCGTCGGCACCGGCATGGAGAACCATGTCAAATATGGCGAGGGCATCTGGTATGAGGCGGCGGATGGCGGGCTCTATCTCGCGCTCTTTATCCCTTCGGTGCTGGAGTGGAGGGAACGGGGCGTCACCATCACCCAGACGACCCGTTTTCCGGAGGAGGAGGTCACGCGTCTGACCTTTGCTGTGAAAAAACCGGCCCGGTTTCCCCTCTATCTTCGGCGTCCCGCCTGGGCCGACACGGTTGCGGTCACGGTCAACGGACGGGCGGCAGCGGCTGAGGTGAATGCCGCCGGTTTTCTCGCTATTACGCGTACATGGCGCAGCGGCGACACGGTCGAGATCCGCATGCCGATGCATCTGCGCAGCGAGAGCATGCCTGACAATCCCGAGCGCATTGCCTTGCTCTACGGGCCTGTTGTCCTGGCCGGCCAGCTCGGCGCCGAGCCGCCCGATCCGGTCCTGGGCGTCCCGGTGCTGCTCACCTCCGACTGGAAGATCCCGAACTGGGTCAAGCCCGTCAGCACTGCGCCCCTGACCTTCACCACCACGGGGGTGGGCATGCCCTTCGATTTCCGTCTCAAGCCGTTTTACAGCACGGCTGAGGAGTATTACAGCGTCTATTTCGATTTCTTCACACCGGAGGCGTGGGAGGCGAGAAAGGCCGCCCGGGAGGCGGAGAAACGGCGGCAGCAGCAGATTGAGGCCTGCACCATCGATAATTTCCGCATCGGTGAGATGCAGCCGGAGCGCGATCACAGGCTGGAGGCGAGCGAGCAATCCTATGTCGATCAGGCCCTCGGCCGCTCCGGCCGCGAGGCGCGCGCCGGCCACTGGTTCTCCTTTGAGATGCGGGTGAGGCCGGAGGTGGCCACCGCCCTGCTCCTCACCTTTATCGGCGACGACCGCGGGCGCAAATTCGATCTGCTGGTGGAGGGGAACAAGATCGCCGAGATTGACTGGCAGGGAGGGGAGAGCGGCCGCTTTTACGACCTCACCTATCCCCTGCCGGCGGAGGTGATCGCGGGGAAAACCATGATCACAGTGCGCGTCGAGGCCAGCCATGGCCGCACGGCCGGGCGGATCTTTGGCTGCCGGACCGTCACCTGCACGCCATAGGGCCGGCTGCAGCGCCGCCGGCAGTGCGCTTCAGTAAAATGGCGCCGGACCTTGAGGTCCGGCGCCATTTTTTAT
>ENA-UOWO01002171-UOWO01002171.1-activated-sludge-metagenome-genome-assembly--contig:-NODE-2171-length-24789-cov-15.075685_pt1 | contig 24789 bp, 24 predicted proteins | sample MGYA00238148_ERZ761564 | MGnify/ENA primary metagenome ERZ761564 (study PRJEB28885, sample SAMN05720194) | activated sludge metagenome | isolation source: Anaerobic digester | place: USA... | reverse complement strand
CAGTTCGGCCTGCGGCCTCGGGTCTTAACGCAAATCTTATGACTGCCGCGCCAGTCAGGAAATGTTTACTGATTTTTGGCTTGTGACTAACGCGCCTCCTGGCTCCTTCGCTAAAAATGTCCACTGGACATTTTCTTAACGCTCGGCCCTGCCGAAAAAGCTAAACCGGATGATTCATCCTTTGACTGGAGAACACTCTTAGGAGGATTTTTCGTGCAGCGCCAGCAAACGAAAAATAAAATAAACACTTCCTACCTGGTTGGCCGTTCGGGGAAAAAGCGTAAAAAACAACGAGCAAAAGCGGCAGCGCGCAGCGTTAAGAGTGAGCCTGCAAGGCGAACGGCTCAGCAAGCGCCCGCTTTGGCGAGGTAGTTTTTAGCTTTTTTCTCGGAGGCCATTGATTTTTTTTTTCTTTTGTATCAAGACAAAAGAAAGCTTGCGGCAGCATAGCCCTGATTGAAGTGAAAATCCTTTTTGTGACGCAGCGCAGCGGAGTCGCAAAAAGATTGCAACGGAAAGCGGGAAACAGCTCCCAATAAAAAAGCCTCAAAACTGAGGCTTCAAATTTATTCCTCTAACTCAAGAGGCTTATTCTCAATCTGCTGCTGCCCCGACCCCAACATATTGTGAAACGGGTAATTCTTAGAAGCCTCACGTCTTAAAAACGCCATTTTGATGGCAGCAATTGCTGCTTCGGTGCCTTTGTTGCCGTGCTCTCCGCCGCTGCGGTCTATGGATTGCTGTTCGGTATTGTCGGTAAGGACGCAGAAAATAACAGGAACGTCAGACAGGACATTCAGGTCTTTGATGCCTTGGGTCACGCCTTCGCAGACAAACTCAAAATGCATGGTTTCGCCTTTGATGACACAGCCTATGGCGATGACCACATCGACCTTTTGGGTCTCTATCATTTTCTTGGAACCGTAAATAAGCTCGAAACTGCCGGGAACGTTCCAGCGAATGATATTTTGCGGCAAGGCACCACAATCTGTCAACGCCGCTTCGGCACCATTAAAGAGCCCGTTGGTCACTTTGTCGTTCCACTCAGATACCACAATCCCAAACCTAAAATCTTGGGCGCTAGGGAGTGTTGTTTTATCGTACTCGGATAAATTCTTGTTTGCCGTAGCCATTGTAACTATTTTTAAATGTTGAACTTTAAATTTCAAATAAGCAATTGCTTCTGTAAAAAGCAAAAAAAATTGGAGCAATCACAAAGTTACTGCTCCAATTTAAAATTTAAAATATAAAATTTAAAATCTTACTGTGCCAAACCGATCATCGCATCTACGTTGCCACCTTCAGGAGTCATTTCGTATTTGTCTTTGATGGCGTTGAAGTATTTTAAAGCGTCTGCTTTTTTGCCCATTGCTAAAGCGGTTTGCCCGGCTTTCAATAGGAAACGTGGCGTGGTCAAATCATTCGGGTTCATTTCTGAAGCCTTGATGTATTGGTCTAATGCTTTCTGCGGTTGGTTTTGTTGGGCGTAAGCGTCACCGATAGCTCCGACTGCCAAGACGCTCAACATGACATCGTCTGATTTGAATTTTTCTAGCGCGGTAACCGCTTCTGCGTATTTACCGGTATTCAACAACGCTATTCCTGAATAGTAATTGGCAAGGTTTCCTGCGGCAGTTCCAGAGTATTTCTCGGCGATTTGCTGGAAACCGTATTTACCTTCTGAACCTTTGAGTGCGAGGTTGAACAATGAATCGCTTTTGGTGCCATCTACTGCTTGTTGGAAATTTTGTTGTGCCGCGAACATTTCATCGGCTGCTTCCTGTTCTTTAGGCTGTACGATAAATTTCTGGTACATCACATATCCTACGGTAACCAAGGCAATCGCCAACACTACACCAAAAATGTATTTTTGGTTGCGGGCAACCCATTCTTCGGTTTTAGAAGCGGTGTCATCTAAAGTGTTGAAAACACCTGCAGTGGTGCTGTCTTTCTCATCAACATTGATGTCTTCTATATAGTTGTTGTCTACTTTTTCCTCTTTCTCCTTTGGAGCTTTGTAACCTCTTTTATTGAACGTTGCCATTTATGTTTAATTTATGAGCCGCAAAAATAAAATTTTTATTCAAAAACCAACAACAAAAATGGATATAATATCAAAATATTCAAAATCGCACAACTGGTTATCAACGGGATTGCTATTTTAGGAAAACAAAAGTACTTCATATCGGGAATTTTTCGATAATTTGCAGCCGATTTCCAATACGAGATTTTCGATGTACCTCAAAAAAATTTCCCTCTTCAATTACAAAAATTTTCCAGAAGCGAGCTTTGATTTCAATGAGAAAATCAACTGCTTTGTGGGCAAGAATGGTATTGGGAAAACCAATGTGCTCGATGCAATCTACCAACTCGCCTACGGCAAAAGTTATTTCAATCCGCTCGCGGTGCAAAACATCAAACACGGAGAGGATTTTTTTGTCATCGATGGGGAATTCGAGAAGCAAGGCCGATCCGAGCAAATCGTCTGCAGCCTCAAAAAAGGTCAAAAGAAAATCCTCAAGCGCAACGGCAAGATGTATGATAAATTCTCAGACCATATCGGGTTCATCCCGCTGGTGATCATTTCACCGGCCGATCGCGATTTGATTGTAGAAGGCAGCGAAACGCGACGCAAGTTCATCGATAGTGTGATTTCGCAACTCGACAGTACGTATCTGCAAGAACTCATCCAATACCAGAAAATCCTCGCCCAACGCAATGCATTGCTCAAGTATTTTGCGCTCAACCAGACTTTTGAGAACGAGACCTTATCCATATATAATGAACGGCTTGACGTTTTGGGCCACGAGATTTTTGAGAAACGCAAAACCTTCCTCAGCGATTTCATACCCATTTTCAATCGGCACCACCAGGCCATTACCGGCTCGGCCGAAACCGTGCAACTGGTCTACGAAAGCCAGCTCGAAAACAACAGTTTGCTCGCGCTCCTGGATGAAAACCTCTCCCGCGATCGAGCGGCACATTACACGACGGTTGGCATCCACAAGGACGATTTGTCGTTTGAGATTGACCATTACCCGATCAAGAAATTCGGCTCACAAGGCCAACAGAAATCATTTTTGATTGCACTCAAGCTCGCGCAGTTCGAGTTCGTCAAAAAGCAATGCGGCGAAAAACCAATCCTGTTATTTGATGACATTTTCGACAAGCTCGACGAAAGCCGCGTAAGCAAAATCGTAGAAATGGTCAACAACGACGAGTTTGGACAATTGTTTCTCTCTGATACACATGCCGAACGCACCCAAACCATCATTGAATCGACGCACCAGAGTTATAGTATTTTCAACCTTTGACGGTACAAAATCCATTTGTTTTCTCCATTTGAAATATACCGAAAAGCCAATGCTTGCGACCAATGCAGCGTCGATTGCTTTTGAATTCCTTAAAGTATTTCAAATAAAATGCGACAGATTTATTTCTTTTGTACATTCGCAGAAAATTAAACCCTTTTGCAATGAAAAAACTATTGTTGGCGCTATTGTTTCTAGGCATTTTCTGTACCGGTTGCAACGGACAGAACACTAAGGATTTTGCTACGGTTCCTGCGCAGGAATTTTCCCAAAAAATCAAGTCGATGCCAGCCGGCCAAGTACTTGACGTGAGAACACCTAAAGAATACGCCGACCAACATCTGGACAATGCGGTCAATATCGACTGGAACGGTGATAATTTTGTGGGTCAGGCGCAAAAACTAGACAAGTCGAAACCGGTTTTTGTGTATTGCCTTGCCGGTTCAAGAAGCAAAAGCGCGGCAAACAAATTACATGAACTCGGGTTTAAGGAAATCTACAACCTCGAAGGCGGCATCCTCAAATGGAATGCTGCGGGACTTGGTCAAAAAAGCGACAAGATTATTGGGATGTGCAGCCAGGAATATGCAGAACTGCTCAACTCCGATAAAAAAGTACTCATTAATTTTTACGCAGATTGGTGTGCCCCTTGTAAGAAAATGACTCCCTACATGCTGCAGTTGCAAAAGGAAATGGCCGACAAGGTGACCATCGTGCGCCTGAATGCAGACGAGAACAAAACGCTGATTTCAGAAATGAAAATCGATGAACTTCCGGCATTATTGCTCTACGACCACAAGAAAATCATATGGAATCACAACGGTTTTCTCAGTGAAGAAGATTTAAGGAAACAATTACAATAGTCCTCATGTTTTCAAAAGACACGCTTCAATTTCTTGAAGATTTAAAGGCCAACAACAACCGCGAGTGGTTTCTCGCCAATAAAAAACGATACGAGCAATACAGGAAAGATTACCTCGGGTTGATTGCTGAGTTCCTTGCGGCCATGAAACCCCTAGACCCGGCGCTCGCCATGTTGGAACCCAAAAATTGTACGTTTAGAATCAACCGGGACATACGCTTTTCTAAGGACAAGTCGCCTTATAAAACCCACATGGGCATTTGGATGAACACCAATTCTGGAGGTATCAATGCGCCGGGATATTACATCCATATCGAGAAAGGCGCGAGTTTTGTAGCCGGCGGATTTTGGATGCCAGAAGCTGCCGAGCTCAAAAAAATCCGAAAGGAAATTGCCTTTTTCTACGAAGATTTAGAGGAAATCCTAAACGACAAGAATTTCAAGAAACATTTCGATGGTTTTACCGTCACCGAAACCAACTCGCTTAAGACGGCTCCAAAGGATTTTGAGAAAGACCATCCCGCCATACAATTCCTAAGATTAAAAGGATTTACAGTATCCAAGAAAATCTCCGATAAAGCACTTTTCGACAAGGACTTTGTAAAAAATGCAACCCAGGCGCTGATTGCCATCAGACCTCTGAACGAATTCCTGACTCGCGGCCTAAACGCAGAAGACTAGCCCACGCCCGGATGAAAAAGAAAAAGATATTGTTTCTTGGCGAAACCTATCGCGCCGACGCCATTACCTGGATGAACGGGCTCAAGGAGTTTGGCGACTTTGAAATCATTACCTGGGAACTCAAAATTGTAAGCCATGGCAGTATCAATCGGCTGCTCCGGCTACTAGAATATTCGTTCGCGATATTTAGTGTCCGCGCACTTGCGGCCAAGCAAAAACCAGACATGGTGATTGCCGAACGCACCACAAGTTACGGCTTCCTCGCCGCGCTTTCGGGTGTGAGGCCTATAGCCGTTGCCCAACAGGGACTCACCGATTTGTGGCCCGAAACTTCACCGCTTTTGCCCATCAAGAAAAGCATCCAGCATTACGCTTTCAAAAAAGCCAACCTCATCCACGCTTGGGGAAAAGTGATGACTTATTCTATGGAAAAATCGGATGTAGACATGCGTAAAGTCATGGTATTGCCTAAGGGGATTGACCTCAGCGTATTTACACCAAAAAGCGAACCCCAAGATCCAAATACTATTAACGCCATCGTTACCCGCTCGCTTCTGCCAGAATACCGCCACGATATCATCCTAAAAGCGTTTGCGATCCTGAACGAAAAGGGAATTGATTTCTCCTTAAAAATCGTGGGAGACGGCGCGCAATTGCCACTACTCAAAGCACTTGCCGCCGAACTCGGAATTGCAGCCAAAGTTATTTTCACAGGCAGGATTCAAAATAATGAATTGCCCGTATTGTTACATGAATCTAATTATTACATTAGCATGCCCATAACCGAAGGTGTTTCGGGCTCGTTGTTTGAAGCCATGGCTACCTGCTGCTACCCTTTGGTTACTGATGTTTTGGGCAACCAAAGCTGGATCAGGCACCGCGAAAATGGCCAGTTGATAACCATAGATAATCATGAAATGCTCGCAGCCGAAATGATCTGGGCGATTCAAAATCCGGCCTACCGGACAACTGTTGTGGAAAGCAACAGGAAATTTATTGAAGAAAATGCCAATTATAGCATCAACATGAAGAGGATTGCACAAAAATACCACGAGTTAATCCAGACTAGCAGCGCCAAATAACTATGTGTGGGATTAACGGAATTTTGCATTTACAATCGCAAAAAAAAATAGACGAGCGCGTGCTCACCCGTATGCGCGAATCACTAGAGCATCGAGGCCCTGATGATAAAGGCTTGTTTGTTCAGGACAATATCGGGCTTGGTCATCGCAGGCTTTCTATCATAGACGTCTCTGCGGCCGGACACCAACCGTTCTCGTCGGATGACGGGCGTTATGTCATGGTGTTCAATGGCGAAATCTACAATTACAAAGATTTTCAACCCGAACTCAAAGCCAAAGGGCATGAGGTTCGCACGGGTTCTGACACCGAAGTCTTGCTTAAATTATTTGCGTTGTATGGGCTTGAAATGCTCTGCCGACTCAATGGGATGTTTGCCTTTGCCGTTTGGGACAAGGCAGAAAAAAAGCTCACCGTGGTACGCGACCGAATGGGCGTTAAACCGCTGTATTACTCGTTCCACAACGAAACATTTTATTTTGCCTCCGAACAAAAAGCGCTGTTTACGGCTGGAGTTCCGCTAAGGATTGCCCAGGACGGATTGGAGGAATATATCTTCAACCGCTTCGTAGCCGGCGAAAACACTTTATATGAGAATGTCCACAAACTGTTGCCCGGACATGCCATGACAATTGAATCGGATGGCAAGGTCACGAGCCGGAAATGGTGGGATCTTAAAAAAGAAATCCAAAACCAACAGCCGATTAAGAATCCGGTGGAATGGTTTCAATCTACGTTCGACGATTCGCTCAAACTGCGCATGGTAGCCGATGTCCCTGTAGGCGTTTTACTCAGTGGCGGCCTCGACTCCTCGTCGATTCTGGCGTCGCTCAAAAAACTAAAATACCAAGGCATCGAGACCTACAACATCGGTTTCAAACAACAAGAACACAACGAATCACACCTGGCCAAAATGCTCACCGAAAAACTTGGCTACGGTTTCCATACAATCGAGCTCGAGAACCAGGACTTGCATGACAAACTCATTGCCTCGACCTATTTTCAGGATGAACCGCTGATGCACCTCAGCGAACCGCACTTGCTCGCGATTTCACAGTGTGCCAAACCCTCGGTCAAAGTCCTGCTTTCTGGTGAAGGTGCCGACGAACTTATGGGTGGTTACGTGCGTTACAAAGCCCTGCAATTTCCTTCGTTACTGCATTCTATAGCGGCAATAGGCAACCTGGACCTGTTCACCAAAAAACCGCGTTTTGACAAGTTGACGCGCTACGGACAAATCAAGAACAATCGGGATTTGATATTGTTTAACGGATCGAACATTTTTCCGGCCGATATCAAAAACGCCTATGGCATCGATCATGCGCCCAGCAACGAGTACCGCAAACAGATTTACAGCGATGCTAAATCGCTATATCCCGATAACCTGAGACGTCAGGCGTTGTATTTTGACCAACACACCTACCTCTGCTCGCTGCTCGATCGCAATGACCGCTGTACAATGGGCGCCTCGATTGAATGTCGGGAACCTTTCCTGGACCAGCGACTCATAACGGGTTTGGGATCGCTTGACGACAAATGGTTGTTTACGGGAAAAAAGGGCAAGTTCATCCTCAAATCGGCCATGCAGCAACGCCTGCCAGAAGAAATCCTCAACTTTCGCAAAGTGGGATTGAGTACGCCTTGGGCAGATTACATCCTGAAAAGCCCAGCGTTCAGGGAGGAGTTGGAATCATTTTCAAAAAGTGAACTCTTCGATATGCCGTATTTTGAAAACATCGATTCGCGCAAGCTCATTACCAACCTGAAGAATGGTGAAAAAAGTGCCATCGCTTACATCATGCCACTGTTCATGATGCACATCTGGCTCGGTAACTACGTACGTCAATTCTCAATTGTCCCCGATTTGGCTTAAGGCTTTGGCTTTCTGAAATATTACTGTAAATTTGGTGCTGTTAACCCAATCCGCGAGTGTTTTGATGGAAATCCACAACCAGTTCCCCTTAAAAAAATACAATACGTTTGGCATCGAGGCCTATGCGAAGCGATTCGTAGCCGTACATACCATCGATGAATTGCGCCAAGTCTTAAACGAGCACAGCAATGAAAAGAAATTTATCCTGGGCGGCGGCAGCAATATGTTGTTGACCAAAGACATCGACGCACTGGTGATCCACATCGATCTCAAAGGCAAGGAAATCATCAAACAGGATGACGATTGTGTCTGGGTAGAAGCCCAAGCCGGAGAAAATTGGCACGAATTTGTGCTGTGGACCATCGCACAGGATTTTGGAGGGCTTGAAAATATGTCACTGATTCCTGGCAATGTGGGCACTACTCCAGTACAAAACATCGGCGCTTACGGTACCGAAATCAAAGATACCTTTGTCTCCTGCCAGGCGATGCACATCGAAACCCAGCAAATGCGCGTTTTTACGTTAGAAGAATGTACATTCGGTTATCGCGAAAGCATTTTCAAACATCAGGTAAAAGACCAATACATTATTACCTCAGTAGTCTTTAGGCTCACCAAGCGCAATCACAAAATCAACACTTCATACGGTGACATCCAGGCCGAGCTCGCAAAAAACGGCATCACACAACCTGGTTTGAAAGACGTGAGCAACGCCGTAATCGCCATCAGGCAAAGTAAATTGCCCGACCCGAAAGTATTGGGAAACAGCGGCAGTTTCTTTAAAAATCCAATCATCCCGAAAAGTGAATTCGAGAAAATCCACGCCAAGTTCCCAGAAATGAAATTCTTTACAGTTTCTGATACCCAAGTAAAGGTTCCGGCGGGTTGGCTTATTGAACAGGCTGGGTTTAAAGGCAAACGCTTCGGCGATGCGGGCATCCATAAAAACCAGGCATTGGTACTCGTGAATTACGGAAATGCTACGGGACAGGAAATTCTTGAGGTTTCGAAACTAATCCAACAGACGATTTTTGACACTTTCGGGATTCCTATTGAAGCCGAAGTAAACGTTATTTAGAAGCGAGAGAAAAGATAAAAGGCGAAAGAGATGTATATTCCTGATTTGTATAAAAATGAAAACCGTGAGGCCATAGTCGATTTCCTGCAAAAAAACAGTTTCGGGATACTCGTAAACCTAACCGATGGGAAATTGTGGGCAACCCATATCCCGATGGTACTTGTCCTGAACGACGCTGGTGAAGAAGTTCTCCAAGGCCATATCTCCAAAGAAAATCCGCAGTGGAAAAGCTTTGAAAATGATAACAAAATCCTCGCGATTTTCTCCGGACCGCATGCTTACATTTCGTCTTCGTGGTATGATCACGAGAATGTCCCTACCTGGAATTACAGCGCGGTTCATATTTACGGAACCGTAAAAATTCTTGAAGAATCGGCTGCAGTACAATCTCTTAAAACACTGGTGGACAAATATGAAGCAGCGTCTGAAAATCCCATTCGGATTGAAGAATTATCAAAAAAAACGATGCTGCAGGTACGCGGGATTGTAGCATTTGAAATTGCAATAGACCAAATCCAGGCCGTGCATAAAATGTCGCAGAACCGTGATGAAAAAAATTTCTCCAACATCATTACCGAGCTTGAAAAAACCGGTAAAGTTGCCGAAGCCGAAGTGGCTAAAATCATGAGATGTCCGCTCGGGCATTAACCCACACGCAACCCATTCGCTACCCTGATATCCGAAGTCAGCAAAACAATATCCTGCGGCTCATCCACCGAACCCAACACCAAACATTCACTCATGAATTTCCCAATTTGCTTTTTGGGAAAATTCACCACGGCGATAATTTGCTTGCCGATTAACGCCTGCTTTTCATAGCGTTTGGTAATCTGCGCCGATGATTTCCTTATACCGATTTCGCTTCCAAAATCAATTGTCAGCTGATAAGCGGGCTTTCGCGCTTCGGGAAAATCACTTACAGCAATGATGGTTCCGGTTCGCATCTCTACTCGCTCAAATTCTTTCCAGGTCAGGTTCATAACTTATAAGGATTCGGATAAATTGCATAACGCTTTTGTGGAATTTGTAAGGGAAATTTGATGCACCTCCAAAACACCAACCACCAGAAGGTCCCCGTAAAATTAATCAATTAAAACTACAAGTATCATGGAAAAAAACAACACTGCTGTAAGCACAACTAAATACATCGAAGTGACCGAAGGCGTGCACCTATTCTGTACTGATTACGGTACGGGAAAGCCTGTCATTCTCATTCACGGCTGGCCCATGTCGAACGAGATGTGGGAGTACCAGATCGAGACATTGGTTCAAAACAATTTTCGCGTCATCGCGTACGACCGACGCGGTTTTGGGAAATCTTCACAACCTTGGAATGGCTACGACTACGACACCTTAGCCGACGACCTCAAGGCTATTATAGATGGACTGCAGCTCCAAAACGTTACGCTGGTGGGTTTTTCAATGGGTGGTGGTGAAGTGGTGCGCTACTTCAGTAGGCACGGCGGCAAGAGCGTCACCAAAGCGGTTTTGGTTTCGGCCGTACCGCCATTCATGTTAAGGACAGCGGACAATCCAGAGGGTATTCCTAAAGAAGAATTCGACAAGATGGCCAAACAAATGCGCGATGATCGCATGGGTTTTCTGGATGGTTTTGGCAAGACGTTTTTTGGCGTAGGCTTGCTCAACAGGCCTTTGAGCCAGCCGCTGCTCGACTATTACCGGATGCTGTGTTCGTTTGCTTCGCCACGCGCGACATTGCAATGTGCCACGGCTTTTGCTACGACCGACTTCCGCGAGGAAATGGTTTCGGTGAACGTGCCTACGCTCGTCATCCATGGCGATGAAGACAAGACCGTACCCATTGCCATTTCCTCAGAAAAATCGGCACGGCTGATCCCTGACGCGCGCTATTTGGTGTACGAAGGTTCGCCACACGGCCTGTTTTATACCGACAAGGACAAACTCAACAATGATTTGGTACAGTTCATCAACTCGTAGTTGTTTCTAAAACATTAAAAAATCCCGAAGTTTTGCTTATTGCGGCAAAGCTTTCGGATTTCTACGATTAATTTGCTAAATTTAGAATCTTAAAAACCAAACTAAACCCGTTTTTAGATTCTGCAATGGCACAAACTCCATCGAATATGTTAGCGCTTGGCACACCGGCGCCACAGTTCAGGCTCAAAGACACCAATTCTAACCACTACTATTCCTATGACGATCTCAAGGGCAAAAAAGGCACGCTGGTGGTTTTTATGTGCAACCATTGCCCGTTTGTAATTCATGTGATCGACGAGTTGGTGCGCATTGCCAATGATTACCGCGTTCAGGGTATTGGTTTTATCGCCATTTCCAGCAATGACGTGGCGAAGTATCCGCAGGACGGCCCTGAACAGATGACCGAGTTTGCCTTCCAAAACAAAATCGACTTTCCTTATTTGTACGATGAAAGCCAGGACGTTGCCAAAGCGTTCGATGCCGCCTGTACGCCCGATTTTTTCCTGTTCGACCAGCAGGACCGATTGTGCTACCGCGGCCAGCTCGACGATTCGCGCCCAAGCAATGGCATACCGCTTAGTGGCAGTGATTTGCGAAGCGCAATCGACGCAGTCATTTACAATAGGACACTCGCCTCGCCCCAGAAACCCAGCGTAGGCTGCAGCATCAAATGGAAATAATTCAACAACCGATGGAAATTTTTCACCTTAGCGCCGAATGTTATCCCGTTGCCAAAGTTGGCGGATTGGGTGATGTGGTGGGCGCCCTACCCAAATACATCAATAAACTCGGGCATTCGGCCAAAGTGGTCGTTCCGGGTTACGACAACAAATTCATGCAAGAGAATGCGTTCGACATCGTACACCGCGGACAGCTCAAACTGGGTTGGTTCCTGTTTTCGTACGCGGTCTTGCGGGAGAAGACCAATAAACTCGGTTTTGAACTCTACCAGATTGCCATTCCCGATTTGTTCGACCGGCCCAACGTTTACTCGTATGAGGACGATACCGAGCGCTTCCTCGCCTTTCAGATTGCATTTTTGAACTGGCTTACCGAGACCAACCAACGTCCCGATGTGCTGCATTGCCACGACCATCACACGGCGCTCATCCCATTCATGGTACAGCATTGTTACAATTACCCGAATTTGCGGTCGGTGGCTACCGTTTTGACCATTCACAACGGCCAATACCAGGGTTGGTTTGGCTATGATAAATTGCACTATATCCCTGATTTTGACCTGTCGAAAATCGGTTACCTTGAATGGAACGGAACGGTCAATCCGCTGGCTTCGGGCATCAAATGCGCCTGGAAAGTGACGACGGTTTCGCCGAGTTATCTCGACGAGATCAGCAACAAAGCCAATGGTCTTGAAAATCTGCTACGCTGGGAACGACCCAAATCGTTGGGCATCCTCAATGGCATCGATACCGAAGTCTGGAACCCAACGACCGACCCGATGCTTGAAAACCATTACGCGCCCAAGGATTTCAAGAAAGGCAAATCCAAAAACAAACAATTCCTGTGTGAGCAGTTCAACCTCGATCCAGACAAACCTTTGTTTACTTTCATCGGACGGCTTGTAGGGGAGAAAGGAGCCGATTTACTGCCGCAGGCTTTCAGTTCGGCATTTTATCATTTTGGTACCGACATCAACATCTTGGTACTAGGTTCGGGCGATCCGGGCGTCGAGCAAGAATTGGCCGGTTTGCAAAACTTCTACCACAGCCATTACAACGCTTACATTGGATACAACGAAAAACTCGCGCATATCATTTATGCCGGTGCCGATTTCTTATTGATGCCGTCACGCGTGGAACCATGCGGCCTCAACCAGATGTACGCGCTGCGTTATGGAACCATCCCGATTGTACGGCGAACGGGCGGCTTGCGCGATACCGTTCTCGATATCGGCGACGGCGGCTTTGGCATTTGCCACAACGAAACTTCGGTTTTTGATGTGGTGCATGCTATAGGACGCGGCATTGCACTTTTTAATGACAGTAAGGCATTCGACGCGGCCCGCAAAACATCGATGCAGATTGACCATTCGTGGGACAAGGCGGCGCAAAATTACATACAACTCTATCAATCCATAACCCCTTAGATTATGAACAACGATATCTTAGCCATCATTTTGGGCGGCGGACAAGGCTCGAGGCTTTCCCCGCTTACAGAAAGCCGGTCAAAACCAGCGGTGCCGATTGGCGGGAAATACCGCCTGGTTGACATTCCGATTTCTAACTGCATCAACTCCGACATCAAAAGGATGTTTGTGCTTACGCAGTTCAACTCAGCTTCGCTCAACCAGCATATTAAGAACACTTACTTGTTTAGTACGTTCAGCCGTGCGTTTGTAGACATCCTCGCCGCCGAGCAGACGCCTGACAACCCAACCTGGTTTCAAGGCACAGCCGATGCGGTACGCCAGTGCATGCAGCATTTCCTCAACCACGAGTTCGACTATGCGCTGATCCTTTCGGGCGACCAATTGTACCAGATGAATTTCAATGAGATGATACAGGCTCATAAAGACAGTGGCGCGGCGATTACGATTGCCACTTTGCCTGTTTCGGCCAAGGAAGCGCCCGAGTTTGGCATCCTCAAAACCAACCACGAGAGCATCATTACCTCGTTTATTGAGAAACCCCACGCAAGCCTTTTGCCCGACTGGACCTCAGAAGTAAGCGACGAAATGAAGCAACAGGGTAAGCATTACCTGGCTTCGATGGGCATTTACATTTTTAACCGCGATTTGCTGATCCACTTGATGGCGAATCCCGACACCAAGGATTTTGGCAAGGAAATCATTCCGCAGGCTATAGAAGAGCACAAGGTTTTGAGTTACCAGTACGAAGGGTATTGGACTGATATCGGGAACATCGATTCGTTCTTTGAAGCGAATCTTGGACTCACCGACGAAATCCCAAAATTCAATCTGTTCGACAACAACAACAGGGTATACACACGGTCACGAATTCTGCCTCCGACAAAAGTGAGCGGTACTGTCTCGGTACAGCAGTCGATCGTGACCGAAGGTTGCATCCTGAACCATTGCACGATTGAAAATTCGGTAGTGGGAATCAGGGCGCGTATTGGGCGCGATTCGGTAATCTCCAAATCATATATTATGGGTAGCGATTACTACCAAAACCTCGAGGAGATGACCCGCAATGCCAACCAAAATCTTATCAATATAGGGATTGGCGAGCGCTGCGTGATCAGCAATACGATTGTAGATAAAAATTGCCGCATTGGGAATGACGTGAAACTCAACGGTGGCGAGCATTTGTCGGATATCAACACACCGTTATATACGATTCGCGACGGCATTATCGTAGTCAAGAAAGGGGCTGTTTTGCCCGACGGTTTCGAAGTGTAGTGCCGGTATTATCCCATAAAAAAAGCATTCTCAAACGGAATGCTTTTTTTATTATAGTTATCCCCGCTTACAAGCTGGCGTAAACGTAATTGTTGATTTTGGCCATATCCGCGTCTGATATCTTGGCCTTGACTTGCATGCGCAGTAAAATGGATGGCCATTCTTCTTTAGAGAAATCGGTTGGGGCGAACAGTTTGTGGCAGTCGGCGCATTTGTTTTCGTACATGATCTTTCCTTCGGCCACCATTGGGCTCATCGTAGATTCATTGGGAGAAGCCATTCTTGGCGGCACTTGGACTACATCTGGTGTCTGGGCACCCACACTGGTTTTTGGCGGATTGGATCCGCAGGAATAAAGAAGCATGGCGATAAACGCGGCGGCAATTGTTTTTAGTTTCATGGTGTTTGGTTTTATTGTATGGGTTTGTGCTTATGGCGACAGGGTGAAAATAAAAAAATCCCGATAACTTTTAGGCTAACGGGATTGATATTTACAGTATTTACAATTTATTTTACATCCATGAGCTCTACGTCAAAGATGAGGGTTGCATCTGGTGGAATTACCCCTCCGGCGCCGCGCGAACCGTAACCCAAATGCGACGGGATCACAAAACGTGCCTTGTCGCCTACTTGCAGCAAAGCGATGCCTTCATCCCAACCTTCGATTACATGGCCCTGCCCCAGCGGAAACTCAATCGGTTTCTTACGCGTGTAAGACGAGTCGAAAACCTTACCGTTCTCTAGCGAGCCCGAATAATGTACCGAAACCGTTTTGCCCTTTTGGGCTTGTTTGCCCGAGCCTTTATTGATCATTTTGTAACGCAATCCGCTGTCGGTTTTCTCGAATCCTGCAGCGAGTTTCTCCATCGTGGCTTCTGCAGCTTCGCGCGCTGCGGCTTCGCGTTTGGCGCGTGACCCTTCGAACGTACGGAACGCTTCGACGGCATTCCATTTTTGTGCTTCCTCGCCTACGCGGATAATCTCAACGGTGTCCATCAAATCGCCTTGCGCGACCGCATCAACGACGTCCTGTCCTTCTACTACATTGCCAAAAACGGTATGTTTGTTATCGAGCCATGGCGTGGCGACATGTGTAATGAAAAACTGCGAGCCGTTGCTGCCCGGACCGGCATTTGCCATAGACAATACGCCTGGCATATCGTGGCGCAAATCGGGATGGAATTCATCATCGAAGTTGTAGCCCGGCCCACCCGAACCTGTTCCTTGTGGGTCACCGCCCTGGATCATAAAATCGGGGATGACGCGGTGAAATTTGAGCCCGTCATAATACGGCGTGCCTTGTGGTTTGGCTTTATTTTCAAGGTTTCCTTCGGCGAGTGCAACAAAGTTACCGACGGTTCCCGGCGTTAAATCATGGGTAAGCTTTACCAAAATCGACCCTTTGGCGGTGTTGAATTTGGCGTATATTCCGTTTTCCATTTTTGTGATTTTTAGATTTTGAAGCGACAAATTTAAGCTTTTTTTCAACGGCAGAAAGTATCTGTTAACACGATTTTAGCCTGACTTGTACCTTTATTGCATTTGTCTTTAATCTTGGGCCAATCGTCTATATAAGTTCCTTGCCTGTAATTGGAAAATTTGAAGGCTGGGATTTTTTATGAAATCATCCAGTTTTTCTGGATTGAAGATTTATTCATTTTCTTAGGGATGCCATGGCCCCTTCCCTGAAGGTAATTTACGAAAAATAATCCCAAGGCAATTCCAGAAAAAATATATTATTCGTTAAACAATTCTGATCACCAAAGTTGCATGTATTAAAAATACGCTTATCCCCTATAATTAATCCCCAGATAATTACCTTTGCCTCTTAATTGCTCTTTCGTCATTTGACGTTTGACATTCGACAATTACCATGCGTATCGACATCATTACCGTTTTACCCGAACTCCTTCGCAGCCCGTTCGAGGCTTCGATCCTAAAGCGCGCCATCGACAAAGGTTTGGCAGAAGTACATGTGCACAACCTGCGCGATTACACGACCAACAAGCAAAAAAGCGTCGACGATTATCCGTTTGGCGGCGGCGCGGGTATGGTGATGACGATTCAGCCGATTGACGACTGCATAGCCAAACTCAAGAGCGAGCGCAGTTACGACGAAATCATCTATATGTCGCCCGATGGTGAAACGCTCAACCAGGCCATGGCCAATAGAATGTCGATGCTGAAGAATCTCATCATCCTGTGCGGACATTATAAAGGCGTTGACCAGCGCGTACGCGACCAGTTTATCACCAAGGAAATCTCGATTGGAGATTATGTGCTGAGCGGCGGGGAATTGGGCGCTACGGTGCTCTCGGATGCTTTGATTAGATTGATCCCGGGTGTTTTGAGCGACGAAACCTCGGCCTTGACCGATAGTTTTCAGGACAACTTGCTTGCGCCTCCGGTTTATACCAGACCTGCCGAATACAAAGGCTGGAAAGTACCCGAAGTCTTGACCAGCGGACACGCAGCCAAGATTGAAAAATGGCGTGAGGAAATGGCGTATGAACATACCAAAACCCGACGTCCTGACTTGCTGAATGGTGATTGAAATGAAACCGGATGCCCTAGCCCCGATTGCAGCGGAAATCCTTTTTGTTCTTTCTTTAAGAACAAAAAGATTGCAACGGAAAGCGGGACTCGAGCTCCTAAAAGAGCGAACAGGCGAAAGCAAATAGCTCCTAAAAACTAATAATCAATCACTTATGGCGATAAAAAATTATCAATTATCCATTGTCAATTATCAATTAAAGTTCTATATTTGCGCCCACTTAGACCAACCTCTGGCGAAGTCCGCGAATGTTGCTCTGATTTAAAACCATTATTAAAAAAATTGTCATGGCAGATTTAATGCAATTCGTAAAAGACGAATTAGTCGTAAGAAAAGATTTCCCAGAATTTGGAGCCGGAGATACCATCACCGTGTACTACGAAATCAAGGAGGGTGAAAAAACAAGAACACAGTTCTTTAAAGGCGTTGTAATCCAAAGAAGAGGTTCTGGTACTACAGAAACTTTTACGATCCGTAAAATGTCTGGTGCAGTAGGTGTTGAGCGTATCTTCCCCGTGAACTTGCCAGCTTTGCAGAAAGTAGAAATCAACAAAAAAGGTCACGTTCGCAGAGCAAGAATTTTCTACTTCAGAGAACTTACCGGTAAAAAAGCGAAAATCAGAGACGCAAGAAGATAATCTTCTTTATCGAAGCTATAGAAATCCCGACCATTGCGTCGGGATTTTTTTTTGGCATACCACAGCGAATCGGTAGTAAAATTATGCTTTTCGCAATTTCAAAACGGCATACTGGCAAATTCACAATTCAATCGTTATAGTTTATCAGGTACGCTGGTTTTGCTATATTTGCTGTCCAATTAATTATCTAACTAATACTGACAAATAGCATGGCAAAGATTAAAGTAGCCAATCCTGTGGTAGAACTGGATGGCGATGAGATGACCCGAATTATCTGGACGTTCATTAAAGAAAAACTCATCCTTCCTTATCTGGATCTGGATATCAAATATTACGATCTGGGCATCGAAAGCCGCGAAGCCACCAAAGACCAAATCACGATAGACTCGGCCGAAGCCATCAAAAAATACAACGTCGGCATCAAATGCGCCACCATCACACCCGATGAAGAGCGCGTAAAGGAATTCAACCTTTCGGAAATGTGGAAATCACCCAACGGCACGATTAGAAACATTGTAGGCGGAACCGTTTTCCGCGAACCCATCATCATGAGCAACGTACCGCGTTACGTACAAGGTTGGACCAAACCAATCGTCATTGGGCGTCACGCTTTTGGCGACCAATACAAGGCGACTGATAAAGTCATCAAGGGCAAAGGAACGTTAACCATGTCATTTACCAACGAAGCCGGTGAAACTACAGAATGGAAAGTGTATGACTTCAAGGGCGACGGTGTAGCGATGTCCATGTACAACACCGACGAAAGCATCTACGGATTCGCGCATTCGTCGTTCCAGATGGCACTCACCAAAAAATGGCCGCTCTACCTTTCTACCAAAAACACGATCCTCAAGGCCTACGACGGACGTTTTAAGGACATCTTTGAAGAAGTTTACCAACAGCATTACAAAGCCGATTTTGAAGCCAACGGCATGGTGTACGAGCACCGATTGATCGACGACATGGTGGCTTCGGCCATGAAATGGAACGGCGGATTCGTTTGGGCTTGCAAGAATTACGACGGAGACGTGCAATCGGATACCGTAGCCCAAGGATTTGGCTCGCTCGGACTCATGACTTCTGTATTGGTTACCCCAGACGGAAAAACGGTTGAGGCCGAAGCCGCGCACGGAACTGTTACGCGCCATTACCGCGAACACCAAAAAGGACGCGCCACCTCAACCAACCCAATCGCTTCTATTTTTGCGTGGACGAGAGGTTTGGAACACCGTGGCAAACTCGATAACAATCAGGACCTCATCAAATTCTGCAACACTTTGGAGCAGGTTTGCATCGATACCGTTGAAAGCGGAAAAATGACTAAGGATTTGGCCATGCTCGTTAAACCAGAAGGATTGACCAGCGCAGATTATTTAACGACCGAGGATTTCCTTGCAGCCATCCAGGAAAATTTAGATAAAAAACTAGCTTAAGCATTTAAATTAAAGAAAAGACAACTGGAAACGGTTGTCTTTTTTTATAAGATAGTCAACGCGCACTAAAATAGGGCATGAATTTTTTCATTTACATACTCTTTTGCGGATCTACGTTACTGCTCGCATTCTTGCTTTTGGTCAATCCGCAAAAAGTAAATACTAAGGGCAACTTGTGGCTAGGGATGTTTGTCTTTTCTCTTTTTTTACTTACGGTAGAAGAAGCGCTAGAAATCTCACATCATACAATCAATGAAACACTCTTAAGCTTTATAACGCTTGCCTGTTTTGTGGTCGCCCCGGTTTTCTTCTTAAGCGTCTGCTATTTCATCGCTCCAGAAAGGAAATGGAAAAAGACCAACTTTCTTCACTTCGGTTTTGCTTTTGTCATGTTGCTCTCAGTGCTGCTGAGTATGATCGAAAATGCGCCGGATAATGACGATACGAGTCCCGAATTAAAAAAGACTATTTCTCTGGTTTTCAACCTCATTTGCTGCACGCAACTCTTCCTTTATGTAGTGGTTTCTTATCGCAAAATAGTAAACCATCGCAAACACATCCGATTATATAGTTCGTCAGTCGAAAATATCGATTTGAAGTGGCTGCAATATATTGGTATTGGCGTAGTCCTAATGGCATCTGTATGGGCATTGGAAATCCTGTTAGGACTTTCCGAAACCAATGTGCTCTTTGACACCTTAAGCAATATCGCTTACCTTTTCGGAATCTTGCTCATTGCCTACCATGCTATGAAGCAGAAAGAAATCTATCCATTTAGCGACATTGAAAAAAATGAAATTCTTGAAATAGTATCTGAAATCGAAATGCCTGTTGAAAACCGAAAGAAATTAGTTTCGGATGACAAGCTTGAAGAAATTAAAAATGCACTTATGCAATTGATTGCGACCGAAAAGCCTTATCTCGATTGTGAATTGAGCCTAGTTAAATTAGCACAACAAATGAACCTCTCCACCCATTTGTTATCGTATACCATCAATACTGGTTTTGATGAGAATTTTTACCAATTCATCAACCGCTATCGCATTGATGAAGCCAAAAAAATGGTTCTTGACCCGCAGATGGGTCATCTGAATTTGGTGGGAATTGCTTTTGCAGTGGGTTTCAACTCCAAGACCGCCTTTAATACTGCTTTCAAAAAAGCCACTGGCCAAACTCCGTCTGAGTTCAAAAAAAGCACACTGCTACCAGATCCTGTACTTTAATTGCGTACGGTTTTATCAATCCGGACTTTCAATACTCGTCGATTGCTAATATTTGCCTCGAATTTTAATCCTAAAAACGATGTGCAACACAAAATTTTATTTCAGAAAATTAACAAGTCTAATTTCCCTTTCATTGGCGTTGGCAATTTTGCAATCTTGCTCGAACCACGACAAACAAAAAATCACACCAACAACTTTCTTACTCACAGAAACGAAAGTCGCTTTTGCAACGCACCAATTGACGGCATACACTACGAATGCCAACACCAAGTACCTGGTCGTTTTTGAATCTGGTCTTGGAGACGACCATGAAGTATGGAACCAAAAAAACATCGCAGCTACCATCGCTCCTTTTGCCGATGTATTGCTTTACGACCGCTCGGGATATGGAAAATCGAGTGTCAACTCCGAACCGCGAAATATCGAAAAACTGACCACAGAGCTTGAGACCGTAATCGACCATTTGGCAAATGGACGGAAAGTAGTACTTGTGGCCCATTCGCTTGGTGGCATGGTCATTCGAGATTACGCGATCAAAAATCCAGAAAAGACGGCGGCTTTGCTTTTTGTCGACAGTTCACACGAATTATACAACAATCCCACTCAAGAAGTGGAAGATTTGATTTATAATACTTTACTGGACGCTTATGGCCTACATTTCGGAGCCACGATGGAGGCGCGCGAACTCGTTGAAGACGCTCAGTATATGACAACTTTAAGTCATTTGCCAAATGTTCCCGTCATTGCCTTGACGAGCATGAAAATTGATGCCGAACACGATGCAGCCGACAGACAACTATGGTTCGATTCAAAGGAAGCGCTAAGGCCCGGCGTAAACGATTTCACACACATCACGACCATTAGGTCAGGGCATTACATCATGTTGGATGAACCGCTTCTGGTTTTAAACAGCATTCAGGCACTTTTAAACAAACTTCCCTAATCGGTCTGCGTTCATATAATAACATTTCTTTAACAACTGTCGCGGTAACAAAACTTAATTTTACCGGTCTTAGGTCGTAATCAATCAAACAAATCATGCAAATCAGACAAAAGTATCTCAGCCTGTTCTTATTTTTACTACTATTCCAGTTCAGTTTTTCACAACAAAAATTCACGCTCAGCGGCACCATCGCCGATTCCCAGAACAACGAGACCTTAATTGGTGTCAATGTCACCATCCCAGAGCTCAAAACCGGTGTCACAACCAACGAATACGGATTCTATTCGATCACCGTACCCAGCGGGACTTACACTGTTCAAATTAGCTTCGTTGGCTACCAAACCGTCGAACAATCCATTGCGCTTGACAAAAATACCAAACTCAACTACAAACTTTCGGGCGAGGAAGAGCAACTCCAGGAAGTTGTGGTCACAGACAACCGCAAAGCCACCAACATCCGCAAGGCCGAAATGAGTGTCAACAAACTCTCGATCCAATCGATCAAGAAAATGCCGGTGGTGATGGGCGAAGTGGATGTGCTCAAATCGATCCTATTGTTGCCTGGCGTTACCAATGCAGGCGAAGGCGCTTCGGGTTTCAACGTACGCGGTGGCGGTGCCGACCAAAACCTGATCCTGCTCGATGAGGCCAATATCTTCAATTCGTCGCACGTCTTTGGGTTCTTTTCGGTATTCAACCCTGATGCAATCAAGGATTTGAAACTCTACAAAGGCGGCATTCCGGCACGTTACGGCGGACGCGCGTCGTCTGTTCTCGATATTTACCAGAAAGACGGCAGCAGCAAGGGTTTCCACGTCAATGGCGGTATCGGATTGGTATCGAGTCGTTTGCTGGCCGAAGGCCCAATCGTGAAAGACAAAGGTTCATTCCTGGTGGGCGGACGCGCCTCGTATGCGCATCTGTTCCTTAAACTCACCGACAATAAAAATGCGGCGTACTTTTACGACCTCAACGCCAAACTCAGTTATAAGCTCAACCCCAACAACAGCCTGTATCTTTCTGGATATTTTGGGCGTGACTTGTTTAGCCTGTCGGAGCAGTTCGAGAATGTGTACGGCAATGCGACGCTCAATTTGCGCTGGAACCATTTGTATTCAGACAAGTTGTTCTCTAACCTATCGCTCATTTATAGCGATTATTATTACGGTTTGGATTTGGATTTCATCGGATTCAAATGGGATTCGGGCATCAAGAACTACAACATCAAATACGATTTCAAGAATTATATTTCGGATAACTTCAAGCTCAATTATGGCGTGAATGCGATTTATTATGCGTTCAATCCCGGAACTTTGAAACCATCCAATGCCGATTCGGGTATCAACTACGACCAACTCGAACGCAAGCACGCTTTCGAACCGGCGGCTTACATCGATGCCGAACAGAACATTTCTAAAAAAATCTCCTTGTACTACGGGCTCCGTTACAGTTTGTTTTACCGACTCGGGGAAACCAATTCGAATATTTACGCCAACAATGAAGCCGTAGTTTTCAATCCCGTATTCCAGATTTATGAAAAAGCAAAACCCATCGCAAGTACCTATTACGGCAAAAACAAAACCATCGCCGATTACAATTACCTCGAGCCACGCGCCGCCATTGCTTACCAATTCAACGACAACAACTCGATCAAGGCGAGCTACAACCGCATGGTGCAATACCTGCAACTGATTTCTAACACTTCTTCGCCCACGCCGCTAGATGTCTGGACGCCGAGTGACCAGTTCATCAAGCCGCAGATTGCCAATCAGGTCGCGCTGGGTTTCTTCCGCAATTTCAAGGACTCCGAATATTCGCTCGAAGCCGAAACCTTTTACAAGAAAATAGACAACCGCCTCGACTACATCGACGGTGCCGATTTGATTGCCAACAAAGCCCTCGAACAAATCCTGCTCAACGGCGAAATGCGTTCCTACGGACTCGAGCTCATGCTGCGCAAGAACGAAGGCCGCCTCAACGGTTGGATTTCCTACACTTTATCCAAATCGCAACAGCGCACGCCAGGCAGGAACGCCAATGAACCCGGCATCAACAACGGCCAATGGTACAGTTCGGTTTACGACAAACTGCACAACCTGGCCGCAACCGCTTCCTACAAATACACTGAGAAATGGAGTTTCGGGGCGAACTTCGCCTTGCAATCGGGCCAACCGGTCACCTACCCCAACGCCCAATACAAATACCAAGGTCTCACGATCCCGAATTACGGACAACGCAACGAAAATCGCCTGCCCGCTTACCACCACCTCGACTTATCGGCCACACTGACGCCACGCAAAAACATCGGTCGCAAATGGCAGTCAGAATGGGTTTTTAGTTTGTACAATGTGTACAACCGTGCGAATGCCGCATCGATCAGCTTTAGGCAGAATTACAGCAACGGCAACAACGAAGCCTTGCGCCTATCCATTTTTGGGGTTGTTCCCGGAATCAGTTATAACGTTAAATTTTAAAATATGAACAAATATATCCTCCTTCCGCTTCTGCTTATTGTCTTCGCCTCTTGCGAAAAAGCCATCGGCGTTGACCTTGAAACTGCCGCACCCAGGCTCGTCGTAGATGCCGCCATCAATTGGGAGAAAGGCACCGACGGTAAAGAGCAGCATATCAAACTATCCACGACGACCGGTTATTTTTCGGCGATAATCCCAACAGTTTCGGGCGCCACGATTGTCGTGCGCAACAGTGCCAATACCGAATTCCCTTTTACCGATTCGGGCAATGGCGATTATGTCTGTACTAATTTTGAACCCGTAATAGGCGAAACCTACACACTGACCATAAATCTTAACGGCCAGACCTACACCGCATCCGAAACGCTGATTGATGTGCCGCCAATTGATAAAATTGAGCAAAAAACCGAAACAGGCTTTGGCTCAGAAGATGACCGCATCGACGTCAAGACTTTTTTTACCGATCCAGCCAATACCAACGACTTTTACATGACACGTTACCAGACCAACATCAATGCGATTCCAGCCTATGGAGTTACCGATGATGAGTTTTTCCAGGGTAACCAGGTCTTTGACCTTTATCTCAACCCAGACATCAAGCAGGGTGATGTGATTGCCATTAGACTTTACGGTATTTCAGAGCAGTATTTCAATTATATGTCGATACTAACCTCTATAGTAGGCGGCGGCGGACCTTTTGCAACTGCGCCGGCTACATTGCGAGGCAATGTGCGCCATGTGGGCAATCCCAACGATTTGGTTTTGGGCTATTTCAGCTTGTCGGAGATTGACAAACGGACGTACATCGTGTATTGACAACAACGGCATCTTTCATTACTTTTACCTCTCACAATTCAACATTCAACATTTAAAATGTCATCCCACCACATCGTCCGTGACGACCAGGAACCCGCGCTTATCATAGCCAACGGCGCCGCTTGCACCAGCGAGTTGCTCGGGCAGTTGCTTGAATGGTCGCCGCTTGTCGTGGTTTTGGATTCGGCAATCAAACGCGTCAATGCACTCGGCATCAAGGTTGACGTTTTATTGGGTGATTTCGACGATGGATTCGATGCGCATGAATTCGTGCGTTCGCAACATCCGGTTGAAATCGTTTTCACGCCCGACCAGGAAAAAACCGACCTTGAAAAGGCCATCGAATACCTGATTGAAAGGAAAATCCCTGCCGTCAATGTCATTTGGGCCACCGGACGTCGTGCCGATCACACACTCGCCAACCTGACCAACCTCGCGCGTTACCGTGATAAAATCAAGATTGTAATCCTCGACGACCATTC
>ENA-UOWO01002169-UOWO01002169.1-activated-sludge-metagenome-genome-assembly--contig:-NODE-2169-length-24794-cov-11.405635_pt1 | contig 24794 bp, 15 predicted proteins | sample MGYA00238148_ERZ761564 | MGnify/ENA primary metagenome ERZ761564 (study PRJEB28885, sample SAMN05720194) | activated sludge metagenome | isolation source: Anaerobic digester | place: USA... | reverse complement strand
TTTTTTCCAAGCTTACCCATCCACTTCGAACCTATGCATGCTAACAGACTACTTATCTTTTGCTCTCTTCCGATACTTCGTGCGGGGTCTTGCAGGAATTCCGCAGAAATCCCGCAGAACCTCCGAATTCCGGAGAAACTCCGGGAGAAACTCCGGAACACCATACTTAGCTCTCGTCTCGCAGTGTTTTGGGGCCAGGTTTGCGCTTGCGGAGGAAACGCCCCTGCCACAGATGCCCGGTCCACGCCTCCCGGGCATTGACGTGACACGTGTAGCGCCGATGGACCTCGCCGACCGACCGCCGGAGACCTTCGGCGTTCTGCGGAACAAGCACCAAATGGATGTGGTTCGGCATGAGGCAATAGCCCCACACGCTCACTTCACCCCGTCGGCACCAGGTGGCCATCAACGCCAGGTACTCCTCGTCGTCGGCGTCGAGGGAACAAGTCTGCATGCTCCGGTTGCCTCGTTGCGTCACATGGTGCGGCAGTCCCGGTACTACGACTCGTGCTATGCGCGACATACCCCCAAGCCTACCACAACAAACGCTTCTTTACCAGAATTAAGTAAGGTGTCCCGCTAATCCCACGCTAATCCCCACTGCCCATGGACCTCCGGGAGTGGACCGTGGACGCGTAGAGCCAACACAGAGCGGATCGCAGAACAAGGCCGGACACATCTCGCTTCCATCGCCGCAAGGCTCCGTGGGATAGGCAACGACTCGCTCGCTTGGGATAGTCCCCATTCAGACGACCGGAGGCTTGGCGCCTTGCCTTCGCCCCTATCGTCAGCCTCGGCCGAGTTTGTCGCGTAGCGCGGCAAGCTGATCGGCCAACTGGGTGTTGAGGGTGCCGCTGTCTTGACGCCCGAATTCACGTGGCCCGCTGGGCCGCTGGGGTCGGCGGTCGTCCGGCCGCGGGGGTCGGCGGCGATCGGAGCTCCGGTCGCCTTCGCCGGGCCTTGCACGCCGATCCTGGGCGGGTCTTGGCCGTGGTCTGGCGTCGTCGCGATCCTGGGCGCGATCGCGTGGGGGCCGGTCTCGCCGTTCGCGGGGCTCGCGCGGGGCTTGGTCCTCGCGCGGCGCCGCGGCATCATCCTTGGGCGCGGGTACGGGCTTGCGCGGTGCCCGACGTCTGGGCGGCGGGGCGGCCGCCTTCATGGAGAGTGAGATGCGCGGCGACTCTTTGTCGACCTTGATGACTTTGACTCGGACGATCTGTCCGACTCTCACCATTCTTCGAGGATCGACGACGTAGCGGTTGGCAAGTTCCGAGAGGTGCACGAGGCCATCCTGCTGTACACCAACGTCGACAAACGCGCCGAAGTCGGTCACGTTGGTGATGACGCCCTCCATTTCCATGCCTTCCTCGAGGTCCTGGACGGAGCGGACACTGTCGAGGAACTTGGGTGCGCGGAACCGGCCTCGGATGTCATGGCCTGGATGGAGCAGTTGGTCACGGATATCTCTGAGGGCGCGCGGGCCGATGTTGTCACCGGCAAAGGTTTCGAGGTCGATGCGCTCGATGGCTTCGCGGTTGCGCAGGAGCTCGGTGACGGAGACGCCTGCGGCAGCGGCAATGCTTCCGACAACGCCGTAGGCCTCGGGATGGATGGCGGTGGCGTCAAGGGGCTGGTCGCCGCCGGAGATGCGCAGGAAACCCGAGCATTGCTCGAAGACTTTGGCGCCGATGCCATCGACCTCGATGAGTTGACCACGGTTCTTGAATCCGCCGATCTGTTGTCGATAGGCCACGATGTTCTGGGCGGTACCCATTTGGAGGCCGCTGACGTAGCGCAGGAGCTCGACGGGGGCGGAATTGAGGTCGACCCCTACCCTGCTGACGCACGAGACGACCATACGGTGTAGGGCCTCGCGCAACTGGCGTTGGTTGACGTCGTGCTGGTACTGGCCCACACCGATATTGCGCGGCTCAAGCTTGACCAGCTCGCGCAAGGGGTCCTGAAGCCGGCGTGCGGTGGAGACGGCGCTGCGGGTGGCCGCATCGAGATCGGTGAGTTCCTGACGCGCGGGCTTGGAGGAGGCATAGGTTGTGGCGCCGGCGTCGCTGACGAAGACGCAGCGGACGTCTCGGATGCCGTTCTTGGCCAGGGCCTCGCGCATGAACTGCCCCACGTCGCGCGCCGTGGCGCCGCTGCCCACGGCGACGATGTGGACGTGGTGATCGTTGACGAGGTTGACGACGACCGCCTCCGGTTCATCGGCTGGTCCGCCCGCTTCGGGCACGTCCAGGACCGCATGGGCGACCACGGCGCCGGAATCGTCCACCACGGCGAGGCGCGTGGCCTTGCCTTGACCGGGGGTCACGCCGAGAACGACCACGGCGCCGGCGGGCGCCGCCATCAGGAGATTGGCGATGTTGTCGCGGAAGACGGCGATGGCCTCTCGGTCGGCGCGCTTGTGCAGGGCCGTCACGGTCTCGTGTTCGAGGGCCGGGCGCAGATGCCGGTAGTAGGCGTCCTGCATCACCATTCGGACTTGCTGTTCGTAGGGCGAGCCGGGTGCACGAACGCATCGGGCCATGAGATCGGCGAAAAGCTTGTCATCGTCCATCTCGAGTTCCATGCGGAGGAATCCCATCTTGACGCCGCGCAGCACGGCGAGGAGCCTGTGGGACGGGATGCTGGATATGGGCTCGGAGAAGGTGTAGTAGGCCTCGAACTTGGTCTTCTGTCCTTCGGCATTCTTGGTCGGCCGCGCCGTGATCTTGCCTTCGGCGTGCATGCGATCGCGAATCAGGGCACGGATGCCGGGGTCAAGCATGAGGCGTTCGGCAAGGATGAAGCGCGCGCCTTCGAGCGCCTCTTCCGTGGAACCCACCACCTTCTCGGGGCGCACGAAGGGTTCGGCGAGGCGGTGTACGTCGTCGGTCGGAGTCTCCTGACTCCAGAGCATATCGGCGAGGGGGGTCAGGCCCTTCTGTCGGGCCAAGGTGGCTTTCGAGGGACGCTGCTTCTTGAAAGGGAGAAACAGTTCATCGAGATCGGCCTTGTCGTAGCAGGAATCGATTCGCGTGCGCAGCTCGTCGGTGGCCAGTCCGTCCTTCTCGAGGATCTTGAGGATGCCGTTCCGCCGCTCGACCAGTCCGATGAAATAGCTGTTGCGCTCAAGGATGGTTTCGAGTTGAGCCTCGGTCAGATCGCCGATGGCGTCCTTTCGATACTGGGCGATGAATGGTATGGTGGCGCCGCCATCGAGCAGTTCGATGGCTCGCGCCACGAGCTCCGGCGAGGTTGCGACCTCTTTGGCAATGCACTCGACAAGTTTCGCTTCGATCATCAGATGAGAACTCCACTGGCGACACAACAGCGGCGAGAGTGTATCAGAATCGCGAGGCTTTCACAATTCGATGGGGTCGGCTTGACGGGTCAAACGAGGCCTGTTAATCTCGCAATCCACTGGCAGCACCGCATGAAAGGATGTGCACGCCACCATGGACCCTTGTGAAAGAGCGCTTTTCGTTTCGCGGCATACGGTGAGAAGGTTCGACGATCCCGAACGTATCGTATCAGCCTCTACGTTGGGGGAAGTGCGCGATTGCCTCGCCTCCGTCGAATCGGCGGTGAGCGGGGGGCTGATGGCGGCGGGTTTCATCACGTACGAGGCGGCGTCGGGTCTGCATTCGGAACTGGTCACGCAGAAGGCCACGGAATTGCCGCTAGCATGCTTCGGCCTGTTTCGGAAGTGCTCGGACACCGCTGCGATGGCCGAAGGAACGGGCGCGATGGACCTGGGTCCGTGGCAAGCCGCCGTGTCCAGGGAGGAATACCTCAACGGGGTGAACCGCATCCGCAGCCTGATCGCCGCAGGCGATACCTATCAGGTCAACTACACGTTCCCTCTGCGGGCGCGGTTCGCGGGCGATCCGGTCGGTTGGTTCCGGCGACTCGTTGACGCCCAGCCGACGGAGTATGGCGCCTATCTGGATTTCGGGCGGTTCAAGGTCCTGTCCGTATCGCCCGAGTTGTTCTTCCGACTCGACGGACGCAGGCTTACAACACGGCCGATGAAGGGTACGCGGCCGCGCGGCCGCTTCCGTGAAGAAGACGAGCGGCTGCGGCGCGAACTCCTGGCCAGCGAGAAAGAACGGGCGGAGAACGCGATGATCGTGGATCTCCTGCGCAATGATATGGGACGCGTGAGCGAGACGGGTTCGGTGTGCGTCTCGGACCTGTTCACCGCCGAACCCTATCCGACGGTATGGCAGATGACCTCGACGATTACGTCGGAAACGAAGGCCTCTTTCGGGGACATTGTGGCGGCGCTGTTTCCGTCGGGGTCGGTGACCGGTGCGCCGAAGGTTCGCACGATGCAGATCATCGGCGAACTCGAGCCGGCTCCACGCGGCGTCTACTGCGGGGCCGTCGGCTGGTTGATGCCGGGGCGCCAGGCGCAGTTCAACGTGGCGATCCGGACGGTTCTCATCGACACGCTGAAGGGTGCGGCGTCGTATCACGTGGGCAGCGGCATCACGTGGGACTCGGAGGCCTCGGCGGAATACGAGGAGTGTATGGCGAAGGCTCGGGTACTGGACGCCTGTGGCGCGGAGTTTGAACTGGTCGAGTCGCTGCGGTACGACGGTGGCTACTTCCTTCTTGACGAGCATGTGGATCGCATGCGCTGGAGCGCCGAACGCCTTGGATTCCGTTTCGAGCAAAACACGATTCGTTCAGCACTTGGTGCGGCCCCTCTGGGGAGCCATCCGCAGAAGGTCCGTTTGCTGCTGCATCGCACCGGCGCCTGCCGGACCGAGACACAGCCGATCGAGCCAATCGGCGAGTGGCGCGTCGGGTTGGCTCGAGAGCCCATCGATACGAACGACCTGTTCTTGTATCACAAGACGACGGCGCGAGCGGTCTACGCGCAGCTGAAATCAGGGCGTCCGGATTGCGATGACGTCATTCTGTGGAATCGTCGGGGCGAAGTCACGGAGAGCACGATTGCCAACGTGGTCGCGGAGCTTGACGGCAAACGCGTGACGCCCCCGGTCGCCTGCGGTCTGCTGCCCGGCACGATGCGCGCGGATCTGCTGCGGTCGGGGGAAATCTGCGAGCGGGTCGTGCCCATGGCCGGCCTTACGCGAGCGACGCGGATATGGTTGGTCAACTCCGTGCGCAAGTGGATTCCGGTGACGTTCGTTCCGTGAATGGACGGGAAGGACGGCCGGCATGCTATTCGATGATCTCTTCGATCGTTGCACGGGCCTTGAGTGTCTCAGTGAAGGCATCGATGGCGGCGTTCTCTCGTTCGTCGCGGAGGGTCTGACGCACCTCGTCGCGGACGTCATCGAGGGGTTGAGGTCTCGTCGGCACGCGTTCGAAGACCTTGGCGATATGCAAGCCAAAGGAAGTCTGAAACACGGCACTGGTCGCGCCCGTTTCGAGCGCGAACACGACTTCGTCGAACTCCGGCACCATGGTCCCTCGAGGGAAAAAGCCGAGGTCGCCGCCGTTGTCGGGGCAGTCGGAGTGCTGCCGGGCAAGCGCCGCAAAATCCTCGCCGCGCCCAAGGCGTTCGCGGACTTCGTGAAGCTCCCCGTGCGCGGCGTCGAAATCCAGGATGTTGCCCTGAACGTGTTTGACGATGTGGGCAGCATGGACGAGTTCGGGCTGGGCGAATCGATCCGGGTTCGCGTCGTAGTACGCACGCACCTCCTCGTCGGTGGGATCCGCGACGTCCTTGCAGGCCTGGTCGAGAAGGCGGTCAATGGCCATGCTGTTTCGGACTTCGGTGCGGAACTCGGGTTCGGTGAGTCCACGCCGTTGCAGAAAATCGCGAAACGCCTCGTCCGAGCCAAGTTCGGCCCGGAGCCGCTTCACCTCCTTCGCCACGTCCTGCTCGCGCGCCAACGCTGGCCGCGCCTTGGCCTCCTGTTGGATTAGTGCGCGCGCGATGACCATTTCCTTGGCGAAGGCTTCGAGGTCCATGCCGCGGGCCTCCCACTCCGGCGGACCGGGCCGCGCGGCCGTCTGCGAGGCCAACTGCTGCTTCGCTTCCTCAATGCGCGCGTCGTCTACGCGCTCGCCGTTCACCAGAATTGCCATGGGCGCAGGGCCTTCCTTTCCGGTTGCGGGGACACTCGACCGCCTACTTGCGCAAGGCCTGGAGCGTATAGGCAGGCAACACTTTGTCGGCGAATACGGGCCGGAATCGCGCGAAGCGTTGACGTCCGTTGATGGTCGGCACGCTGGCCCAGTCTTCGCCGATGAGCGGTTTGGCGTAGCGTACGAAATCGTCGGTCACGTCGATCTTGTTGTCGGCAAGCCAGGCCTTCGGGAACTCGCGTTCGGAGTTGGCGACCTTCTCGAGCGGCACCTTGTCGTAGCGAACGTTGTAGATGACGCCCGGCTCGCGGAGAATGGTGGCCATCCAGCCGTTTTGGCCTTCTTGGGCAATCAGCGCAGCCTGCTGTCCGACTTTGTAGGCTTCGTCCAGATCGACGATCGAGGCGTAGCAGCAGGTATCGCGCTGATCCGTTCCGCTAACTTGCCCTCGGGCCTTGCCGGGCACCGGCAGCCCTTTCTCGTTGAGCATCGTGACGATCTGCTGCGCAGCGGTGGTCTTCGATGCGCTGAACTGCGTGTGGCCGAAGCTATCCTTGGATTCGCCCAACTCGCCCACCTCGAACCCTTCGCTGACGACAATGATGCAGCGGCCGTCTTCGCGGAGTTGGTCACTGACCTTGTCGCACATCTCCTCGGGCGTGCACCCGGACTCCGTCATGTAAATCTGGAGCGGCATCTCGCGTTTTGGATCGGCGAGGCGCGCCGCCGCCGGAATGAAGCCAATCTTCCGGCCCATGGCTTGGAGCACCAACACGGGATCCGCCGGGCACGACCCGGCGTTCTCCTCGTTGGCATTCTGGACGATGCCCATCCAGTAGCGCGCCACGCTTCCGTAACCGGGCGTGTGGTCGATGAGCTTGAACTCGGAGTCGCCGACGTCGTTATCGATGGTCTTCGGCACGCCGACGGCGACGAGATCGAGGCCCTGTTCGTTGGCAATCACGCTGACCTTGTGGGCGGTATCCATCGAGTCGTTGCCGCCGTTATAGAAGAAATAGCCGACATCGTGGGCTTTCATCACGTCGATGACGCGCTGGAAATCCTCGGTTTGATTCTTTTTGAGCTTGTAGCGGCACGTGCCGATGGAACCGGCGGCCGGCGTGTAGCGCAGGAGCGCGACCTCTTCCTCGGACTGCGCCGAGAGGTCGAGCAACTCCTCTTTGAGGACGCCCTCGATGCCGTGCCAACCGGCGTAGACGGTTCCGAACGTCTCCGGAAACATGCGACACGTCTCGATCACACCACGCAACGAGCTATTGATCACCGGACTCGGGCCGCCGGATTGGGCCACAATGACGTTCCTGGGCATCGTCGACAATTCCTTCTCAAGTTGATCCGTTGCTCAAACCAAGAATCGATCAGGCGTGACCGCCTAGACGTGAGAAGTCGAGTATAGACCATTGGCGGCCATGAGATAAAGCGGCTTTGACGTCGTTGGCCAAGCGGGCTACAATAGAGCCAAGGTTGGGTGTCGCGTTACCGCTCAGTTCGGAAAACGCAATGAGGTGGAGTGCTCTGTCGATGGTCGGATCGCCCCTAGACCAGATGAACGTTGGTATCCTGCATTTCATGGCCTATCCGCAGTGTATGTGCGGCGAGGGCCCGATTGTGGAGACGGTGGCTTCCATTGCGGATGATCTGTTCTTCGACCATATCGAGCTGACGCAGATGAAGTCGCCGCTCGTGCGTAGCCAGGTGCACGAGATCGTCGAGGCGTCACGTATTGCGGCGAGTTTCGGCGCGCAGCCGATCATCCTTGGGGGCAACCTGGATTTGAATCATCCGGACAGGATGGAACGTCATCGGGCCGTGAAAGCGGTTCAGTGGGGCATCGAGCAGGCGCGGGAACTGTCGTGCGATTCGGTGACGGTGTTGAGCGGCCCGGTAACCGAGGATCGCAAGGAGGCCAAGGAGCGCCTGGTCGATTCGCTGAAGCGGCTCTGTGCCTACGGGTCGCCCCGCGGCATCCAAATCCGGCTCGAAACGTTCGACCAGGTGGCCTATGGCAAGAACGGTCTGATCGGCCCGACGGAGGACGCCGTCGAGGTGAGCGAAGAAGTTCGGAAGGAGTACTCGGACTTCGGGATCGTAGTGGATCTGAGTCATCTACCGCTGATGGATGAGACGGCGAAGAAGGCCCTTGACGTGGCACGGGATCACCTTGTTCATGTCCACATCGGCAATTGCGCCATGGACAATCCGCAACATCCCGCATACGGCGACAATCATCCGAGGTTCGGGGCTTCCGGAACACGAAACGATGTTCCGGAACTGGCCGAGTTCCTACGCCACCTCCTCGACATGGGCTACACCTCGGCGGAACACCGACGCCCGGTGTGTTTCGAGGTCAAGCCGATGCCCGGCGAACGGCCGGAATCGGTGATCGCCGGTTCGAAGCGGGCCTTGCTCGCAGCCTGGCGGATGGTGTAAGCCCTCGGACGTCATGGGCGGATGAGCATGGGAGAACAGCGGCATGCCCAGAGTGTTTGTGACTCGACCGCTCCCGGAACGCGGCATTCGGTTATTGACCAAGGCCTTCGGGGCGACGAGCGTGGCGGTGTTTCCGGAAGATCGCGTCATTCGGCGCGATGAGTTGCTGGCCGGCGTCGTCGGCGTGCACGCCCTCCTCCCCATTCTGACGGACGCGGTAGATGGTGAGGTCATGGACGCGGCCGGGCCGCAACTCGCGATCATCGCCAACTATGCCGTCGGCTATAACAACATTGACGTCGAGGCGGCGACGGCGCGCGGTATTCCGGTGACGAACACGCCGGGCATCCTCACAGAAACGACGGCCGATCTGACATGGGCCATTCTGATGTGCACGGCGCGTCGTATCAGCGAATCGGAGCGCGTGCTGCGTGCAGGCGGCTGGCCCGGTTGGGGTCCGCAATTCATGCTCGGCGTGGACGTGCACGGGAAGACGCTTGGCCTCTTCGGCTTTGGCCGGATCGGTCAGGCGATGGCCCGGCGGGCCTCCGGTTTCGGCATGCGGACGTTGTATTGCGATACGGACCGGGTGGCCCCGTCACTCGAGGCCGAGTTGAACGCGACTTTCGTCAACAAGCAGACGTTGTTGGCGGAATCCGATTTCGTGTCGATTCACGTGCCCCTGCTTCCGGAAACGACGCACGCCTTCGGCAAGGCGGAATTCGAGGCCATGAAACCGACGGCCTGCCTGGTCAACACCTCGCGAGGGCCTGTGGTCGACGAAGCCGCCCTCGCGAAGGCCCTGCACGACGGAATGATCTTCGCGGCAGGACTGGATGTGTTTGAAAACGAGCCGGCGGTTCATCCGGCGTTGCTCGGGTGCGAGAACGTGGTCTTGGTTCCACATCTGGGCAGTGCGTCGCAAGAGACGCGGGCACGGATGGCCGAGATCGCGGCGGTCAATATCGTGGCGCGGCTGCGAGGCCACACGCCGCCGAACTGCGTGAATCCGGAGGTTCTCTAGCGGTCCCTCCGGGAGGGGTCGGCCGCAACGCTACAGCCGCGGGACTCGCGTGGGGAAAAGGTGAAGCGGCCGGTTGGTTTGGGTATTCTTAGTCGTGGGCGCGCGAAGTGCGGAGTGGGCCACGGGCGCAACGAATGGGTCTCCAATGGCAATAAGCGAGATTGAGATCGGGCTTGCCGGGCTTTCGGATCCGGAGAAGTCGCGTCCTGTCACGTTTCTGATCGATTCGGGTGCGGTGTATTCGGTGGCGCCAGGGACACTCCTCGAGGAGCTTGGCGTTCGGAAATTGACCGAGCAGGAGTTTCGCCTGTGGGACGGCACGAAGGTCCTGCGTAAGAAGGGCCCGGTGGTGTTCCGGTATGACGGCAGAGTGAGTTGCTCGGACATCGTATTCGGCGAGGAGGGCGACTGCACGGTGGTCGGCGCGCTAACGCTGGCGTCGCTGGGCCTGGTGCTCGATCCGTTGCGCCGTGAGTTGAAGCCGTTGCCAAGCATTTTGGCCTGGCACATACGCATGTAGCGGGAGGAAACCATGTACATCGGCCGTATCGTCAGCGTCGCACAAACGAAGAACGGCGATCTGTGCGCCTCGTACCGTGTGTCAAGCCGATCGTTTCCGAATCGGACGGCGGTGGTTCGCGAAGGGGCTGTCAGCATCGTCCCGAAACCGGGCTTCGAGGCGGACGTGTACAAGAATCCGTACATCGCCTACAACTGCGTGCGCCTGGTCTGCGGCGATCAGGTCGCCGTAGTCACGAACGGCAGTCACACGGATCCTATCGCCGAGAAAATGGAACAAGGCATGCCGGCACGCGACGCCCTCGTCCTGTCGATGTTGGCGCTCGATTTCGAGAAGGATCAGTACAACACGCCGCGCATCAGCGCCGTGGTGGATCGGCGCGGCACGTGCGCCGGCTGGTTGGGTGTCGTGCGCGACGATGGCCTCGAGGTGCGCCGGATGCCGCTTGGCCCAGGCCGCTTCTTCTATGTGGCCACGTACGAGGAAAATTCGCCCCAGGACGCGTACGGCGGCGAGTACACCGCAGCCACGGCCGACGAGGCGTGCACGTTCATCCTCGGCGAGGACGTGTTTGCGGAACGGACCAACGCGGTGACGGCTGTCGCGGCGATGGCCTCGGGCGGCGGTTTCGAGTTGGCCACGCGCGACGCGGTGGAGTAGAGGGTCGGAATATGAGTACGGAATACGTGAGTCCTCTCGTCGAGCGAGTCGCTACCAAGGAGATGATCGAGCTCTGGGGCGCTCAGAAGAAGTTCTCGACATGGCGACGCTGCTGGATCGCCTTGGCGGAAGCCGAACAGGAGCTCGGCCTGCCCATCACCGACGAGCAACTCGCCGAAATGCGCGCTCACGTCGACGATATCGATTTCGAGGCGGCGCGTAAGTTCGAGCAGGAAACGCGACACGACGTCATGGCGCACATCCGGGCGTACGGCCTCGTCGCGCCGAAAGCAAAAGGCATCATCCACCTCGGCGCCACAAGCTGTTTCGTTGGTGACAACACGGAACTCATCCAGCTTCGCGAGGGCCTCGAGATCATCCTGACCAAGGCCGTGAATGTGCTGGCGCGCCTTGCCGAGTTCGCGAGGAAGTGGCGGGCCCTCCCCACGCTCGGCTACACGCATTACCAGCCGGCGCAAGCCGTCACGCTGGGCAAGCGCGCATGTCTCTGGGCGCAGGATATCCTCATGGACATCGAGGACCTCGAAGCGGCTCGAGCGCGGCTTCGGTGTCGCGGCGTCAAAGGCACCACGGGCACGCAGGCGTCGTTTCTGGCCCTATTCGACGGCGATCACGAGAAGGTGCGCGCCCTGGATCGCCTTGTGGCCCAGAAGCTTGGCTTCGAACGCTCGTATCCCGTGACCGGCCAGACGTATCCGCGCAAGGTCGATACGCACGTCTTGCGCGTGCTGGCAGCCGTTGGCGAGTCCGTGCACAAATGGGCCACGGACATGCGATTGCTCCAGAATCTGAAGGAGGTCGAGGAGCCTTTCGGCAAGAAGCAAGTGGGTAGCTCGGCCATGGCGTACAAGCGCAATCCCATGCGGTGCGAACGCGCCTGCGCCCTGGCGCGGTTCCTGATGGTCGCGCCGCTGCACAGCGAGTTCACCACGGCCGTGCAGTGGTTCGAGCGGACACTGGACGACTCGGCCATTCGGCGGCTGAGCCTGCCTGAATCGTTCTTGGCCGCAGACGGTATCCTCAATCTGTACCTGAGCGTGATGGAGGATCCGGTGGTTTACCCGAAGGTTATCGAGAAGCACCTGAGGGCCGAGTTACCGTTCATGGCCACCGAGAACATCCTCATGGAATGCGTTCGGAGAGGCGGCGATCGCCAGGAACTCCACGAAGTCATTCGTCAGCACTCGCACGCGGCGGCGGCGCAGGTCAAGGAACACGGACTCGAGAACGACCTGCTCGAACGGTTGGCGACCGATCCGGCCATCGGCATGTCGCGCGAGGAGATCGATTCGTTGCTCGACCTGAACGCTTTTGTCGGCCGCGCGCCACAACAGGTCGACGAGTTCATCGCCAACGACGTCAAAGCGGTGCTCGACCGCAACCGTGCGCGCCTCGGCGCGGCCTCGGACGTGCGCGTGTAGCCTGAAAGGCCGCGAGATTCCGGGCCCTTCGGGGCGCTACGCCTCGTGTTTCGCGAGCCAGTGTGGGACACGGCCTGAAAGGCCGTAAGAATGCAGCCCCGGGCAGCGCCCGGGGGAAAATCACACCTAGGAAACGGTTCGCCCTGAAAGGGCAGAACTCCCTCGCAGCATTCGCATATGCACGCGTCCCCTATTCGGCGAGATAACAGGATTAGCAGGATGAACCGGAAGACGGGCGTCGGCACATGCGCGCCAGCTCACAAGTCTCCTTGTGTCGATTCCGGAACCCATCCTGCCAATCCTGTTATCCTGTCCGCTCTCTGCTTGTCTCTATGCGGCGGTTCTCGCACGCCGGGCGGCGGTCAAGGCCATTGCCGCGCCCAGGAGGGCCAGGGCGATCCAGCCGGCGGCCGGCTGCTTCTCGGGCATATCGATCAGGTATGCCGCACTTGACGAAGAGGACGTCTGGATGACGAATCCGAGGCCATCGGTCACGGGATCTCCGACGTCGGTGAACTCGAGTCGGATGGTACCGTCGTCATCGCCAAGGCCGACCGTAACGATCCACGTATAGCCGTTGTCTCCGGCCGCGAGCGAAATGACCTCGGCGGTGTCCTGACCGTCGGTACCGAACACCGTGAAGTCCGTGACATCGAGGCCGCTGGCTACGGGTCGCGAGAAGGTGATAATGAACTGGACGGTGCCGTTCACGGGCACGGGCTCGCCGTCGACGGCCATGGCCACGAGGGTAGCCCCCTCGGGCGCCGTGCATTCGTAGGCGCCCAGGTCGACGACATCCATGGCATCATCGTGGATCCGCGCGGCCATCTCGATATCCCATTCCGGGGGATTCACGACGGCGTTGTCACCGATGTTGATGCAGGGCGAATCGCCGTCGACGTGGTAATCGACGACAAGGAACGCGTCGCCCGCATCGACGTAGCCGTACTCGCCCGAGGCGCTTGTGACATCCCCCATGACAACGACCGTGTCCGCCGTGTTCTCCATGATGACGGCTTCGCGCTTTTGGCTTGTATCGGCGTTGATCGCCCGGCCGACCAAACCGTTCCCGGTGACAGGGAATGGACTGCCGGCGGTCGTGAGCGTGGTTCGATTCGTACCGTTATCGTAGACAGGCTCGGCCGTCCAGACGCCTGATACTCCTTCGACAAAACGCGGATCCGGGCCGCCCGCCACATTGCCGACCGCGCCATCAACCTGTGCGTTGATGGCGTCGCCTCCGGTGTAGTCGGTGACCACGCCGTCGTGCCAGTCGCGGAAATCGGCGGTCGCGCTGTTCGAGAAGAGGCCGTGTGCTACGAACACGTCGGATTCATCGTTCTCGTGTCCGACTCGCGGCCCTTCTTCGATGACGGCCACGCCGGAGAGATTGTCGAGAATGCAGTTTGTGAGGCTCGGCATCGATCCGGAATTGACGACGATTCCGCCGGAGCGTCCGTCGTTCGAGCTGTTGTTGGCGATGGTGCAGTTGGTGAGAACCGGGGCGGACAGGCCTTGGCAGTAGAGCGTGCCGGCGTTCCAGTCGTGGGCGTAGTTGCCGGTGATACGGCAGTTCGTTATGGCCGGACTCGACTTGTCGTGCGCGAAAATGGCGCCTGCGCCTGCGCCGCCGGTAGCAATCGTAGCAGCGTTGCCGACGATGGTGCAGTTCTCGATAACCGGCGATGACTTGATGCAACCAATCCCGCCGCCGAACCGGCCGCTGTTCGCGCCAATGTAGCATTGATACAGTCTCGGATCGGCCTTCTCGCAGGCCACACCGCCGCCGAACTGGCGATCATCGGCGCTTAACGTGTTGCCGAGGATCACGCAGCCGAGCAGCACGGGGGTTGCATCGTTGAACGCGTAGACGCCGCCGCCGTGGCGCGTGGCGGTGTTTTCGACGATGTAGGATAGCGCGACGTAGCAGCCGGAACCGGAGCCATCGAACACGACACCGCCGCCATCCGCCGCCGCGCCGCCCGTGATCCGCACCCCGTCGAGCCCGGCGTCTTCGAGGGCGCCAAACGAAACGGTCGTGGCGGCGTCGCCGCCATCGATAATCACGGGCGGGTTATCCGCGATATCACGCTCCGTAAGCGAGACTTCGCCGCCTACGAAGCCGCCGAACACCTCGACGTCCTCGAGCATCGTCAAGGTCTCGGCATACGTGCCGTCCGCGACAAACACCCAGCTCGGCGGCGTGGTGACGGCCGCGGCATTGATGCCATCCTGAATCGCGTTGAAGGCCGCAGCCCATGAAGAACCGTCGCCGGCTGGAGCCGCATCGGCGTCGACGTACACGGACTCCCGGAGGCGCAACTCCACGTCGACCGCAACGGCGTTACCACCGCCTACCGTATCGTTGTTGAACGCAACCACGTCCGGGAAGTCTCCCGGCGGCATCGGGACGGCTGACGCCTCTTCCACCACGATGAACACCGTGATCGCATCGCCCGGATTGAGCGGCGTGCCGATGGGCGGCGATGATGTGGCCTTGAGCCACGCCGGCGTCGTGATCGACCAGTTGGTGACTTGATCGTCGACATTCGTCAGCACGTACGACGCGCCGATGGGCGTGAAGGGGCCGCCCGGTCCGCCACGGACCACGAGCTTCTCGGCGCCGACCACGGCGAAATCGCGCGCCCGGACCACCAAGCGATCCGTAACAGTCAATTGCACGGTACGCACGAAGGTAGCGCCGCTGCCGTCGTTCGTGAAGGACACCGTTCCGGAGTGGACGCCCGGAGCGAGGGCATTCGCATTGGCGTTGATGGATACAGTGACATCCTCCGGCGTGCCGGGATCGACAGTGCCGCCGGCGGCGACGGCAAGCCAGGCAACGGATGCGGTCGCGCTCCAGTTGATCGTGGCCGCGCCGTTATTGGTGAGCGTGTAGTCGTTGGACGCCGGCGTGAAGGCGCCGCCATGTTTGCCGGCCGCCGTAAACACGCCCGAGGGCGACACGTCAAGGTCGTCCGGCGGAATATCCCAGTTCACGACGGTACCGCTCGCCGCGTTCAGAAAGGCTAGCGCTTCGGCCGGCAGGCCGTCCAGGAAGCCCGCATTGGCCGCTGCGGCGGCATCATTGACGTTCTGCGCCGCGAAATGCATCAAGAGGACGGTGGATTCGGCCGGCACGTTCACAGGGAAATCGGCGTAGTAGTCCTCCTGCGAAGCCGGCAGGTTCACGGCGGACGGCGTCACGGCGCCGCCGGCGCCCCAGAAGTTGAAGCAGAGACTCGGATCGCCCGCGCCGTCGTTGTTGTCGTCGCTGGCCACCCAGCGGTCGTCGATGCCGAACACGGCGTCACCGCTCGAGGAGGCCGTCACCGTAGTATCGCCGTCCGAGCCGAGGTTTCCGCCGATACGGGCCGTCACGGAAATGTCGGACGCCGTCGGGTTCTCGAGATATTCGAGGAAACAGGCCCAGCCTTGTCCGGCGGTATCGGTCACGTACGCGCGGCGTGTCACCACCAGTGCGCCGACAGTCTCCGGACCTGTCGTAACGACGCGTCCGTCGAGGCTCTGATTCGCGGATTCCGGAAACAGCACGCCGTCGATACGTAGCCGCATGGCCCAATCGAAGGCATCCGTCGCCTCGACAGGCGTCGGACTCCCATCCGCCACTGCGCCATCGATGTCGAAATCCCACCAGTAGCCATTGCCGTCTTGAACGAACGTGAGGGCCGAGACCGGCAGCGCAAGCGCCAGCATGCCGGCCAAACACACGAACCTGAACCATCGTGCCTTTGACATAGATAATTCCTCCCGGTCACACAGATGCTGTGTACCGCCGCATCGCCCAACCACGTTCAAGACTATAGGGATTCCTGGGTCGGTCGTCAAGGGGCATTTGTCCTTGTCCTCTCCGGAGCGCTATCATCCGCCGTCGTTTCGAACCATGAGGAGTCCATCCATGATCAAGATCTGTTTTCTCGGCGCCGGAAGTACCGTGTTTGCGAAAAATGTGTTTGGCGATTGCATGCATGTCGATTGCTTGAAGGACGCGCACGCATCTCTCGTGGACATCGATCCCGATCGGCTGAACGCGTCGAAGACCATGCTCGAGAACATGAATCACACGCTCGGCCGCGAGATGGTTTTCGAGGCCTTCGCCGCCGAGGACGCGCGCGCGGCGTTGGATGGCGCCGACTACGTGGTCAACGCGGTTCAGATCGGCGGCTACGAGCCGAGCACTGTCATTGATTTCGAGATTCCGAAGAAGTACGGCCTCCGCCAGACCATCGCCGACACCCTCGGCATCGGCGGTATCTTCCGCGCCCTTCGCACGATTCCGGTGATGCTGGACTACTGCCGCATCATCGAGGACGTCGCGCCGGACGCCTGGCTTCTGAACTACGCGAATCCAATGGCGATGCTCACCGGCGCGATCCTCAAGGGCACGAAGGTGCAAACCGTCGGCCTGTGCCACAGCGTCCAGGGCTGTGCCCGCCACCTCTGCTACATGCTCGACTTGCCGTACGATGATCTCGAGTGGCGTATCGCCGGCATCAACCACCAGGGCTGGCTCCTCGAGGTCACCCGCCACGGCGAAGACCTATATCCCGAGATCAAGCGCCGCGCGGAACTGCCGGAATACAAGAAGAAAGACGCCGTGCGGTTCGAGTTGATGAAGCATTTCGGTTACTACGTGACCGAATCCAGCGAGCACACCAGCGAATACGTGCCGTGGTTCATCAAAGCCAAGGCGCCCGAACTCATCGATCGATTCTACATTCCGTTGGACGAGTATCCGCGCCGCTGCGTGGCCCAGATCGAGGGCTGGAACGCCATGAAGGAAGAGTTGCTCTCCGACAAGCCCATCGAGCACGCACGGACCGGCGAGTACGCGTCCTACATCATTCACGCCATGGAAACGGGTGAGCCGTTCACGCTCGGCGGCAACGTCCTCAACACCGGCCTCATCACGAACCTGCCGCAGGGCGCATGCGTCGAGGTGAAGTGCATCGTGGATCGCAACGGCGTCACGCCGACCTTTGTCGGCGACTTGCCGCCACAATGCGCCGCGTTGACACGGACGAACGTCAACGTGCAAGAGATGACCATCGAGGCCGCGTTCACGCGGAAGAAGGAGCACGTGTATCAGGCCGCGCTGCTCGATCCGCACACGGCCGCGGAACTCACCATCGACGAGACCATCGCCCTCTGCGACGACCTCTTCGAGGCCCACAAGGACTTCCTGCCGGAATACTCCTGAGGCGGTGTCCGCGCCTAGAAGAAGAGCGTCACGTAGCCGTAAAGGTAGTCGGCTTGGTCGTCGTCGGTTCCGCCGACGAAGTCGAGGCCGTTCGAGCTGATGAAACTCCCTTCCTCGGCGCCGTCTTCCGGAAAGAAATGGTACCAGCCGGCGCCGAACTCGAGATCCTCGCTGTAGGCATACGTGGCGTCGAGACCGAGTTCCCAGCCGAGCTCGTCGTCGTTGGTCTCTGTCCAGAAGGGACGCGTGGTCGCGAGGAGAATGCGGTGTGGCCCAAGCCGCACGTGAGCCGGCGCGTCAAAGGGCTCGTCGGCCTCGAAGTACGAGAGCACGAGGCCAAGGGTCAGTTTGTCCGTAGGCGCCGCCTCGACACCTGCATAGACGACGGCTAGGTTGGACAACTCGGAAGCATCCAGGAACATGCTGTAGCACCAGTCCGAGAAGAGTCGGTTGAAACTGACGCTGGCCCGAGGCACGTAGAAGGGATTGAGCCACTCGACGAAGGATAGGTCGCGGTTGTCCTCGCCTTCGAAGAAGGCCAAGCCAGCATGGGGTCGCGGGTTCCAGCGCGTCTCGAAGGAATACCCGACCTGGAGATTGCACGCCCAGGCATCGAAGTCCGCGTCATCATCGCCGTACGGGAACCCGGCGGGAGCAAAGATGGCGCCGACCTGGCCGGCGTCGCCCCATTGGTAGGCGACTTCGGCCTCGTAGTCGAAACCGCCCGACTCACCAAAGGCGCGCACCCCGACGGTGTACAGGTTCGTCACGTCGTAGTCGTCGAGGCCAAAGCGATCTTCGAGCCACTCGCTCTGAAGTGACAATGCCGTATCGCTCACGCGCCGCCCATCGCGAACCCACAGGGCGTAGGCGTCGAGACCTAGCGCCTCGTATCCCGTGTAGCTTCCGTAGAGTCCGTAGAAGTCGATGTCGCCGTCCTGCTCGAGGGGCGAGTTCTCCTCAAGCTTCATGCCCCACGCATCGACGGAATACGCGTCGCCGGCATACGTCAACCGCAAACCGTCGTAGGAGAGGCCCCAGGCCCAGGGAATCGGCGCCTCGACGTTGCTACCGAGGAGCCACGCCGAGCCAAACACGAGTTCCTGGCGTCCGATCCGGAGGGCAAGCGGCGTTCCAAAGAGCGCAGCGGATTCGACGTAGGCCTGATAGATCTCGACATCGTCCACCGAGCGGGCGCTGGCGTCCACGCCGGTGACGTAGTTCGAGCGGAAATCCTCACCCCAGACGTCCAGGCTGTCGAACTCGATGAACGCCGTCACGTCGTCGGTGAAATCGGCCTTGACATGCAGTTTCGTGTACTGCGTGACAGCGCTCCAGTCGTTGCCTTCGTCGAGGGCCAGCCAACTGGTGATGTCCGAGCCCCAGCCGACGGGACGCTTGAATAGATGGCGCGCCGCCCAGCGAACATCGCTACCGCGCTCATTGGTGTTCGTCCACCAGTCGCCTTCGATGGTGATCTCGCCGCCGACTTCAATGTTGGCCATCTCAGCCGATGGGCTCACCGCAATCACGCCGGCCCACGCCAAGAACAGGAATACCACTAACCAGGTTCTGTTCATGACCACTCTCCTTCCGAATCGAGTACCGCCTCTATCGAACAACCTTTCACGGGCACCGAACAGCCAGGCGCGCCAAGCGTATCATATGGAGCGGACCGATCCCTTCGGTACCGCAGAATCCCGACTGCGAGAAGAAGACAAGCAGATCGCCGTTCATGCCCTCCACCAACGACGTGTAGTGGCACCCGGGGCCACGGTACAGGCTCAACGGAGGCCCCCACGCGTTGCCGGTGCCGTCGGCCGAAAACAGTAACTCGACGTCAGGCCGGCCGTAACACAACGCCAACACGCCGTTGCTCATGAGGAGCAGCGCCGGATCCACGCCGTGATCCGCTACGATCTCGGGCGGACTCCACGTCTTGCCGTCGTCCGTGGATCGCGTCGTATACAACGGGCCTCCGACACGCAACGCGCAGAGCAAATCGCCGTTGGCCAGGCGAACGAGCGCCGGCTCGCAGAATCCTTCCTTACCCACCTCTTCGGATTGGGCGATCACGGACAGGAATTCCCAGCGCGCACCGCGATCCTGCGTCTTGATCAGCGCCGACGTGTACTTCGCGTGACCTTCCTGCTTCCCGTACAGCGTGGCCAAGAGCGTGCCGTCGGGCATCTCGACGATGCTCCGGTGGAAATGGGGACTCATCCGAAAGGGCAGGACGATGATGCCGGGCACCTGCTCAGCCAACGCCCGTCCTCCCTCGCCGTAGAAGAGCGTCTTGGCGGGATAGGATCCATCGTCGTTAGGCTGGGGACCCCAACACGAGAGCGTGACCGCTCGGCCGTCGCGCAGCAACGTGCCCATGCCGTTGACGGGGGATCGCTCCGGCGATGCCCAGGTTTCGCCATCATCGGCAGACACGAGCACCATGCCGCGTTCGGTCTTCGTGTGGACGCCGGTCGAGCAGGACATGGCGAGGAAACCATCCGGGCCACGGTAGACAAAGGGAAAGTTGAGGTGTTCCTGCGCCTCGCGCACGGTAGTGGTGCGCAGGATCTCCGCGCTGACTTCCCCCACGTGTCCCGTGCCAAGAAGGGCCAGCACCGACGCTAGCGCAATCATGTTTCGTCTCCTCCATCAAGGCCTCTTGCCGGAGCGCATACAGCGATGTCCAACAGTTCGCGGCACGGCCTGCACGCATTTCCATCCAACAGGTTTCATGATAGCACGATGCTGATGGACGGGTGGCGCGTCAGCCGTCTTGACAGAAAAGCAACCGCCCCAGGGGCCACGTCCGTGACCGACTGAGGCGGTGAGAACTGTCTGGCGCGCCCGCCGCGACTTGAACGCGGGACCCCTTGCTCCGGAGGCAAGTGCTCTATCCAAACTGAGCTACGGGCGCTCTCTGATGGAAAGATGATAGCACAATTGCGCGGGGGAGTCCAAGGATAGGCAGGCTTGAAAGTGGATGGGAGCCGTCAGGACATGGGTGACATGGCGGGGTTGTGAGGCGCCGGATGACTGGGGTATGCTCAGCGCTGAGCTCGGAAGTCGCTGCGGAGGATGGGACATGCGCGCGTGGAGTGTCGTGGCCTGCGTGCTCGTGCATGCGTGGGGACTCGCATGGGCCGACGGTGGGCGGGATGTGGGCACGGAAATGCGCCATCTTGTGGAAGCGGATTGGCGGGATAGCGACTTGGCGTTCGCGGAGGGGAATCCGTCGAATGAAGCGCAAGGCGTGACGACGGAGGAGGACGCGGCGGGCGGTTGCGATGGCGTCAAGAACGGGCACTGCGGTTTTCACACGGCGAGCGGCGAGGTGGATCCGTGGTGGCAGGTCGATCTCGGCGCCGACTATGTGCTCGATCGTGTCGTGGTCTTCAACCGCACGGATGGCGCCACCGCGCCGCGCGCGCGGAATCTCCGAATCCTGGTGGCGTTGGGCGATGATGATGGGCGCTTCTCGGAGGTATATCGCCACAATGGCGAGACATTCTTCGGCGTGAATGAGAACGCGCCGCTTGTGGTTGCATTGCGCGACAACAGTGTCACGGCGCGCGTTGTGCGCATCGAGGTTCCGGGGCGATGCTCATTCGCTCTCGACGAGGTCGAGGTGTATGCCGCCGAACGTCCGAATGAGAATATCGCGCTCGGGAAGCCGGCCGATCAGAAAAGCGTCGGGCCGTATTCGGTGGCCGAGATTGAGAGCGAGGAGGATGCGGCGGCGGGGCCGGAACCTGCGGACGGTGGGTTCACGCTGGCACACACGCGCGGCGTGATCGAGCGCGGCCAGGCCTTGGCCGCGCGATTGCGCCGAACGCATGAGGATCCTGGGCTTGACGGACTCGAGGTACGCCTATCGGCACTCGCAGAACAAGTGTTCAACATGGAGGCGGCCGACACGCCAACGCTCGATGCACGACGCGCGGTCTACTTCGACGTGCGCCGAGTCGTCCGCTCCATCGCGTTCTGCAATCCTCTCCTGGATTTCGACCGTATCCTGTTCATCAAGCGCCACGATCCGGGCGGTCTGTTCCACATGTGTCACCAATTCTACGGCTTCAATGCGGTGCCGGGCGGCGGACTGTTTGTTCTGAGGGACGCATTCAGCGAGGAACCGCGACTCGTCAACTTGCTTGAGGACAGCGTTGTCCAGAGCGGCCGGTTGGCTGGGCGCACGTTGGGTTCCGGCTCGTTTCTCTCTCCGGAGTTATCGTTCGACGGTCGCACGATCCTGTTCGCATACAGCGAGGCCGAGGGCGAATACCCAGAGTGGTCGCCGAGGAGTAGCTACCATGTGTTCCGCGTGGAGGTCGACGGTACGGGTCTTGTCCAACTGACAGATGGCCCATGGAACGATTTCGATCCGTGCTTCTTGCCGAGCGGCCGGATCGCGTTCATCTCGGAGCGGCGCGGCGGCTACCTGCGATGCGGGGGCTCCTCTCCCCCACTCGATTCGCCGACGTACACGTTGTTCTCGATGGCGTCCGACGGCCGCGATATCGTGTGTCTGAGCTACCACGAGACGCACGAGTGGCAGCCGAGCGTGAATCACGATGGGATGATTGTGTACACGCGTTGGGATTACGTGGATCGCGACACAAACATCGCACATCACCTCTGGACGTGCTATCCGGACGGCCGCGATCCGCGTTCGTTCCACGGCAACTATCCCGCACAACGCGAGAGCCGGCCGTGGATGGAAATGGACATTCGCGCGGTGCCGAACTCGCCGAGATACGTGGCCACGGCGGCGCCGCATCACGGCCACGCCTTCGGCTCGTTGGTCTCGATCGATCCGCGCGTCGAGGATGACGCCGCGATGTCGCAGGTGAGTCGCGTAACGCCCGACACGCCGTTTCCGGAGGCGGAGACGGATGTCAAGGCGTGCCGCGACTTCATGATCTACGGCACGCCGTGGCCACTCAGTGAAGACGACTACCTGTGCGTGTATGATCGCAGCGCAAAGAATCGCGGCGTGTATTGGCTGGATCGTTTTGGCAATCGGGAGTTGTTGTACCGCGATCCATCGATCTCGTGCGTGAGTCCGATACCGCTGCGCGCCCGGCCTATGCCGCCGGCCATTCCGGAAGGCGTTGATCGCCGCACGCCCGGGGCTGAGGCCACCGTGGCAGTGATAAATGTGTACGATAGCGATTTCGCCTGGCCGGAGCAGGCTAAGGTGACCGCGTTAAGAATCATCCAGGTGCTGCCGAAGACCACGCCGCCCAGCAACAAGCCCCGCATCGGCGCGGCGAGTCAAACGAACGCGCGTGCCGTGCTTGGGACGGTACCCGTCGAGCCGGACGGGAGTGCGCATTTCAAGGCGCCGTCCGGCAAGCTGATCTACTTCCAGGCGCTGGACAAGGAAGGTATGGCCATCCAGTCCATGCGATCGGGCGCGTACTTCCAGCCTGGCGAGCGCATGACGTGCCGAGGATGCCATGAAGACAAGTACCGGGCCGCGCCGGAACAGGCCCGTGTGCCCCTTGCCCTGCGTCGCGAGCCCTCGAAACTGGCGCCCGAATGCGATGGATCGAATCCGTTCAGCTATGCACGGCTCGTCCAACCGGTGCTTGACCAGCACTGCGTGGCGTGTCACGAGAGACAGAAGGCCCTGGACTTGGGGGGCGTTGTCGAGGGCGAATACGGATGGAGTCGATCCTATGCCAATCTCGCCGGGGACTACGGTTTTTACTTCGATGCAGGGCGCGGTTGTATCAAGAAGAGCGAACACGGTGGCAGCCGGACGATCGCCGGCGCCTTCGGCGCGCGCGGGTCGGGACTGCTTGGCTATCTGGGCGAAGGGCACTACGGCGTGCATTTGCCGACAGACGACCTTCATCGAGTAACACTGTGGTTAGACTGCAACTCGGAGTTCTACGGCGCTTACGAGAACACCGAGGCGCAAGGGCGCGGCGAAATCGTGCGCGCCTCACTCGACTGAGGCGTGCGCGGTCTACGCGGCGGTGATCTCGAGCGCGGCGGGCGGCAAATCGGCGAAACGCGCGGTTACCTGAATGAATCCGATATCCGTCGTCGCCTGGAGGGCGATGCGTCCGAGGCCGGCGCCGAGTGCGGTGGTCGGCCGGCCGCCGATACCGCGCAAAACGCCTGGTCCTTCCACATCGAACTGCACTTCGCCGCTGCACGGAACGGTGGTGCCGGCGGCGTCGACGACCCATACGGTCAACTCGGCGATATCGCGGCCATCGGCGTGCATGCAGTCCGGCTCGCCGATGATTCGGAGCGCAGTCGCGTCGCCCGCGGTACGCAGAATCTTCTGGCCTTGGCGGCCGCCCTTGACGCCCACCGCCTTGAGCTCGCCCGGTTCGTACGCAACACGCCATACCGCCGGACTCTCGCCCTGCCGGACGCCAAGCGAGCGCCCGTTCAAGAACAGCTCGATGGAATCGCAGTTGTTGACGACGGCAACGTCGCGCTCGCGGCCCTCGAAGCCCGGCCAGGTCCAGTGGCCGCAGAGGTACAGCATGGGATCGCGCCGCCAGCGGCACATCACGTAGTAGAAACCTTCCTTGGGCAGCCGACAGGCGTCGAGTACGCCGGAATGCTGCACGGGCCACACCGGCTCGTAGTCGGTTCCGTAGTCGTGCATCGACCAGAGCGCGCTACCGGCCATGTAGGGTCGCGCATCAAGGATGTCCAGGTCCACCTTGAGCTGTTCGAGTTGGCGCATCTCGGCATCGAGATCGCCACGAATGGCGAAATCGGCGTTGGTGTGCTCGCTACAGATCAGCTTGAGGTCGGGCAAGGCATTTCGGATATCGTCGAGATGCGGTAGCTTGTAGTTGATGCCGAGGACATCCGGCACGTACACGGTCCCAAGCTCGCGGCCCTCCTGAGGCCGGTTCTCGGCATACACGGTTGCACGCGAGGGGTCACTGGTGTGCGCGGCCGCGTTCAGGCGCGCGAAGAAGTCGCGGTCTCGGCCTTCATTGAGTAAGCCCCAGAGGATGATACAGGGGTGGTTTCTGTCGCGGGCAATCATCTGACGCAGCATCGTCTCGGCGTTTCGTTTGAACCGCTCGCCGCCGATGTGCTGCCACGAGGCAATCTCGGCATAGACCAGGATGCCCAGGCGGTCGCAGGCATCGAGAAAGGCGGGATGCTGTGGGTAGTGCGAGGTCCGGACAAAGTTCCCGCCCATTTCCTTGATGAGTTCGGCATCACGTACCTGGAGGCGCTCGGGTAAGGCGTTGCCCAGGCCCGGATAGTCCTGATGCCGATTGACGCCTCGGAGTTTGAGGACGGCGCCGTTGAGTCGGAAGCCCTCGTCGCGCGTGAACTCAACGGCGCGAAACCCCAGGGGCTCGCGCTGATGATCGATGATCGTACGGCCCTGCTCGACGGCGGCCGTGACGGAATAGAGATGCG
>ENA-UOWO01002168-UOWO01002168.1-activated-sludge-metagenome-genome-assembly--contig:-NODE-2168-length-24797-cov-6.655848_pt1 | contig 24797 bp, 18 predicted proteins | sample MGYA00238148_ERZ761564 | MGnify/ENA primary metagenome ERZ761564 (study PRJEB28885, sample SAMN05720194) | activated sludge metagenome | isolation source: Anaerobic digester | place: USA... | reverse complement strand
AGTTGCTGCGTCTGGCGCAATGATCCAACTGAAGGGATAAGCAGCTTTGTCGATGAAATACCAGGCCGATCCGACCAGCCAGTAACCGTTCAAGGCTCCGAATACGGCCCCTAAAATCATTTCCATCGGCGTGTCCCGGTTGAACCGTCCAGATTCTGCAAAGCGGCGAAACGCGGGGGTCTGATAGCCAAGGAAGCCACAGACGAATAACACGATCAAATCGAGCAAGAGGGCTTTTGTGCCGGATAAATCACCTAAAAGGCGGGGGAGAACTTCCTGGATGATGAAAAGTGCCAGGATCCCCGAAACAATGACAACCAGTTCCTTGCGCAAACCTCGAACCGCTCCGATTATTCCAAAGAGCACTATAAAGATGGTGAACAAAATGTTGAGAGAAACCATGTTAGTCCCTATCCCTCCGCCATTTCGTAGAGCAAGTGCGCGATGCGTTCTGCTGCTTGAGGCTGGGAAAGTGCTTTCATCGACCGCTGCATGTGTTGTAAGCGTGCCTTGTCCTGAACGAGCATTTCGACCTGTGCAAAAAGCTGGGTTTGGAGATATTGGTCTTCCAGTAAAATGGCGGCCTCGCGTTCCACCAGGTAATCCGCATTGACTTTCTGATAGCGCCAGGCGTAAGGATAAGGCACCAAAATGGCTGGCAGACCAAAGAACGGATATTCTCCCAGAACGGATGCGCCAGCCCGTGAAACCACGAGATCTGCTGCGGCATAAGCCGCTCCCATTTCGTGAAGATAGGGGAATGCCTGGTAGGTCTGCGGCAGGTTGCTGGTAGCTGCTCTTACCGTCTCCCAATCAAGATGCCCTGTCAGGTGAATGACCTGGTAGTGCTTGAGGAGATCTTTCAAAATGGTGATGACCGCTTTGTTGATCGAGCGAGCGCCACTGCTGCCGCCGGTGAACAAGATCACAGGTTTTTCGCTGGAAAAACCAAAGTATGCCAGAGCATCAGCTTTGGTCCATTTCATTAAATCCTGGCGAAGTGGGTAGCCTGTCACTTCAACTTTCTCCTTCTTGGTGAAAAACCTGCGCGAATCTTCCACGCTCACCGCGATCTTGTCCGAAAATCGGGCCAAGGTCTTCAACGCCAGTCCGGGTTCGATATCCGGCACGAAGAGCAAAGTTCTGATTGTTAGACCAGCCAAAGCCATTGGAATTGCCAAATAACCGCCCGTGAACATTATCACATCGGGTTTGTATTCCTTGAGAATTTGCTTTGACTGCTTGTAACCTTGCCATAATTTCACCAAATTACCAGGCAATTGCCTGAGTGACACGCCGTGGACACCAGCCGCGCGGATTCCGCGATAGGGCAAATTTGCCCGCGCAACGAGCTCAGCTTCCATGCCGCCCTCGCTGCCGACCCACAGAATATCTGTGTCATCACTCACTCTCTCCGTAACGGTCAGCGCCGGATACACTCCGCCGCCAGTCCCGCCTGCGCAAATCAACAGTCGCACTGGTAGTACTCCTTTCAGAGGCTGTTTTGTTCGCCCCTTGGCGAGCAACATTCATCACAATCCCAACAGCAGCCATCGTTGCCGTCATACTGGATCCGCCTGCGCTGATAAAGGGCAGGGCGTTCCCGGCAAAAGGCAGCAAACCAACGATGACCGAAACATTGATCAAAGCTTCGATCACAATCCAACTTGTCAAACCAAATGCCAGCAGGGAGCCCAATTGATCAGGAGCGTTGCGAGCAATCTTGAAACCGCGCCAAATGAGGAAGATGTATAGCGCGATTACGACCATCGCGCCAACGATTCCGGTTTCTTCAGCCAATACAGCAAAAATACTGTCAGTATGGGGCAGGGGCAGACCAGTGAACTTGGTGTTTGCCTTGCCAAGACCCACGCCGAAAACTCCGCCCTTGATGATCGCTTCGAAGGTGCGCCGGATGTGATAGGAACTTTGCGTGGGATTTTCAAGGCCGGACAAATACTGAGCAAAGCGAATGCGACCAGTAGGCATGACATTGATCAAGAAAACAAAACCCAGTACACCCACCAGGATAACAATACCGACATGTTTCCAGTCACCGCCAGCCAGGAAGAGGAGCATGATGCCCAGGACCAACACGGTCAGACCTGCACTCAAATCAGGCTGCGCAAGGATCAATGCCACAATGAAACCGATGCCAAAAGACAGCGGCAGCAGGTAATTCTTGAAATCCTTCAGCATGTCTTTTTTGTTCGTAAGCCAGACAGACAGGTAAAGTATCGATACCAACTTGGCGAATTCTGCAGGCTGGATCGATCCTCCAACCAGGGAGCGTGCTGAGTTGTAGCGGACTTCTCGTACCACCAGGACCACAAAAAGGGCGGCGATGATGACAAGTATCATGGGAACAACCAACTTACGATAGTGGTGATAATCGAAATAGCTCAACACAGTTGCACCGATTACCCCCATCGCCACCCACATTACTTGCCTCAAGAAAATGGAATTTTGGCTGTTGCTGATGGTCATCGAAACGTCCCAACTGGAAGAATAGACCATCAGTAACCCAATTACTAGCAAGCTTGCAACAATCAAAAGCAGCCCGACATCAAAAGAGAGAGATTGCACATTAGTGCGGCGGTGGGATTTGGGAGTGGTTGCGTTGATCATAGTTCGTTCACCCATTTTCTGAAGGCTTGACCTCGTTCTTCAAAGTCCTTGAAGGCATCATAGCTGGTGCAGCCAGGCGAGAGTAACACTACATCTCCTGCTTCTGCCTGGTTATGTGCGGTTTTGATGGCTTCCTGCAATGTGGCACAGCGGACGACTGAATGCATCGCCTGCCCCGGTTTCTTGGGTCCGATGGCTTCTGCAATCAAATCGCCTGCCTCACCAAAGATCACCACGCGTGAAACGCGTCTGCGGATCAGTTGAGCGAGCTTATCCCAGGGGAGTTTCTTATCTCGTCCGCCGAGCAATATCACGATTGGTTCTTCAAATGAGTTGATTGCCGCGATGGTGCGTTCCGGAGCGGTGGCAATTGAGTCGTTATACCAACGGACACCGTTTAGTTCACGCACAAGCTCCAGCCGGTGAGGGACACCATCAAAGGTCTCAATTCCTAGTTGGATGCCCGGCAAACCAATCGTTGCGCCTGCCGCGATTGCACAAGCAGCCAGTGCGTTGTATAGATTATGCTCTCCGCGCAGGTTGATCCACTCTACTGGCAGCATTTTGAGCTTGTCGTTCCCGATCTGCAGCATGATCTGACCTTTGTCCACGTAGGTGCCACTCTGACGGTATCCGGGAGCCTTTATCCCGAAACTAATCACATCAGTACGCGCTTCGGCAAGCAGATCCCACGAACCTTCATCGTCGCGGTTGAGCACTGCCACATCGCCCTGATGTTGGTAGCGCAGGATGCGTGATTTTGCTTCAATGTAGGCCTGCATCGAACTGTGCCGGTCGAGGTGATTGGGGGTGATGTTCAGAACTGCCGCCACCTGTGGAGAAGTTGTCATTAACTCCAGTTGAAAGCTGGAAAGTTCCATAATTACCAGGTCATCCTCGTCCATGTGATCAAGGTCTTCGATCAGGGGATTACCGATGTTACCGCCTACCCAGGCGTGATGCTTGCAGTTTTTTACTTCAAAGTGTTTTTGCGCCATCAAACCAACGAGGGCGGTGGTGGTGCTTTTGCCCGCAGAACCTGTGATGCCGACAACGGTTGCAGGGCACTCCTCCAGGAAGATCTGCGAGTCATTGCTGAGTTTGACCCCCTGGCTTCGTGCAGCCATGATGAAGGGAATTGTAAGCGGAACGCCGCCAGAGACGCAGAGCAGATCAGCTCCATCTAGCAAACTCTCCGGGTGACCGCCAAAAGCAAATTCCACCGGCAGGTCAGCCAGGGAAACACTTTCTGCAACAAGGTCCTGCGCTGGCCGGGAGTCGGTCAGCACAACCTGGGCTCCTCTTTTTGAGAGGAAGCGCGAAATTGCCAGCCCTTGGCGGGCAGCTCCGATTACGATTACTTTTTTACCTGAATAATTAGTTTTCATCAGCTCATAAATGCCAAACTAAGTCCCAGCATGGCGCCAATCAGCTCAATCAGCCAAAAGCGCATCACGATCTGGTTCTCTTCCCAACCGATCATCTCAAAGTGATGATGGATCGGGGTTTTCTTGAAAATTCGTTTGCCACCGGTTGCCTTGAAGTAAAGCACCTGGATGATCACACTGAGGACCTCGGCGGTGGGAATGATTGCAATCAAGGGCAGGAACAGCCAGCGTCCTGTCATCAGGGCAACCACTGCGAGGGTGGCTCCCAGAGCCTGCGAGCCGGTATCGCCCATGTAGAGTGCAGCGGGTTTGCCGTTGAACCAAAGAAAACCTGCCAGTGCTCCGATAATGCTGAAACAAAATCGCCCGAGGTAGACCTGACCCTGCATAAGAGCAACGATGCCATATGCGCCGAAAGCGCCGATCGAGATCATGCCGGCCAGACCATCTATCCCGTCGGTCAGATTTATGGCGTTGGAGTAGGCGACAATGAAGAAAGCCGCGATAAAAATGTAAGGCCAACCCAGGTAGAGAGGTTCCGGAGAAGTCGGCCAGAGGAGATGAGGAACCTGGAGAACCTCCATGAGCATATAGGCTATCACCAGTGCTACCAGGCATTGCAGCAAGAATTTCGTCTTGCCCCTCATACCCAGTCCGCGCCTCGGTCCACGAATGCCTTCCCAATCATCGACCGCACCAATCAGTGCATATCCCCACATGGCAGCCAATGGCACCAGGATGGAGGATCCGATCAAGCGTGAGCCAAAAAGGGACACCGCATTCAGAATGACGGTCAACAAGGTGATGGGGATCAGGAACATGAAACCACCCATGGTTGGGGTGTTCATCTTGGCCATGTGGGATTCGGGCACATCCATCCGGATTATTTTTCCGATGTTTAGCTGCCGCAAGAGGCGAATAAATGGACTTCCCCAAATGACGGTTAGTAAAAAGCTGATGCTGCTGATTGCGATTGCCAGTGAAGAGCCGCGCATTAGTCCACATCCTCCAGGGCTGAAACAATTTTTTCCATATGCATGCTGTGGGAACCTTTGATCAGGGCAATATCACCGGACTTCAGGGTTTCGAGCAGATAGGCAGTTGCGCCTTGGTAATCACTGAACCAGTGAACCATATCAGCAGGGAACCCGTTCTCAACAGCGGCGTCACGGGTCATAAGACTGCGCGTGCCCACCAGGACGATCTCGTCTGCCACTTCTGAAGCGCGCATGCCAATTTTGTTGTGTCCGGCTTCTTCGTAGCGTCCAAGTTCCAGCATATCCCCAAGCACTGCCACTTTTCGACCCTTTAGGTCGTCCAGCAAATTCAGCGCTGCCATGGTTGAATCGGGGGAAGCATTGTAGGTGTCATCAATCAACACAGCGCCTGATGCTGTCTGTACGGTCACAATACGCAGCTGAACGCGGTTATCCTTGAAGGCTTCAAAGATCGCGCCCCAGTCCATTCCAAGGTTGAGTGCAATTGCAGCAGCACGCAGCATGGTGTAGACCGAGTGGCGTCCGATCAGGGGAGCGGTGACATAAAGGCTCTCATCCTGGTAGTGCATGCGACAGCGAATGCCATCCAACCCGCGACTCTCAACTTTATCAGCCCAGAGGTCGGCTTCAGGATCGAGACCATAATAGAAAATGCGCGCCTCAGTCAGACCAACCATGTCTCTCACGAAAGGATCATCGTAATTGAGAATTGCCAATCCATTAGGCGAGGCGGGCAGTGATTCGACCAGTTCGGCTTTTCCAAGCGCAATGGATTCGATACTGCCAGCCCGCTCGGCATGAACAGTACCGACATTGCTAACAATCCCGATTTGAGGTTGAGCGATATCGCAGAGGAGTTTTATCTCACCCGCCACATAGAAACCCATCTCCAACACGGCTACCTTGTGCTCCTCGGTTAGTGAGAGCAGCGTCAGGGGCAGACCGATTTCATTATTCATGTTGCCTTGGTTTTTCAGGGTTTTCATCTGACTTCCCAGTACTGAGGCGATGAGTTCTTTGGTGGAGGATTTTCCAACGCTGCCTGTGATGCCAATCACTGTCAGGTTGTGCTGCTGCCGCCAGTATTTCGCCACTGTCTGCAATGCTGTCAGCGCGTCAGGTGTTTGTAAGCTAAATGGAGTGCATTTTGGAAGTTCGAAACCTTCCTGATTGAGATCAACCACCGGGTATTGACTGTCGATCGGGTGGTCGATCAGGGCCAAAACTGCCCCATTTGCGAAGGCTTGGTCGACAAATTGGTGACCATCGGTGTTCTCGCCTCTTAAAGCCACAAACAGCCCCTTTTCATTGACACAGCGGGAATCAACACAGCCACAGGCGATCTCGAAATCCTGTGTTATCTGGTAGTTCGCAGCTGGTGCGAGGGCTTTTAGAACGTGGCTCAGGGTCAACATCGTTCTTACTCCGATATCGCAAAACTGTTTTCACCCAGCTTGTCAGCCAGGCGAACATTGTCGGGGGGGATGTTCATCAGGACAACCAGGTCCTTGACCAAATCAGCAAAGACAGGAGCTGCAACTTCAGAGCCCCAGATGGAGATTTCAGGCTTTTCCAGCCAGACGTAGACCAAAAACTTTGGATCTTCTGCAGGACCCCAGCCAACGAATGAAGTGTTGGTGGTGGAGTTTGTGTAGCCAAGAGGCGTGGCAATTTCACCAGTACCGGTTTTTCCTGCCAGGCTGTAGCCTTCGACTAAGGCGTTGGAGGCTTCATTTTCAAGTGAGTTAACCAGCATCGAGGTCAGAGTGTGTGCGGTGTCTGCTGAGACAGGAGTGCTAACAACGACGGGATCAATGTTGTACTGCTTGCCATCGATGACCATCGCCTTAACCACATGGGGTGCCATCATTTTTCCATCATTTGCGATTGCACCGATTGCAGTTACCATCTGGATGGGGGTGACTGAGATACCCTGACCGAACGAATTGGTCGCCAGATCAACTTCGTACCACAATCCATCACCGGGCAGCTTCAGAGGCCAGTGACTTTCGCCACCCAAATCGATGCCGGTGTTGCGATCAAAGCCAAAGGACTTCATGTACGTATAGAAACGGTCGGGGCCAAGCTCCATTCCCACCCAGGCAAGGCAGACGTTCAGCGAGTGCTGCATACAACCGGTCATGTCAACTTCTCCCCAGCCGCCCATGTTCCAGTTGTAGATGGTTGCTCCACCAACGTAGAGGGAGCCGGTGTCGTTAAAAATGGTCTCTGGTTTGACTGCGCCAGAATCCAAGCCGGCTGCCATGGTGATAACCTTAAAGACTGATCCGGGTTCGTAGGTGCTGCTGATGGCGGCATTGTACGGCGTTGGATTGGGGAATAGATCGGAATAATTCCAGTATTCGTTTGGGTCCAACCTGGGGGTCGTTGCCATAGCGACGATCTCACCAGTTTCAGGGTCATAGACGATGATAGTTCCGTTTTCAGCACCAGACCATTCAATTGCCTCATCCAGTTTGGTTTCGGTCATTGCCTGGATCTCGCGGTTGAAAGTCAATTGCACTGTCACGCCCGGAGGAACTTCCTCAATGGAAGTCAATAGGTTGGGATCGATGGCAGAGTAAACTTGCTTGGGTTCGCCTGCCATGAGTTTGTCGTAAGCTTCTTCAACACCGAAGTAGCCAATGCCGTCTGTACGGTCCAGAAAACTGTAAAAGCCCAGGATGTTGGAAGCTAACGTGCCTTCCGGGTAGCTGCGTTTGTTGTTTGCGGTCCAAACCAGACCATTTAGATTTGGGCGAACTTCGCCACGTTTGGTGCTGCGATTGGCATAGTCTTCTTTAATAGATTCAAGTTGCGCGATTTTGTCTTTGCTGACAAAGCCATCCAGCACGATAAAGTAGGGGTTTCCATTGCCTGGGGTCATCTGCGTATAGCCAAGGATCCGGGCATAATCCAATCCCAGCACGCTTGAAGCTACCGAGGCGACAGTTTCCCGCTGTCCGTCTTCAAGCGCCTGTAGATCCAGACCGACCTCGTAAATAACTTCATTTCCCGCCAAAAGTCGACCATCGGAGTCATAGATGCTTCCCCGCTCAGGGTAAATCATCCGATTAATGCCCTGGTAGGCTTCACTGTCTGCCAGGATCTGTTTTGCACCTTCGATGTTCTGGATGCGGATCAGTTGAACTCCAGCCACGCCAGCCACCACACTTGCAAGCACGCAAATAATAAAGAAACGATTCCAATTTGTGGTTTTCATGGAGCCACCTCTGTCGGAGCTGGCGCAACCTCTGTGGTCACGCTCTCAGTAGATTCTGCAGGCAGGCTCGGCTCAATAAAAACTTCTAACCGGAGCCAATCCCACAAAGAAGCAGTAAATTCAGGTAAAAGCACTGGCGTGCTGATTTCTTCAACAGCTGGGGGAGGGGCAAGAACTGGCTGGGAAGGCGGAACATAACCGGGAACTTCGATATACATCGCCTCAATTGGATCAAGCAAGGTCATGTTCAACGCGTTAGCACGTTCGCTAAGAGATTTGGCGGATGAGACTTCTGCGTATTGAGTTTTGAGATCGTTGATCTCCATTTCCAGGGCACTGATTTCAGCTTCCAGGCTCTGGATGCGCCGACCGGTTGCGGCAGCACGCCCGCTGACCATCAGGTAAACGCCAGCAACTACGGCTACTCCGACCAAGACCAGCAAAAATATACCGATCCACTGGATCTGAGTCCGCCATGGGGCTTGTTTATAGGCTTGTAGGAGATTCTTTTTCATAGCCTTTTCCATGCAGTTTTCGTGCCATTCCTTTACAACTTTTCAACTACCCGCAATTTCGCACTGCGAGACCGCGGATTGTCCTCAACCTCTTCCAGCGATGCTGTGATCGGTTTGGATGTCAATATCCGGACGGTTGCTTTATGCCCACAGGTGCAGACTGGCTGCTCGGGAGGGCAAATGCAATCGCTGCCTTCACGTTTGAAAGCTTGCTTTACCAGTCGGTCCTCCAAAGAGTGAAAACTAATGACCGCAAGACGTCCGTAATTGTTTAAAAGTGCGATCAGGCTTGGTATTGCCTGTTCAACGGTCTTGAGTTCATCATTGACCGCAATTCGCAGTGCTTGAAAGGTTCTGGTGGCGGGATCCTGCTTTTCTTTGCTTCTGCCGATCGCATTCCGCACAACCTCTGCCAATTCCCCCGTAGTCTTTAAGGGTCTGGCTCGAAGAATCGCCCGCGCGATGCGCCTGGAGTAGCGTTCTTCACCGTAGCGCCAGATGATGTCGGCCAGGTCAGCTTCTTCCAGACCGTTCACCAGGTCAGCAGCAGTCTGACCCTGAGTAGGGTCAAAGCGCATATCCAACAAACCGTCATGTCTGAAGGAAAAACCGCGTTCGCGCTGGTCGAGCTGCATGGAGGACACGCCCAGGTCCATCACAATCCCGTCAACGCCCTGCCAACCAATTTCTCGCAGGATTTCGGCACTCTGCAGGTAAGATGCGTGCACTACTTGCGCACGATTGCTGAAGGGACTGAGGCGCTGCCTGGTGAGTTCGATAGCCAGGGGGTCAAGGTCCAACGCGAGTAATTCCCCCAGAGGGGAACTCTCGGTCAGGATACCTTCAGAATGACCGCCAGCACCGGCAGTGCAATCCAGGTAACGCTTCGGGCTTATGGGAGCCAGATATTGAATTGTTTCTTTGTAAAGTACCGGGCGGTGCGGGAAGGGGGCTTCGCTCACCGCTTTCCTCAATTTCCTCTGGTATTGATGTTGAACATTGCCCAACGTTCAGCGTTGGCTTTCGGGTCACCATTAGCGTTTTCTTCCGCGTCAAGCCGCTCAGGAGCCCAGATCTCAAAGCTGTCTCCAACGCCGATAATGACCACTTTTTCTTCAATCCCGGCAAACTTCCGCAGGTGTGTCGGGATGAGGATACGGCCAACTGTGTCATAAGTGAGTTCCGCAGAACCACCCAGTATCTCGCGGCGCATGGAGCGCAGAAGAGGATCTGTGATGGATTGGCTGTTGATCGAGTCAGCAATGATGTCGAACTTGTCTTTGGAATAGGCCATCAGGTTTCCATCCAGCCCTTTGGTCACACATACAAGATCACCGGCGGTTTGTTCCCGATAATTGGAGGGGACAGTCATCCGCCCTTTCTTGTCAATGTTGTGCTCAAACCTTCCGTAAAACATTTGTTCTAAACTCCCTTTAATTGGCGAAGCGCCGGTTTACCAGCGCTTCCATCATTTTTGTGACACTTTCTGACACTTTATGACAATCTTGCACACATTATAGGCCCATAATCCTAATAATGCAAGCAATTGGGCATGCAATTTGCAGAGAATTATTGATTTTTCGCTTTTCCAAGGGGTGAGAATGGGATGTCGAAGCTCATTGCGCGTAGCCACATTATATGATTGGTTTTATCAGGGAAGGAATTTCTGGTCTGAAGAAGGGGCTTTTGGATGTGCAAGGGATGTTGTTCAGTATTGTGCCCAAGGTCCGCAAAGGCCTCGCCGGGAAGATGAATTTTTTCAGAAAACGGGAAGAGGGCGGTCATCTCAATAACTATCGTGTGGCTGACCACCCTTCGATTTGCATTATAATGACATCTTATGAGCACCCTGGGCATACTCAACGACCGCTACCAACTCGAACAAACGCTAGGCACAGGCGGGATGGCCATCGTTTACAAAGCCAAAGACCTGATGCTCGAGCGTTATGTTGCGGTTAAAGCCCTGCGCGAAGACTTTTCGCAGGATGTTGCCTTTCGTGAACGCTTCCGCCAGGAAGCCAAAGCCGCTGCAAACCTCTCCCATCCAAACATAGTTACTGTGCATGACTTCGGTCTGGACCAAAAGCACCTGTTCATCGTGATGGAATATATGCCAGGCACCGACCTGAAAACGCTCATCAAGCAAAAAGAGCGTTTTAGCGTCATAGAAGCGCTGGAATTGATGATCCAGGCTTGTGGTGGGGTGGGTTACGCCCATAGGGCTGGCTTAGTGCACTGCGATATCAAACCCCACAACATGCTCGTCACGCCGGAAAGCTGCCTGAAGGTGACTGATTTCGGCATTGCGCGTGCCTTAGCAACCATCTCTCCCGATGAACGCAGTGAAGTTGTTTGGGGTTCACCGCACTATTTTTCCCCCGAGCAAGCCAGTGGTATGCCCCCTTCTCCGGCTTCGGACGTGTATTCCCTGGGTGTCATTCTTTACGAAATGCTGGCTGGCAGGTTGCCATTTATAGCTTCAGATTCAAGCGAACTTGCGCGTATGCATCGCGAGGACACTCCTGTGGCTCCTCGATATTACAACACAAGTATTCCTGCCAAGCTAGAGGAGATCATTCTCAAAGTACTTTCCAAGGAGCCATCTGCCCGCTATCGCACAGCTGATCAACTCGGCAGATTGCTGATGGGATTGTATGAGGCAGATCGTTCAGTGCCTTTCCCCAATGAAAACCTGCAACAACTTTCGAAATTGGAACAGGTTCAGCCTAACCCTGTACCTGTGGAAGACCCTCCAGCTCACACGCCAACACCCTTTCCAGCAAAAGAATTTACTCCACCAGAACTAGTAAAAACTCCCCAAACTGAGATCACGCCTGTTCCAACTATTGCAGCGGGGGCAGGCTATGCAGAAAGCGTGCAAGACACGCAATCAAGGTCGGCTATTGATTGGAAAACCTGGTCACTGGGTTTACTCGCGGCGACCCTGTTGTTGGGATTGATCCCATTCTGGTTTTATGTCTATTTACTACTTAAACCCTGACACGAGGTAACATGGCAGCTTTGATCTCTCCTTCCATCCTTTCAGCTGATCTCACCCAGCTGGGTGTAGATCTGCAGGCCTGTGAAGCGGCAGGAGCAGACGCAATCCACATTGACGTCATGGATGGAAGGTTCGTCCCAAACATAACGTTTGGTCCTGATATTGTCGCAGCTTGCAAGAAAATGACTTCACTGCCTCTGGATGTGCATCTGATGATTGTTGAGCCCGAAAAGCACCTAAAGACTTTTGCCAGTGCCGGAGCGGATTACCTGACGGTGCACTTCGAAACATGCCCCCACATTCACCGTACACTTCAGACCATTCGTGAACTGGGCGTAAAACCTGGACTGACGTTCAATCCGGGCACGCCAGTGGAACCACTGGAATTGCTGGCAGACATGGTGGAGTTGGTGCTGATCATGTCTGTCAATCCTGGCTTTGGGGGACAGAAATTTATTCCCCAGGCAATCAAGAATATCCAACAGACCCGCGCAATTCTTGACGCACAAGGGTCGAAAGCCATCGTCCAGGTGGACGGAGGAATCACTGCTGCCACTATACGTGCCAATTATGAAGCAGGCGCGCGTAATTTCGTGGCTGGGACCGCAGTTTTCAAACATCCTGAAGGCATTGCTGGTGGGGTGCGTGCCTTACGCGAGGCATTGATTTAAAATCAAAAAAGCCGCAAGTGCGACTCTTTGATCGTTTGTGGGTTAACAAACTAGTTGTAATTTTTGGTCAAAGTCTTGATGCAGCGTGCGCAGAGGACTCTACGAACTTTTCTGCCATTCTCCAGCACAGAAACGCGTTGAAGATTGGGCAGGAATTTACGCCGGGTTGCCACCAGCGAGTGACTGCGATTATGACCGAAAGTTGTGGTTTTACCACATTGACTGCACTTTGCCATCTTGTTACCTCTTATGCATTATAATTTCAGGCTGCACATGTACTAATTACTACACACGCAAGAAATTATAATACCAGATAACAGGAAAAGAATCAAGTAATTTTAGCGGAGAAAGAGGATTTCTATGACAACTCAAAGTAATCAACAGGGCAGCATCTTCATCCTCCCGCAGGCAATTAAAACAGTTGCCCGCAATGCTGCCTTGCAATCATACGGCGTCATCAGCCTGGCGCCAGCAAGTCCCGCTGAAACCGTCTCTCGCTTCTTCAAAAAAGAAGCCGATGTGGGGATATTGGTTAATTCAGAGGAAGATGGTGTCAGCCTGGAACTCAACCTGATCATCGAATACGGTCTACGTATCAAATCGGTAGCGGATTCGGTCGCAGACAGCGTCAAGTATAGTGTCGAAAAAACCATGGGAATCCCGGTCAAGCGGGTAGATGTCCATGTCAGGGGCTTAAGAATAAGTAACCCAGATTAATCTATCAATAGGTGCTCAATGAATGAATCGTCTCGAACCCTGCCTGATGAGGCTGAACGCCACCGGCTGTTGCAGTCTCCCATCAACGGCGATGGGCTCATGCTACTTTTTGAAGCTGGTCTGCTCTGGTTGACAACCAACCAGCAGTATGTCAACTCTTTAAACGTCTTTCCGGTGCCAGATGGTGATACCGGCACCAACATGGTCCTAACCATGCAGGCCGCCTTTGCTGAAGCTGATCAAAATCGGTCAACCAACGTTGGCGAAACGGGTCGTCATTTTGCCCAAGGCGCGCTAATGGGCGCCAGAGGCAATAGCGGCGTGATCCTTTCGCAGATCTGGCGCGGTTTTTCACGCGCGCTTGATCACTACGAAACGATGGATACCGGTTTGCTGATGCGCGCCATGCAGGAAGGCCGCAATACCGCTTATAAAGGCGTTGTTCGCCCTGTGGAAGGTACGATCCTGACTGTCATGAAGGATATGACCACTGCGGCAGAAGAAACTTTGAAGGATGATTCCAGCCTGAGCCAAATGCTTGTCTCGATTGTGGAAGCCGGCGATGAGAGCGTAAAACACACTCCGGAGCTGCTGCCAATCCTAAAGCAAGCCGGCGTGGTGGACTCTGGAGGTATGGGCTTGTTCTACATCTTCGAAGGCATGCTGCGGATGTTGCAAGGTCTCTCGCTGGATGCGTCGGGTGCCGTTTTGCGGCCACTGGCGGAGCTTGACCTGAGCCATGCCCTGGAGACGGTTGAAGAGGGACAGGATTACGAAGTCGTGATTGATTTTGCTCCCAACGGAAATTTCATATTGGAACAGTACTACGATGGACTCAGTGATATTGGCACCAGCATCCAGGTGGGTGAGGGTGATGGCATTTATCGCATGCACATCCATACCGCTCTCGATAAACGTTATGAACCGATTGCTTACACCGAAGGCCTGGGTGTTGTCAAGAAAATCATGATGGAAAACCTCCAGGATCAGATGAACGGTCGCAGCAAAGAAGAATCCAAGCTGACCCTGGCCACGGTCAATCCAGGCGAAGTAGCAGTGGTGGCAGTTTCTCCAGGCGAGGGTCTCTCGCGCATCTTTGCCAGCCTCGGCGTAGCAGCCATTGTGCAAGGCGGACAAACCATGAATCCCAGCGTCAAAGAGCTGGTGGCGGCCTTTGAGAACTTGCCAACGGACAAAATTATCATTTTGCCGAACAACAAGAATATCATCCTGGCTGCTCAGAATGCTGCCAAGGTGAGCGTTAAGAAGATTGTGATAATACCGACCCGCAACGCACCTCAGGGCTTTGCCGCCATGCTGCGCTTGTACCCGGAAGGCACTCTGGAAGAAAATGAAGAATCCATGCGTGAGGCGATCACCGAGGTTCACACCGGAGAGATCACCATTTCGACGCGTTCGGTTGAGATTGAGGGTGTGCAAGTGGAAAAGGGTCAGGTCATTGCGTTGCACGACGGCAAATTGGTTTCCTCAGCACCGACAATTGAAGAAGCACTTGATGAGCTGTTCCAAAAAGCCCATCTCGACCAAATTGAGCGCATTACTTTCTTTTACGGCGAGGGAATCACCCAGCAGCAGGTCAATAAGCTTGGTGATCGCGTTCGCGAGAATTACCCGGATAAAGAAATCGAGATCCACGAAGGCGGTCAGCCGCATTACCAGCTGATCATAGCTTTTGGGTAGGATTTGCAGTGAAATTGAGAAACGGTCGCAAGACCGTTTTTTTTATACTTTTCATCGATTTGTTCATCACATCCATCTAAAAACTTAATATAATGTTTTAAATAAAAAGCTTATTGCGCGTAGAATATATAAGTATTTGCGCTTTCATGCGGCTTTAGGCAAGGTGTAATCGGCACCTAGGTCAGGTTCTTCTGCCTGCCCTTGAGCGACGCGAATGGGGTTGAAGTTGACATCACGAATGTTGGCGAATAAACCCCTCAAAAAATCCAGGCTCCTGACGTCAGGTTGAACTGCGCAACCTGACCTACGGCTGAATTTGTTACCAATCTCTTGGCAACATACAGCCTGCCTTTTCCTATTTTTTTTTCATGACCAAAATGGTTGATGTAGACTCCAGGCTTGGTTGTTGATCGTTGCTGTTTGGTCGACACGGGCGTCGACCCTGCGGGTTTTGTTGTCATCGAAGACCAACAACCCTATGGGATTTGTGGTTTGGCAAGGCGATAACCATAGGTACTCAGTAGGAATTCCTTCGTAAATCGATTATTATTAGGCGAGGGAAACGGGTCCTGGAATGCTGAAAGTTACAGAAAAGTACGGGAATTTCATCAAGCTTGAACGCAGCAAAGGTTATCAAAATACTGCGATAATGGGCGGTTTTGGCGCGCTTGCAAGCACCTGGCCTTCTGAAGCACGGGAGTCTGGTTTATCGGAATCACTGATCAGCAAGGTTTCACAACTCCTGAAGAAATATGACTCCAGATCTCCCGAAGATCGCAGGAAGGATCTAATTGAACTGACTTCCTGGCTCGGCTTGAGCGAGATAGGCAGCTTTCCTCCCGCCCCTGGCAGCCAACCTGTCGCGAAACCAGTCCCTCAACCAGAAACAAAACCGGTAAGATCCACTGCTTCAGCAAGAAAAACAGGGCAATCAAACCAACCCGGGAGCACAAAAAAGTCCGAAACTCCAGCAAAGCCGAGCCAACCTCAAATCGGTCTTGACGCCTCCGTGGAGGTCATTCGGGGCGTTGGGGAAAACCAGGTGAAAAACCTTGCCAAACTTGAAATTTTCACCATCCGTGACTTGCTCTACCACTTCCCACGCCGCTACGATGATTACTCAAAACTGAAGACCATCAATCAACTGCGCGTTGGAGAGGAAGCGACCATTGTTGCTAGCGTGAACAACATCGTCAGGATCCCAACGCGAAAAGGCAAAACCCTGATTGAGGCAGTTGTTTCCGATGCTACTGGCAGTATGCGATTGCTTTGGTTTAACCAAGAATGGCATATGCGCAGTTTGCGCCAGGATATGATGATTTCGATTTCAGGAAGGATCGATCTCTATCTGGGTCGTCCTGTGATCTGGCACCCGGAGTACGAACCCATTGACCAACAGCAACTGAACACCAACCGCATCGTGCCTGTTTATCCGCTGACAGCCAAAGTCACCCAAAAGTGGCTGCGTCGGACGATTTTTTCGACTTTGAAGTACTGGATTCCGCGAATTAGTGAAACCCTAAGCGACCAGATCCAGCAGCATGCAAGGGTAATTGGACTGCAGCAAGCCCTCAGCCAGGTACATTTCCCTGATGACATGCAAGCCCTCACAGCCGCGCAAAGGCGTTTGGCCTTCGATGAGCTTTTCATTCAACAGCTCGGAATCATCCTGCAGAAGCGCCAATGGCTGGAGATGAGCGGCAAACCCTATCCAGTTACGGACACGTGGCTGCAAGCACGCATTGACTCGCTTCCTTATGAACTCACCGGTGCCCAGTTACGTACCATTGATGAGATCCGCAAGGATGTTTCGAGCGCGCACCCGATGAACCGCCTCCTTCAGGGAGACGTGGGCTCTGGCAAGACCGTGGTGGCGCTGGTTGGGATGGCGATGATCATTTCTCATGGCGCCCAGGCAGCTTTTATGGCGCCCACTGGCATCTTGGCAGAGCAGCACTATCAAACCTCGCTAAAGTTCATGACTGAAGCAAAGGGAAAACAGGCAGCCTTCCTTGAGCCTGGCCAGGTGCGATTGTTGACCGGGGATACCTCAACGGCAGATCGCAAGGAAATCGCGGCAGGCTTGAAGAATGGCTATATCAAACTCCTGATCGGGACGCATGCGCTGATCGAAGACCCGGTGAAGTTCCAGAACCTGCAAATGGCAGTGGTGGATGAGCAGCATCGCTTTGGCGTTGCCCAACGGGCAGCTTTACGAAACAAAGGCGATAACCCCCACCTGTTGGTCATGACCGCCACACCGATCCCGCGTTCACTACAGCTGACGGTTTTTGGCGGGCTGGATGTGAGTGTGATGGATGAAATGCCCAAGGGACGTCTCCCCATCACCACCAGCATCGCTTTTCCAACCGAACGCGAAAGAGTGTACGACCGCATCCGGGACGAAGTGGAGCTTGGTCACCAGGCTTTCATCATTTACCCGCTGGTTGAAGCTGGCGAGAATGATGAGGTCAAGGCAGCGGTGGAAGAACAGGAACGCCTCCAGAAGGAGGTCTTCCCTGAGCTGCGGGTGGGGCTCGTCCACGGCAGGCTCAAGCCTGCGGAGAAAGACGCCGTGATGCTCAGTTTCCGCAAAGGTATTTTCGACATCCTTGTGTCAACATCGGTAGTTGAAGTCGGCGTGGATATTCCCAACGCTTCAATTATGATCATTGAAGGGGCTAACCGCTTTGGCCTGGCTCAGTTGCACCAATTCCGAGGTCGCGTGGGGCGTGGCGACGCGCCATCCTATTGTTTCCTGATTCCGGACACGGAAGATGCGGCTGAAAATAATCGGCTCCTGATCATGACCCAGACGAACGATGGCTTTGTACTGGCAGAACAGGACCTGAGAGACCGGGGTCCCGGTGACTTTCTGGGTACCCGCCAGGCAGGTTTCAACGAATTCAAGATGGCCTCTTTGGCGGATGTGCGCCTGATCCACCTTGCCCGTGAGGTCGCGGAAGAAGTGCTGGAAGCCGATCCGGGTCTGGAATCTACCGAACACTTGCCGTTAAAGCAGGCTGTTAAAAAAATCTTGCCATCTGATGATGGTGAAGGAGATGTGAGCTGATGACAAAAGTTGTGTTTCCCGGTACATTCGACCCAATTCATCATGGGCATGTGGATGTTGCCAAGCGAGCCGCAAGCCTTTTTGATGAAGTGGTTGTAGCTGTCTATAATAAGCCGCTCAAAAACCTGCTCTTTTCTCCCGACCAGCGCATTAACCTGGTGCGGGAAGTGCTGAAACATGAGAGCCGGATCACTGTGCTTGGTTATTCCGGTCTGACGGTCAATTTCGCTCGTGAAATTGGGGCGAAGGCAATCGTCAGGGGGCTGCGGGTGTTCTCGGATTTTGAGTACGAATTCCGCATGGCGCTGGCAAATAACCGGCTGGATTCCGACATTGACACAATAGCCCTGATCACAACTGAAGAAAACACCTTCCTATCTTCGTCGACGGTCAAAGAAATTGCCTCTTTAGGCGGAGATGTGAGCACCATGGTGCCGCCAATTGTCAATACAGCGCTTATTGAATATTTCCAGAACCAGGCCAATGATCCAAAACCAGAGATCAATCCATCTGAGTAATATTGTTCAATAAATACGGGAAAGAGGGGTTGTAGACAACGGTTCGGATTTGTCCGATTAGTGATAAACTAAAGGGGAATCAACAAGTTTCACGGAGAAAAAAATGGACATTTTACATCTTGTCGATCGCCTCGAAGAACTTTTCAACAACAGCAAACCCATTCCTCTGTCGCGTAATGTTGTGGTGGATGAAAATTCCTTTATGGACATCATCGACCAGATGCGCATTTCCATTCCAGATGAAATCAAGAAAGCCCAGCAAGTGATTGCCCAGAAGGATCGCATCCTGGCGCAAGCGCAGGAAGAAGCTAATCGCACCGTTGCCCTGGCACGCGAAAAAAGCGAAAAGATGGTGGAAAAATCCGAAGTCTACCAGGCTGCACAGGTGAAGGTTGAGCAACTAACCGAGCAAGTTCGCAAGGACTCACTCCAAACCCAACAGGAAGCTGACAGATACGTGGTGGATACCCTCAGCGGGCTTGAGCGCGAGCTCAAAAATGTCCTGCAGCAGGTTCAGAATGGGATCAAAAGCCTGCAGCCCGAAGCTGACGACAGCAAATAAATCTCAACTCTCTTTATTATCGGCTGGCACATCCTCTTTTTTGGATGTGCCTTTCTTTTTCCCTGAAGCGCGGGGCTTCGCAGCACGTTTAAAAGTCAGTTCCCCTTCGAAGGCTTGAGCCAGCACCTGGTCCATATGGTCAACGAAAACGATGTTCGTTTGCTCAAGGGCTTGTTGCGGGACATCCACCAGATCTTTCTCATTTTTGGCGGGTAGTAGAACTGTCTTTATGCCGGCGCGGTTGGCAGCCAGCACCTTTTCCCGCATGCCGCCAATTGGCAGCACCCTGCCGCGCAGGGTGATCTCTCCGGTCATTGCCACATCATGCCTGACGGGTATGCACAACACCGCAGAAGTGAGAGCGGTTGCCAGCGTGATACCCGCGCTGGGTCCGTCCTTGGGGATGGATCCTTCCGGTACGTGCACATGGATATCCACATCCTCAAAGAAGTCCTCTGGAATATTAAGAGCAACTTCTTTTGATTTCAGATAACTGAGTGCTGCCTGGGCAGACTCCTGCATAATTTCGCCAATCTGACCGGTGATCTGCAAGTTCCCTTTGCCACTGATTACCAGAACCTCGATCGGCATAATCTCGCCGCCGTTCTCCGTCCAGGCAATCGCTGTGGCCATCCCGACCTCGTCTTTTGCTTCAGCGGTCATCGGGAAGAATTCAACCGGACCAAGTAACTTCTGCACCAGCTCCGGATCGACATCGTGTTCAAAGGCTTCTCCCTCAGCCTTCCTGGTCGCCAGCTTGCGCAAGACGCTTCCGATCTGCCGTTCGAAGTTCCGGACACCTGCCTCGTAGGTATAACCAGTGATGATCAACCTCAAGGCTTCGTCCGAAATTGTAATCTGCTCTTCATCCAGTCCGTTTTCCAGCAACTGCTCAGGGATCAGGAACTGGCGGGCGATGGTGAGTTTTTCTTCTTCGATGTAGCCCGGGAACTCGATCACTTCCATGCGGTCCAGCAAAGCTGGTGGAATGGATGCAACCGTGTTGGCTGTGGTGATAAAGAAAACTTTCGAGAGGTCGTATGGGACCTCGAGATAATGGTCCGAGAAACTGAAGTTTTGCTCCGGGTCGAGCACTTCCAGCAGAGCCGCGGCAGGGTCACCTTGGAAATCAGCGTTGAGCTTATCAATCTCATCCAGCATGAAGAGGGGATTGACGACTTTGGCTTTTGCCATGGTCTGCAAGATGCGTCCGGGCAGTGCGCCAATGTAAGTTCGGCGGTGCCCGCGAATTTCAGCTTCGTCATGCACACCGCCCAGCGAAAGGCGGATGAACTTGCGGTCCATTACTTCCGCGATGGATTTGCCCATGGAGGTCTTTCCAGTTCCCGGAGGACCAACAAAGCAAAGAATAGGTTGGCGGTCTTTCTTTGGCTTAAGGCTGCGCACCGCGAGAAATTCGAGCACACGATCCTTGGCACGCTTGAGCCCGTAATGGTTCCGGTCCAACACTTCGCGCGCACGCTTCAGATCAAGGTTATCAACCGTGTCGTCAGACCAGGGCAGGTCTGTGAGCCAGCGTAAATAGGTGGAGAGCATGCCTGTTTCAGGAGAGAACATCGGCATTGATTGCAGCCGGCTCAGTTCGCGTTCAGCAACTTCACGCACTTCAGCAGGAAGGTCCAGCGCAGCAATTTTCTCTTCCAAAGAGCGAATTTCTGGATCAGCTGAACGTCCATCATTCAGTTCCTTCTGGAACTTGGAGATCTTCTCCCGCAAAAAGGCTTCCCGTTGGGATCGGTCCAGCTCACTTTGCACCTGGTCCTGGATTGAGTTCTCGAGATCGATCAGTTCGTTTTCCTGGATAAGCATGGCATAAACCATGCGCAGCCGAACCAGACCGTCGGTCTCTTGGAGAACTTCCAATCGCTGCCCGTCGTTAAGATCGACAGCTGTGGCAATCGCGTCCGCGAGCACACCGGATTGCTTGATATCACTCAGCAGACTTACCAGGTCGGGCGTGGAGGTGCTGCTTAGATATTGCCATGACTCAACTGCCTTATAGACACTGCGATGCAAAGCCAGGGTGGTTTTGGCCTGGCTGGTCTTTTCTTTCACTACTTCTGCCGTTCCAAAAACGACGTCATCTGAGTTCAGCCAGAGTTTGAGGAGCTTGACGCGCCTGCGAGCCTGAAAGAGAAAAATGACATTGTTCGAGTCGGCAAAGATCGGGCTCCCTACTGCGCATTCCAGGGCAACCGTATAGAAGCTTTTGGGCGTATAGAGGTTGTCGTCTTCAGTAAATGCCATGATAACCGTCTGATAATTCTCTGAAGCCTGGCGGATGACCTCCAGGATCGGGGAATCTTTGCTGACTTGAACAGCAGTCATCGATTCTGGCAAGACTATGCCTTCATTGCGAAAGATCACTTCAGCTTCAAACTGACCTTGCTTGTCGGTCTTGCGATTTTTGATGAAATTCAGCGAGTCCAATCCACTCAGGTCAGGCGGGTTAAACGACCTGAAAAAATCCGGGTCCTGTATAAAATTATCTCGGGGCATTTTGCTCCTGTGTTTCTTGTATTTGTTTTTGGGCTTCTATTTCAGCCCAGACCACTCTGGCGGCAGCAGCAATAAAAATGCTGCCAGTAACAATGATACCTTTTTGTTTGCCGGCCAGTCTTAATGCTTCGGGCAGGGCTTCTTCTATGCGGTGGAAGGAAATCACGGGTTTTCCGTAAGGTTCAATCAGTTTTTTGAGTTCGTCCGAATCAGCCGCCCGGGGGTGGATCGATTGGGTGGCTACCACCATCTCAACCCGCGCAATGATGGTTTTGAGCATGCTGTCAAGCTCTTTGTCCGCGGAAGCTCCATAAATCAGGATGAACTCCTTGCCCGGGAAATATTCATCGAGCGTTTCGACCAGCCGCTCCATCGAATCGCCATTATGCGCTGAATCAATCACGACTGGCGGCTTACGACGCAGCAATTCAAAACGCGCCGGCCAGAAAACTTGCCTGAAACCACGCTGGACTGCGCTGCGGCTGATTTTAAAGCCAGCCCGTTTGAGTTCATCCAGGGCTGCCAGGGCGGTTACGGCATTTTCCATCTGATGATGACCAAGCAAGGGCAGACTCAGATCAAGTTCTTTGCAAGCCAGACTATCGCGTTTGGTCAAAGTTGGGGCGTCCGTTCGCAGCACTTGAATCTTTTGCGTGCTGAGGCTGTGCGAGACTTCGTGATAGTCAAAAGCTTTTTCAACTTGGGTATAAGGCGAGTTTCGCTCAGTTGCCAGGTGAACCAGTTCGATCATTGCCTCATCGACCTGCGGCGCGATTACGAGTGGTCTGCCGGGTTTAATGATCCCGCCCTTTTCATAAGCGATCTCCGTCAGCGTGTTGCCCAGGACCGCCATATGATCGTAAGAGATCGGTGTGATGACCGAGACGAGCGGGTTGACCACATTTGTCGCGTCCAATCTGCCGCCCAATCCAACTTCCAAAACGGCCAGATCAATTTTCTGTTGCTTGAAGTACAGGAAAGCCAGTGCGGTGGTCAATTCGAAGGTGGTGGTGTCCTTAACAATTTCAGTCAGCGGACGCAGTTCATCGGTGAGGGAGACCAGGTCTTCCTGGCTGATCCACTGACCGTTGATGATGATGCGTTCGCGGAAATCGACCAGGTGAGGAGAGGTGTATAGCCCAACCTTGTAACCGGCTGCTTGCAAGGCGGTCGCGATGAAAGAGGAGGTCGAGCCCTTGCCTTTGGTGCCAGCCACATGCACGGAGGGAAAACTTTCGTGCGGATTGCCGAGCAGCTCCATCAACTTATTCATGCGGTCCAGCTTGAAAAAGCGGTGGGTATCGTCCACGTGCCGCTTCATGCTGAAGTCCACCCAACTATAGATCCAGTCTAAACTCTGTTGATATTTTTCCTCAAGCGTTTCCATCGACTCTCCAATGTAAACAGTGATTATAAACGCTCCCTGTCACTTTCGCAGAGAGCGTCATCATCATTATTGCAAGGCTTATGGTTGGACGGTTGTCACGTCCGCCCTCAGAACATATCCGATTATGGAGAAGTCACCCGCACGATACTCTACCAGAATGCATTCCCGGTTGAAGATGTCGTAACTCGGTTCAGACATAGGCATAAGAGTCAAGGTCTGCCCGGCCTCGATGCGTCCAGTGGCACGGTAAGAGTCATAACAGCCATTTCGAGCCCAAACATCTCTCAGGGTCTGAACCTCCACAACTGGCGTTGGAGTTATTGTATATGTTGGCGTCGGGGAGTAATCCGGCGTCGGCGTGGGGGTGATGGTTGGAGTGGGCGTGATTGTGGGGGTCAGCGTGATGGTGGGGGTAGGCGTGATGGTTGGCGTGCGTGCCAGGTTCCGTTCATAGGCGGCATTTGAGATGCCTTTAATCGCCACAGAGATCAACAACCCGATCACGATCAGGGCAACCAAAGCCGCCAAACCTCCAATGACGTAAGTAGGCAGGAAGCCGCGTTTCAACTCGAGGATCTTCGGATCCTGGGGGAAGCGTTTGCGGGGTTTGGCGCTGATCTTGAGAGCATCCAGCGCGAAAAACTTGTTGCCGGTCTTCATGGCTTCTTCAGCACGGGTCATGGCGTCTTCGTTGGCATGGATTTCGGTCTCGAGTGTGCTGATCTCGTTTTCAAGCGAGAGGCTTTGCGAGTCGTAGGCATCCAGTTGGCGCAGCAAATCGAGGTTTTCGCGGGCGGCATCCACCTTCTGGCGCGCGAGAGACGCGGTTGGTGCTTCGGCAGCTTCCAATTTGAGGCGCTGCGTGTTCTCGAGCAGGTTTTGGATGGTGGCAGGGATCAATAGGTCGAGCCGGTTGCGCAGACGGCTGAGTTGGTTGACTTCGCCGTATTTCATGCGAATCCGTTCCAGTTTTGTGCGTGCGTCCGCTAATTTGGCTGGCGGGATCTTGCCACTCAGGCTGACCGTGTCGCTGACATCGTTTAGCAGTCCGATGTCCTGACGGACTTCGTTTGCCTTGTCAATATACTCGGGGATTGCAACCGCGCTGGCAGCCGTTTGTATTTTGCCAAGAGCGCTCACCAGTTCCCCTTGGGAAAGCAGGTTCAAGCCTTCTTTGTAGACATCATAAGCCTGCATCTGGTTTTCAAGGTCGTGGCGCAGTTCCTCGCCCTCACGCCAACGTTTGATCCCGGCATCCTGCAGATGGTCGAAGGCTTCATCAAGGTAATCGAGAGCCACCTTGTAGCGAAAAACACGCGCAGCGCTTTGAGCTTTACCGTAAGCCTTACCGGCTTCAGGGGGCAATGCGACCGAGGGAATGTTACCCGAACGCAGGTACTCTTCGGCTTCACTGTGATGCTCCTGGGCACGCGTCCAACTCGGTTCCATCTGGATGACTTTTTCATACAGGGGAATGGCAACCTGGTAATTGCCCTTGTAGAACGCCTCCTCAGCCTCATCCATCATGCGCTCGGCTTCTGGGTCATGCGCGGATTGGAAGAAACGCCTCAAGGGGTCGCTGTCGATGCCGGAATTGAGTTCCGCCCCCAAATTGGTTCGGGTCAGGGGAGGAATATCCGTACTTTTAGCCGGCTGCGGGGTAGTTGGGGTTTGGAAAATCGATTCAGCAGTGCTGGCTGAATGGCTTGCAGGGGTGGATGAGGGTTGTTCGCTGGTCGCGCTTGGCTGACCAGCAAGCCGACGGGATTTCTCGCGCCGGATTTCACGCAGCAACCGGTTGGCCTCTTCCAGTTCGTCCACGCTGATGTCATCACCCAGGCGGTTGGTAGCATGTGCTTCCAAAACAGTTGAAAGTTGACTTTCCACCTGCGAAA
>ENA-UOWO01002167-UOWO01002167.1-activated-sludge-metagenome-genome-assembly--contig:-NODE-2167-length-24812-cov-9.277901_pt1 | contig 24812 bp, 27 predicted proteins | sample MGYA00238148_ERZ761564 | MGnify/ENA primary metagenome ERZ761564 (study PRJEB28885, sample SAMN05720194) | activated sludge metagenome | isolation source: Anaerobic digester | place: USA... | reverse complement strand
TAAGCAAAAAGCGTAACTGCTCATCGTTTATTGTATTACTGAATTCTTTCGGTAATTTGTCAAGGCTATTGACAAATTACATGATTTGTGCTATTATCTCATGTTCGTTCTTTACATTATTACCTTAGAGAAAAAATGAGAGGAGCTTTGGCCTTGTTTGGTTAAATTGGGCGAAAGCTCTTCTCATATCGAGAAGTGTTTTTTATAGATGGAGGATGTTCATGGGAAAATTGACTGTTGACGATTATAGATCTTTGGTGAGCAAGGTTGATAAGTTGGTGGAAGGTGGAGCTCGAGATGCTGGAAAAGTTCTAATGGTCTTGCGGGCCATAGAAAACCACCCAGACTTTTTCGAGCTTCTTGGAGGAGGAGAGGTGTTGGGAAGGTTGTCCGTGGGGAACGTCGTTTCCGACCGCCTCACTCCTATCCGCTCTTTGATACTTTCGCCCGACCAACAGATTGAGGCTTGGGCCAAAGCGAACAAAAAGTTCGAAGGAAGCAGAATTCCGAAGACAGCGTTCAAAGTCTTGGATTCACTGCCTGTTCCCGCACTCACTCCTGAGGATGTGGTAGATGGCTATCTTGGCCCAGCTCTGTTTTATGGTTTCGGTGGCAAAGACAACATGTCCAACATGATTCTCTCTGCCAAGGTGCCTTTGGAGTATATCGCCTCGACGCGTGTCACATGGAAGTGGAAATGTGCTGATTTCAATAATCCTAAAGCTTTGAGACCTTTTGTTGGTGTGCATTCAGAACGCCCTATGGGTTTCTATTGGAAGCTCGTCCATCTTGGGCACAAGCACCAGGGTATCCCGGTCAAGGAAGCTCGTCGACTCATCAGTCAGTCTGATTGGGGTATGGGCCCAGAAGGAATTCAGTTCTTCCTCACCCACCCCCACTGCGCTGAATTGGTGAATGGGGTAGATATACCCTACATGGATTTGCCAGATTTTGAGGCGGTGAGTCCTTATTGGATTGATCTTAGTCAAAAGTTCGCTCGTGCTCTGTGTGTTGGTTTCGATGGGGATTCGGGAAAACTCGTTCTGTTCGGAAGCAGTGTGTCCAGTTCCGACCCCGGATCTGGGTCAGGCACCCTTCGATAGTTGAGCGAGATTTCTTTGACACCTTCAACAGGAGATTGCTATGAGAAAAAAGACATTGAAAGAAATAAAAGAGGTTGTGGTTGGTGCAGTCGGTGAAGAAAAGAAGGTGGGGCTTTACGACCAAAACGGTTGTTTCATCCCCCCAGAAAATTTCTCTTATCGCCTTGTTGCTCCCCGAGATGGGCACGATCTCCGGGATTGTGGTCATAAATCGGATTGGATGAATGATGTTGATTTCTCTCAGTATTGTTTGGTAGAGCGTTTCGAACGCATTCGTCCGTTCGTGCCAGCAGACTCCGGCATCGAACTGCCGACAAGAAAAGAGATCATTCGTGCCCTCATCAGGTGCGATGCTATCCACTCTCGTCTTCGAGACGATGAAGCTTCGAAGAATATTCTGCTTGGGGCGCACTTGCCCGTTATCTTGCCGAAGTGTACCGTGAACGATCATGGTTTGCTATTCGGGGTTTTCCTCGAAATCATGGAGGAATCTATTCGTAAGGCTGGTGCCCGTACATTCATCAACGATTGCAAGGAGGATGGTTCGAGTGGGGGCGGTTTCGAGGGCAGAATTCGAATTTTGCCACAGTCGCGGTTCCAAGAGATTCGCAAGCGGATGGCCATGGAATTTGTTTCTGGCTTGACATTTTTCCTCCCGTTTCAGGGACATCCGACCCGAAAAGGTAGCCAGTTGATCAGTCTGTTTCCGGAGGAGTACGCCTTGTCTTGTTTTGACACGGTTTGGGGTTGGGTGCTGTATCCTGAGATGCTCCTGGGTGGGTTTTATTCACCGGTTTATGAACTCGCGGGCATCACGCTGAATCCTGGTCATCATTCTCTCTTCGGCGGTTTTTTGAGAAATGATTACTTTTTCCATCTGGTCGGTAGTGACAAACAGGATTTTAACCCCACGTGTTGTTCATCCGGCCTCTTCCTCTCTAGGTAGGGCTAGCTCGTTCTTTCGCCCCGATGGTCTATACGACATCGGGGTTTTTTATATACAATTTAATAAAATTAGAATAAATAAAAAGACCGCCGTCGCCCTATCTCCGAGAGAAAATAGGACGAACGACGGTTTGTGCGGGGTGTCTGACACCCCCGAAGGTGCTTGAAGAGGTTAGAAGTAAGGGGTTGTTAGAAAACGAAGGAGATCTCCGGTTGGAATATCCAACCAATCACGTTCTCTGGCATTTCCTTCCCCCACACAATGGAGGGGCCAGTGGTGAATGAAATAGTCACCCCATCCATCACCTTCCATCCCGGTCCGCCACCGATCCCGATCATGTGGCGCAGGTTGGCGTCGTCATATCCAGGATTTATCTGGTAGAAGCCGCCGATGGCGAGTGAGAATCGGTCGGTAAACATCCAGCCGGCCGATATAGGGAACTGGAAGTTCGGTCGAGGGCTGTCCCCGAGCACGAGGACCAAGTCTGTGGCGAGAGCGGTACTGCCGATCTTCCACACATACCCCACACCGACCCTGTCGGTTGCGAGGCCGGAGTCCCAGTCACCACCCTTCAGGATGATGGGCCAACCTTTCGCATAGGACACGCGGGGTTGGGCTGAGGCCTCGCTGATGCACAGGTGAAATGCACACCCGAGCAGAGCAACGACCGTGATGAAACCGAGAGCCACAGAAACTTTACTACGGTTCAGTCTTTCCATGTGTTTCTCCCTATTACTGAAAATGTAATGTGCTTTTTGAGGATATTTTCCTCTTCAGCGGCACACTATCACGAAATTGTGGGAAGTGTCAAGGTTGGTGTTCTCCTTAAGTTGCATTGTCCGATCAGCCGATAACCATCTTCACCTCTCAAGTTCTAAGTGGTAAATCGAGATAAGACCCTTTTGCCAGCCAGTATAGCCGTTTTGGCGGAAGACTACACTTACTTTAAAACCGTGCTTGGGCGCTTGGATTTCTGGATCATTCGTTTCCCCAGCCGATTGAAGATATGGCATAATAATACAACCGCCTGCGCGCAAATGCGATTTGGAATCTTCCAAAAAGCGATGTATGAGTTTGCCTGAATCTAACATTGAAATAGATAGAGGCACACCTTTTATTGGTTCGGCTGGGAAAAAGGGGTGGTTAAAAACTATAACATCCGCCGTATCTTGAATGTTTTCAAAAAGGTCGCTTTGTATGACTCGAGCCTTGTTTGACAAGCGAAACCTTTCAATATTTTCCTTTGTGTTTGCGACCGCTTGGGGTGATATGTCGGCCATAATAATTTCTTTTGCTCCGCCCACCGCCATTGTGATTCCTTGGATCCCGCTACCACATCCAATGTCCAGAGCTGATTTGCCAGCATACCACTGTTTTTCTTTGTACAAGTAGCTGGCCAAATAAAAACTTACCATACCTATTGGTCGCAATACTTCTGGGTACACAGCAAAATCATGTAAGCGGCCTCCTTCAGAAAAAACAATTTCGGCAGTGTGTCTACCGATTCCACCATGTTTTTCAAGTTGATTCAGAACCTGCCTTCGCTGATCATCCGAAAGGGAGAGCAGTTCTCCGGTTGTTGATAGATCCGGCTCCTTTCTCATGTCTCTCTCCGTAAATTGTAATGTCCAATCCATTGAGAAACAATTTCCCAACACCTCATACTACCATTTTCCCCCGCAAATGTCAACAATATTTGGCTAAAATAAGCAAAAAATGTCACCATCACCCTGATAGTCACTTCGCAATATTGTATTTTTTCCCTATACTCAGTATAATATAGTTATCACAATAATTATGACAATATGTTAGAGCAACTACTCCAAAAACTTGGTTTTGGGAAAAATGACATTAGTGTATATCTGGCACTATATGCACTCGGCAAGTGTCGTGCCGGTGAAATAATTAAACACACCGGTTTACACAGAAACTTGGTGTACACTTCCCTATCCGAACTCGAGAAGAAGGAATTAGTCTCGAAAGTGTTGGTCGGTAGTATTGCCAAATTCGAAGCCAATAATCCAGAGTCAGTAATTCGAATGATTGAAGATCAGAAAAAAATTGCTGAAGATGCTGTATTAGAATTAAAAAAAATTCAAACTGTCGAGTCGAAAGATATAAAAGTCCATGAAGGTTACGAAGGTATGACAAAAGCCCGTGAGAGAATGCTCGAATCCCCTGCTGGCACGACAATGTATGTGTTCGCATCGAGCGCATCGTCCCGTCCTGAGTTCGAGAAATACTGGCGCGATTTTCACAATCGCCGCGAAGATAAAAAAATTAAATTAAAAATACTCTATCAGAGAACCGATGATCCGTTTATCAAAGCATCGGTCACTTGGCGCAAAAGCCTGCCACTCGCTGAGGCGAAATATTTTCCGAACAATATCAATGCACCACTCTGGATGTCGGTGTGTGGCGACATGCTCGATATCGGAATTATGTCGGCGGAACCGATCACTCTAAGTATGAATAACGCCGAAGCGGCGGAGGGTTTCAAACAGTATTTCAATAGTTTTTGGGAACAGCCAGTAGCTGTGGAGAGTGGGCTCAATGCTTTGCGAAGAACTTTTTATGAAATGTTGGATGAATTAGTCAAAGGCGAAGAATATTATGTCTTCGGTGCATCGACGAAGGATAGTGACAAAAGCATTCATGATTTTTATAGTGAGTTTCACGATGCTCGGATTAAAAAAGGTGTGGTGGTGAAAATGCTGGCATATAAAAACTCTTTTGATACAATTAAAAAACGTTTCAGCCAAAGCGGTGATCCGTTTTATAAAATCAGTCATTTGAAAATTCTCCAATCCGCTCCAGTTATTCCAATGCAAATAAATGTTTTCAAAAATAAAACTTTTTTCATTATCTATTCCAACCCGATTACAATTCTGCACTTCGACCACCCCGATGTTTCGGAGGGTTTTCGGGTGTATTTTGATGAGTTGTGGAAAGTAAGTAATTAATCAGTTTGCACGTTCGCCATATTTACGCTACAATGCTCACGTATGCTCATACTTCTCTATGGTGCGGATACCTTCCGTAGCCGGGAACAACTCAAAAAAATGGTGGATAAATTCCGAGTGGATCGTGATCCGGCTGGATATAATGTTGTGTATTTGAATGCGGTCACGGATGATCCAGACAAGGTCGTGTCTCAGATGTTGACGATGCCATTTCTCGCGGAGAAGCGCCTCGTCGTGCTCGAGAATTTGTTGGCGACCAAGAAATCAGTTTTACAAAAAAAGATTTTGACATTGATAGACGAAAACAAAATTCCGGATTCAAATATCGTCGTGTTTTGGGAAGAAGATGGCACGCCGAAAGCCGAAAAGAAGACCAAAAAGAAGGCTCCGGAAAAAGAGAAGAAAGTAAAAAAAGAAAAAGAGCCAGATTCGACAGAGAAACTGTACTCTATATTGTCAGAACAGAAATTTTCACAACGTTTCGACCTCATGAGCAATGATAAACTCATGGCTTGGGTGTCGGACAAGATCTGTGTCGCAAAAGGAAAAATTGGTCAACATGCACTCCAGTATCTCGTCGAGAATTGTGCGCAAGATGTCTGGCTTTTGAATTCGACGACAGATCAGTTGATTTCATATTGTAATGGTCGTGAAATTACAACCGCCGACGCTGAATTATTTTTGCGTGTGCGGGCGGATGACAATGTCTTCAATCTCGTGGACGCAATTGTCTCCGGTCAGGCACGCATCGCATTTCGCATGCTCGCGGAACAGTATGAAAAGGGTGAGGATGCGAATTTCGTATTTCAAATGCTGATTCGGCAGTTCCGGATTTTGTTGAAAATTAAAGACATAAAAAGGCGTGAAGACACGATGTCCGCGGATATGATTGCGGTCAGAATTAGCGAACACCCATTCGTGGTGCGGAAATGTTTGTCACAAGCGGTGAAATATTCAGAGAAAGAATTGATTGGGATCTATGACAGGCTATTACAAATGGATCGCAGGCAAAAATTAGGAGCGGATTTGGGGTTAGAATTAGATTTGTTTATTGCGGCGCGGGCGAATGGATAATCAATCGTGCCTCAACACATAATTTGGAGAACAAAAAAATCCCTACCGGTAATGGTAGGGATTTTTAGAGGTTTACTTCGCTGTTTTTACCTTGTTGAATTTCTTCATGAGGCGAGAAAGCTTACGGGAAGCGGTGTTTTTTTTGATTACACCTTTCTTGGCGGCTTTGCCCAACTTCTTCTGTGCGAGACGAAGTGTCTCTGTAATGTCGGTTTTGCCTGCGAGAATGGCTTTATTAGCTTCTTTCAGGACTTCTTTGTAGGCCGAGCGAACGATCTTATTACTGATCGCGCGCTTTTTGGCCTGGCGGAGTGCCTTCTTGGCATTGGTTTTAATTGGCATAAGTGTTTTTTACAGTCAATCGTTCGTGCGATCTCCTGTTTGTGAATATAAAATATTCGAGAATGGGGCTATTATACAGGGTTTTATTGGGTTTGTCAAGGGTGTGTTCGTTTCGCATTTCTATTTAAAAAAGTTGACATTTTTTTTAGATTAGATATTATGTCTCCATAAGCTAAATATACACATGCGCAAAATAGACCTAAAATCAGTAGTCTGGAAAGAGGGTAATTATTACATTTCTCAATGCCTAGAAGTGGATGTTTCTAGTTATGGCAAAACCAAAAAAGAGGCCCTTTCCATGCTTCAAGATGCCCTGTTGTTATATTTTGAAGATTCTCCTATACCTAAAAAAGTTGAAGTAAAAAGACCCTCAATAGTTTCAGTCACTCTTCAGTGCGCCTAAGCCATATCCACTATGGCTGGTAGTGAAAGTCCTTGAAAGTAAGGGCTTCTTTTTTGTTTCACAAACAGGCTCACACGCTAAATACAGAAAGATGGGTAACCCTACGCTTACGGTTATTGTACCTATCCATGGCAACGAAGTGCAGTATGGAACTTTTAGGTCTATTTTGCGTCAAGCCGGTCTAGTGGAGGGTGATTTTGAGAAACAATAAATTGGACTCCACACACAAAAACATTATTCTTCTAAAGAAGCCCCCCATTTTTTAAAAAGACCATTCGTGTCAATAAAACACGAATGGTCGGCTGGTGTCTCGGCAAAAACTTGGCTAGACTATCACCTGTTTGGAGTTATTCCAGGGTGAACCACTATAGCTACCACCGCTTCCGAACTTAACAGTAACTCGATCGCCATCGGCCTCCACACTGTTGATGTGAATGTAGTCCTTGGTACGGCGACTGTTCGTGAGTTTCTTATGGTGAATTTTACCGACCTCGTCCTTCCAGATGAGGTAGATAGTGTCGAACCCATAGGAGTGGCCGTCTTCGGACGTGCGTCTTACGGCACAAACATCCTTCCGTGTTTCGGGGAAAACGGGGTTATAGGTGAAATCTCCAGAACCCAATCTCGGTCCAACTCGGTTTACATGATCTTTGGCTTCCTGTGAAGTAAGTACTTGTTGAGACATGATAACCTCTCCTTTTTTGTGTCTTTCGATACGAACGGCCTTGTGTAGTGATGGCCTGCTGGGATTTCAGGCGTGCCCGTCTGGTAGCTCACAAACGCATGGCCAGGCGCGGCATCTCTTGCATCGCCTTGTCTCCTGATCCCTAACGCCTCTGTTGGCGTAGGCATTCCAGCATACCTGACAATGACGTACGCCGTGTTTCCCACACGGTGGTTCGCATAAACATGGGGAGCAACCACATTTGGGACATCGAGCCATAATAATCCTCCTCCTCTTTGTATTTCCAGCCTATCTTAGGTGGGGTCTTTATTACTCTAACAGGCTTATCCAAAAAAGTCAATACCCTTTATGAGTGATTATACATATTGTCGGGGGTTTTGGTTGGGGGTGGTTTACAGTCAGTTTACACAAATATGCATTTTTGCTTTTTAAACTTTGTAAACCAACTATAAACTAAATAGTTCACAAAACTCACTATTTTAGGCAAAAAATGATAGTTTTACGTTAGTAAAACTATTCCTCAACAATCGGCCGATCGAGTAAAATTGGCTCCACCGACGCCTCCCCGCCGGCAATTTTGGTAATATCTTTATCAATTTTTTTGAATTCTTTGTAGGTTGAATTGTAGGCATTTACGCTCGTGCTGAGACTGTTGCCGAGTTTGCGGAGGTATTCCTCGTAGGCCAACAGATGTCGACCGAGGTCTTCCACTTTTTTGCGAATTTCGATAGCGGATTCTTCGATTTTCAAAGCACGTAGGCCCTGTAAAACTGTCTGGAGGTAGGCGAGGAAAGATGTCGGTGAAACGATGATCACATGCTTCTCTTTGAAAGCGTATTCGATGAGGTCATGAGTATTTGTCTTCATTGCACCAACTTGGTTCACGAGGAGATCGTAATAAATTCCTTCGGCGGGTATGAACATGAAAGCGAAGTCGAGAGTATTCTCGCGGGGTTTGATATATTTACTTGTCTCGTCGATTCTCTTTTTCAAATCACTTTTGAAAGCGTTCTCTAATTCTATTCGTCGGGCTGGATCTTTTTCGGCCGCCGCCCGATTGTAATTCTCGAGAGAAAATTTGGAATCCACTGGAATTATTTTGTCTTTCACAAATACTGCGGCATCGACAATATCACCATCTTTAAATTTGTATTGCATTTCATAGGATCCTGGTGGTAAAACATTTTTCAGAACATTTTCAAGGAAATATTCACCGAGTATGCCACGATGTTTCGGGTTTTGGAGCACATCGCCGAGATTTTGGAGCTGTTCCGTAAATCCCACCACCTGTTTATTGGTCTCATCCAATTTCGTCAGGCGCTCTGTGACGTCGGTAATGATTTTCGCACTCTGGCTGAATTGTTGCTGGATCGCTCGACTCATGTTATTCTGGTTTTCACTCATGGCGCGGTGTGTCTCGGTGTTTTTCATTTCGATTTGCCGCCCCAATTCATGGATCTGTTGTTGAAGCATGACAAACAAATTCGCCTCCCCTTCTTTCGGTTGGTTCATGAGGTGAATTTTTTTCGAGAGAGACAGCAGAATCACAATCGCGGCGGCGAGGGCTAGGGCGAGGATGACGAGAATGGCGGTTTGCATAGGTTATTTGATGGTCAAATTTGTGTTAAGTGAACTGTATTTTACCATCAGGGGGTTGACAAAGCAACTATTTTCGTGTAAAACAAGAGGTGCTTGTACTTTACACCCAAACAAAGAGGTTTGATTATGGAAGAAGACAGGGCAAAAGCAAAACTTAGTAAAATTATGGCAATCTTCGCCAATCATTTCGTGGACGAGATTGGTGATCCGGCTCAGGGAAGCCGTGAAAACCGCTGGAACATGATTGTTGGGAACGCTGGTTTGAGGGAGAAGGTCGGTAATGTTCTCAGGGGGGTTTCCGAGAATGGTGTAGGGACGTCGTCACCTATGAAACCGTGTATAATCTCCACAGAAGTACCTGCCGTTGTTCCTTCAATCGAAGTCGTCGAACCACCCCCGCCCCCAAGATCATCACCATGACCGACCGTCTCGCCCCACTCCGTTCTAAAATCCTCTCGCCCTCCCATCAGATCGAAGCATGGCTCAAAGCGAACCATGGTTTCGCTCAGAATAACAAGATTTCGAAGGGGGCCTTCAAATCCGTGGATTCACTGCTCGTCCCAACCCTCACCCCTGAGGATGTGGAAGATGGCTATCTCGGAGCCGCTCTGTTCTACGGTTTCGGTGGTAATGGTACCACCTCCGATATGGTTCTCTCTGCCGAGGTACCGTGGAGATACATCGCGTCAGTGCGTGCCACGTGGCTCACGTGGGTGTGGGAGGACGAGCATTCCTATCGGGTATGTAGCAATGAGTGCACCGGTGTGATGTGGGGCGATGAGCGCTTTCAGCAGATGCAGGGCTCTGAGTGCTTCCGTTTCGACCCTCCAAAACCGCTACGACCGTTCTCTGGCAGGCATTCAGATCGCCCCGTTGGCTTCTATTGGAAGCTTATCCGTCTCGGGCATGCTCACCAAGGAGAATCAGTCGAAGTCGTTCGCCAACTCATCAAACCGTCTGATTGGGGTATGGGTCCTGAGGGGATTCAATTCTTTCTCACCCACCCCTACTGTGCTGAATTGATGAATGGGGAAGACTTTCCGTTCACCAATCTCCCCGACTTCGAAGTTTTCCTTGGGGGTGCGTTCTCTTCCGCTCCGTGCTTGTGCTTCGGTCGCGGCGTTGGCGGACTCGGTCTGAGCGGTGGTGGCGTGTCCATGTCTCATCCGCACTCTGGGTCGGGATCCCTTCGGTAGTTAGGCAGGATTTCTTGGGTACTTGTGACTTTTTGTCTTCTTGTACTCTTGAACACTTGTCTCCGTTCCCTCATCCTACTATTTTGGTTTTGTACCAAGGTGGTGGGGTGGGGGCATTTTTTATTTCATACTGTGTGAACAGGTCTTGAAATGTGACTCGTTTTGAGATATAATACGAACACAAAAAGGCAAATTCCATATAACTCCCTGTAGTTCAACGGATAGAACAGATCCGTCCTAAGGATAAAATGGGGGTTCAATTCCCTCCGGGGGGACAAAATGGGCCTGTAGTTAAATGGTATAACGTAGCATTCGCATTGCTATATTGGCGGTTCGATTCCGCCCAGGTCCACAAATTATCTGCATTTTTTTGGTATGGTGGCGGACACCAATAATACTGTTGTATGTCGTAAATATAAACATGCAAAATAGTTGTCATAGTATTTAGTCTTCTGCTATTTTTTTATGTTTCAATTTTCCGAAAAATCATTCAAAAAAATCATCATCGCGCTCACTCTTTATCTCACTTCCCTCTTCGCGGCAAATACTTTGGGTTTGAAAATTATGCCGTTTTTGTTTGGCTCACATTTGTCGGTGGCAGTATTTTCATTTCCGATTGTATTTCTCATGACGGATGTGATCGGTGAAATTTATGGGAGGAGGGTCGCGAAGTTTTTTGTGCTCGCCGGTTTCTTGAGTACGGTTGTGTTTATTCTTTATTCCTTCCTTTCGATCTATCTCCCCTGGTCGCCGGATGGTCTCTGGGCACGTGATGGGTATAATCAAATGTTCGGTCTCTCGGTGCGTATGGCAATCGCCTCTCTCGTCGCTTTCGCAATAGCGGAATATCAGGATGTTTTCACATTTTTCATTGTGAAAGAAAAGTTGGGTATCAAATATTTCTGGTTGCGCTCGACAATTTCAAATATCTGGTCGCAGTTTCTCGATTCGGCGATTTTTATGGTAATTGCATTCGCTGGTGTATATTCTACACGAACATTGATTAGTATTATTATCACTTGGTGGATTTACAAGGTGGTCATGGGCATGTTGTATAGCCCACTCTCCTATCTCGGCCTGTATTTACTGCGTGAGAAAAAAGAAAATATATGATTGTAAAAACAATTAAAACAAAAATATTTAATGAAGGTGAAAACTTGGTAGAGTTCATTTTACGCAATATAAAAAAAGTAAAAGAGAATTCTATAATTGTGGTGACATCGAAAATTGTGGCACTTTCAGAGAGACGTACTGTCGTAATTGTAAATGAAAAAACTAAAGAAGAAAATATCAAAAAAGAAAGTGAATTCGCCATGCCGACGAAGTATGCGTGGCTCACTATCAAGGATGGAATTGTGATGGCGTCAGCCGGAATTGATGAATCGAATGCGCAAGGCAAATTAATTTTACTGCCAAAAGATAGTTATGTGGTGGCACGCAAGTTGCGAAATGCTTTGAAGAAAAAATACGGTGTAAAAAATTTGGGAATACTAATTACAGATAGCCGCACAATCCCCCTCCGTCTCGGCGTCACAGGTGTTGCTCTCGGCTACGCCGGATTCCGGGGCATTCGTGATTATCGCGGTCGTCCTGATATTTTTGGTCGTCTGCTCCATTTCTCTCGTACCAATGTTGCCGATAGTCTCGCGACAGCCGCCGTGCTCGAAATGGGCGAAGCCGACGAGTGTCGCCCGCTCGCTGTGATTGAAGGTGCGACGGTGGTTTTTTCGGAACGTACGCATGCGAATGAATTAAGAATTGATCCGCGCGATGATATGTATAAACCGTTTTTTGATAATTTGCCGAGCAGATAGTAATTTGGATAGAACGAGCTATCACCCTTGCTTTATAATAAAAAACGGCACACCTTTGTAGGTGTGCCACTGCCCCTTTCCTAAAATTCTAGGGGATGGTTTTTTTGAACACAGCGATCATTTTGCGTTCATGTGTTCTTTCCATGGTAACAAACTCCCACCCTTCTTCGGCCATCTTCTCGAGGGCTGTTTCCAGGGTCGAGTATTCGTCGCCATCCATTATTGCTCTCAGTCCAGCGGCCACAGCCAGCGCCGCTTTTTGTGGTATGTCCTGGGTTGTATTTTTGTCGCGGAAGCCATATGAATCACGAACGTAGTAAATTGTCCTTGCCATCTTCAGTCCTCCAAATGAGCTACATAACACCTCTTGGTGTCCATGGTCAGTATCCATAAGTACTGACAGCACATAATAACACATTTGCACCCTATTGTCAACCCCCTGTGCAATTCGCAGTAGTGAACTAAATATACCGGAGATTCAAACCACATTACACTAGCTCTCAAAGAAAAAGGAGTTCAGTTGTGTTTGGGGTGTGACTGTAATCGAGGAGTCGGTAATACTGGGTATCTGATTAAAAAAGTTTATATCTAAACATTCAAAAAATTTCACGTGGAACTGTGTACAAGCTGTGGACTGTGTGGATAAATAATGAATTTTTATGTTTTGGTGTAAAGATTTTTATAAATTTTTTAACGGTTTTTGTAAATTTGACTTCCCTGCCTTGTTTTTCAATTTTTGATAACGGTTGGTCGGCTTATTTATTTTTTTAGTTTTGTTAGGTTTTGTGTGGGTGTGGGTTTTTTCGGATTTTTTTAACGGTTTCTCTTTTCAAAATATTTGAGTGTGTATAGAAAATGGTTGTCTCTGGGGATTTTTAAGGGTGTTCTTTACGATAGCCATTTTATCTTAAATTAACATTCATTGGTTTGGGTAGTGAGATTGTTACGGTCTATCCTTAATTGGGTGGTTTAATTTTATCTAGATCTATTGAGGGAAGACTGCTAGTGGTGTTTTTTACAAAAAGTTATGGCAATGTGTAACCCTGGTAGGGTACCATTGTCGAGCTTCATGCATTTTTTGATTCAAAAATGTATTTTATATACAAAAATAGGGAAGTGTATGCTATTTTTTGTTGACTTTGTTCTTTGTGAAACCATTTTGCTTATTTTTTTGTTTTAAAATAATTTTTTTATCAAAAAATAATGTGTAATTTGGTCAGAGAGTGAGGTGGGAATAGTTATATTGAACACCAAATGTATCCAGAATTGGTAAAAAGTGGCTTATCCACAGTTTTTGTATATACTAACTTATACAAAAACACCAAAAGTGGATAAACTGTGTATAAGCCTGTGGATATGTGGTGGAAAAGTCACTTATTTAGCTAGAATATAATAAGTATTGACTTGTGGATAAAGTGTGAACGGTCTGAGGCTTTGGAGTTCTTTGGGTTGTCTTATCAAAAAACCAACCACCTCTTCGAGTATGGCTGGCCTCTGTTTTTGAGTCTTTCGACTACCTATTAGGCAATGTGGAAATAGCAGACATCCCCGTCCTGCATTATGTAGTCTTTGCCTTCGAGGCGCATTTTCCCACTCGTTTTCACTCCCGGCCAGCCGTTAAATTCCACAAAGTCACGCCAGTTTGTCACCTCCGCCTTCACAAACCCCTTGACGAAGTCGGTGTGGATGACTCCGGCCGCATCGGGAGCGGCTGTACCACGTCGGACTGTCCAAGCCCTGGTCTCCGGCTCGCCACTTGTCAGGTATGTGAGAAGTTCGAGTAGCTCATATCCGGCGACGATCAGGCGGTCGAGTCCGGTTTCCTTTATCCCTAGCTCAGCGAGGTATGTTTTAGATTCTTCGGGTGAGAGTTCTGCCAATTCTGCCTCAAGTTTCGCGCAAATTGCGATCTGCTTCACTTTGTTTTGACCAATTTGTGGAGTTTCCATGCCGGGCGTATATTCATCGACATTGATGACGTATAGCATCGGTTTCATGGTGAGGAGATGCAGATCACGCACGGTTTTCATTTCTTCCTCGTCGAATTCCAAATCACGGGCTGGCTTCCCTGCTTCTAGCTGATTGTATATTTTATCCAAAACTTGAATTTCCTTCTCCATTCCTTTGGCGGCTGCCCCTTTCGCCCCCTTTTTCGCATTATTCAGGCTTTTCGAGACTGTCTGCCAATCGGCGAGGACGAGTTCGAGATTGATCACGTCGGCATCTTCGTTCGGATTCACCCGGTTGGCGACATGGATCACATTGTCATCTCTGAAAGCTCGCACCACCTGAACAATCGCATCCACTTCGCGGATATGGGAGAGGAATTTATTACCCAAACCTTCACCCTCAGACGCACCTTTCACAATTCCAGCGATATCAATAAATTTAATTGCGGCCGGGATTACTTTGGCCGATTTCGAAACAGCGGCAAGTGCGGCCAAGCGTTCGTCTGGTACCTCGACAACCCCAACATTTGGCTCAATGGTGCAAAAAGGATAGTTCTGCGCGTCAGCCTGTTTACTGCGGGTCAGAGCGTTGAATAGAGTGGATTTTCCGACGTTCGGCAGGCCGACAATTCCGAGTGAAAGCATAGTTTTTATTTAGTATGGCTATTTTATGCGAGGTTGGTGGATTTGTCAATCAGTTTTTACGAGACAAACGCGTGGTTAATTGGATAGCCCCAATGAAGAAGGTGGTGATGAAGAGATGGGCGACCGAACCGATCACTGCCGCTGGTCCGAACATATTTAGTGCGATTAGGGAAGATAGGGTAGTGTTTTTGTAGGTGTTTACCACCGACCATGTGATAGCCTCTTTTTTATTCCTCCCAAACCAAAATCCGATCAATACAGAGACGGTCGAGGTGACAGAGATTATACCTACAATGAGTAGGAAGATTTTGAAGTGTTGCCCGATATACATTTTTGCCGGTGAAATTATACCGAGCGCAATTAGGGTGAGTAACCAGGAGTTGACCGTGCTCGAGGCGCTCGAAAGTTTTTCCGAAAAACGAGTTGTGCGTAATATCTGGGCGAAGATGAGGGGCAGTATGACGAGACGGGCAATAGTCAGGAGCATTTGCCAGAAATTTACCTCGATATTTTGACGAACCGCCAACCATACGAGGAACGGTGTGAGAATTGGGGCAATAATGTGGGCAAGCGTAGTCACGATGAGTGCTTTGGTGGTTTCTCCACCCATAATATCGGATTGGGAAATTACCGAGACAGCACAAGGGGTGGCGGACACGATAATCAAGCCAACAAAAATATACGGGTCGGATATTAAACCTTTGAATAGTAGGGAGAAAAGAGTTGGAAAAACAAAAATGTAAATCAAAATTAAAAGATATCTCCACCAGTCGAGATGAAGCTTGCGAAATTCGCGCAGATCGATTCGCAGACAACTCAAAGTCATTATGACTATGAGTATGAATGATAGGTACGGCTTCAAATATAGACCGGGGGTGGGATATATGAGGGCGAGGATAGCGGCGGAAATTAGGATTAGTCCGTAGTTTTTTTGTGTAAATTTAGCGAAATTCATAAAAAATATAGGAATTTAAGTCTGGGTAATTATATCAATAAATCCAGGTATTGACAAAAGCCTAATTTTTTGCTATACTTACGCGTTGGTTCTTTTCAATTTTCAATAGAAAAAATGGCCAAATAAACAAAAAACCCACCATAGGAGGGGGAAATGGAAACGAGAGATGCGTTGAGGAAGTTCATGTTCGGTTTCGCGGTAAATTTTTACCCCACCCACAGTCGCCCACATCTGGACGAGATGTTGGCGCGGTGGCTCATGAAGAAATTTGGGGTGATGTATCCGGGGGCGGATATCGCCACATTCCGGATCATTCGTGATCGTCGGACGTTCACGAAGTCGATTATGGACTATGTCCGTGAAGGGCTTTTTCCCCTCGGTATCGGTGAGGGGCCGACTGATGAGCACGGCGCTATCGGCGGTCGTTCGGAGAGCAGTACCTGTCAGAAGGTATTTGAATTGCTTTTCGGCGGTCAGTCTGATACTCCGGAGCTTGCCGGCCTGCGTCGTCTGGTCAGAAAAACGACGGCGAAGGATAATGGCAAGGATGGATATTCGCCCGAACCTCACTTCGGTGTGGCCATTGATTATCTTTGGCAGAAGTATGAGGCCGAGCCGGAAGTGGTATTTGCCTGGTTTGCGAGGGCGATAGATGCTCTCTGGGAGAAAGGAATCCCGGAAGAGGCTATTTGCCTCGATCTCGCCGTGGCGAAAGAAGCCATTGTCTCTGTGTCTGGCGAAGATACCGCCGCAGGGTGGTGGCAAACCTACCAGGATGTGGTCGAGGATTTCAAGAAGGCCATGAAGGCTACCACATCTGCCGTTGACGAGAAAGCCATCATTCAGGTGGTGAATTGGCCGAATATCACCGGCTTCGTCCGAATCGGTATGATGGAGACCGACGACCTCCTTGCCGCTCGTGTGATGGACAAGCGATTTTCCTGCGATGTGCGCATTGTGCGCCGTAGTAGTGGAAATATCGCTATCCTAATGGGTGGCAGTCGTGAGGGTCTCGGGGATCTCAGACCGCTCTATGACGCTCTCGTAGCTCATGGTGAGAGCGATCGCTGGTCGTTTCAGTTCGGAACGATGATTCTGAACGGGAGCCAGTCCGATCCCGATATCACCCCGACGAGTCTGAGTCTCGAGGAAGTCTATTACCTCCTGGTGAGAACCTTCTCACTCGAGGTCGTTGGTCAGGCGAAAAAGAGGCAGATGCCTCGTCCGAAACCAAAACAGCCCCCGAAGGGCGCATCCGCACTCGGAGGGGCGGAATAGTTCATTGTATTATGGGCTTCGTCGTGGTCTGGTGGAAACACTAGATACACGACGGGGCTCTGTTTTTTTATTCAAAATCTCGCCGTTTAGCGAGATTTGATGGTGGACCTTATGGGACTTGAACCCATGACCTCTTCCATGCCATGGAAGCGCTCTAGCCAGCTGAGCTAAAGGCCCGTAGTGAAAACAGTATATCAAGACAGACTGGTCATTGTCAAAGGTCTGTTCTGGTCTGGGATTGATGATGTGCACAAACTGTGCGTGGTAGGTGACTAATGTGGGGATAAGGTTATCCTCATGTGAATAAGTGCTTATGAACAGGGTTATGCACAGTATTTATCTCGTGTTTGTATATAAGTGCTTATACAAAGTGGATAAACATGTGGATAATGTGGGGTAATTGTGGATAACTCTGTGGAAAAACCATATTTTGACTTATCCACAGGGTAATTTTTTGAACACCATTTTTACCCAGCGTTTTCATATTTTCGCTTATTTTAGCCGTGTTATCGCACTATTGACAGGATTAATTTTTTATGTTATACTATCATCAGTACATTGAAAGCTAGGACAGTTCTCCACAAGTGATATTGTGCAGAACTCACCCTTTTTTACTTCCTTCTTTTTGCGAACCAACCCCTACACTGCGTGTCTCGCGCAGAAACTACCAAAAACAAAACAAAAACAAAAGCATGGTGTAGCGTAGAAGCAGGTTCGCAATCGGCGTCTCCCACTTTATGATAATGTACAGCTTCGGCTTGTCATTATTCGGGAGTTTAGCCTCTGGGCAGTAGAAAGGTATCGACCCTTGTCAGTGGGTTGCATGTACGGGCACTCCAAGTACTTAATGATTGAGTATTTAGAGTGCCTGTATGGCACACTGCTTGGGTTTTTCCAAGCAGGCCAACCTTTTATTTATTTTTATTGGGTTTCCGCCTGCTTTTTTATTACAAAATTTTCCACTATTGAACAATTTGACAAAGTCGGATATAATAGACCATATTTAATTGGTGAGTATGATAATGAAAAAAAAGACGGTGAAGACCAAAAGTCTATTTACCGAAAAGTTCTTCGCAGAAATTAAAGAATCACTCGTTGCTGAACGCGACCGTTTGACAAAAGAGCTAACGAAATTTACGAAAAAGACTCGAACCCCAGGAGATTTCGAAGCTAATTTCCCAGAATACGGGGACAAAGAAGACGAAAACGCGAACGAAGTCGCGGAGTACACAGCGAACAAACCTCTCGAAGAAGTCCTCGAGGGTATGCTCTCGGATGTCACCAAGGCTCTACAGCGCCTCGAGAAGGGCACCTACGGTATTTGTAAATATTGCGATCGGCCGATGGACGAGAAACGATTGCGTGCGCGACCGACCTCTGGTGCCTGTGTCGCCTGTAAGAAGACATTGACTGATGAAGTCTAATCAAATCGCTATGAAGGAGAAATTCCGTTTGTTATTGGCTTTTGCCCCGGGCGGAATTTTTTTTGTATTGGATCGATTGGCGAAGTACTTATCAGTACACCGGCTCGCTGGTCGGGCGCCGATTGGCCGGCTAGTCGGATTGGAATATTTTGAGAATCATGGGATTGCTTTTTCAATTCCTTTCCCCGGGACATTTCTGCTCATCGTCACTCCTATTATCCTGTTTGGTTTCCTTTTGTTATTCATCAAGCCTCATCCGAACAAATTCTGGTATCGGTTTTCTCTCACGATGATTGTGGCCGGCGCGCTTTCGAATTATATTGATCGCGTCCTCTATTCATACACCATTGATTATTTTCGATTATTCACCTCGATCATCAATCTCGCGGATGTGAGTATTGTGGTGGGTACGATCATTTTGGCTTTTGTGTTTTTTTGGGAGGAGAGTTATGCTCGCCAGAATTGAAACCGCGACTCTCATTGGCATGGATTGTGTGCGGGTCGAAGTAGAAGTGGACGTGTCTGGAGCTTGGCCGAGCTATCAGATCGTCGGACTTGCGGATACTGCCGTGCAGGAAGCGAAGGAGAGAATCAGGACGGCTTGGAAAAATTCCAATTTAACCTTTCCAGCCAATCATCGAATTGTAATTAATTTGGCGCCGGCGGATATTCGCAAAGAGGGCGTCGCTTTTGATTTACCAATGGCGCTCGGGATGTACATCGCAACCACGAACCTGTCGATTGAAATAGGGGATTCACTATTTATCGGCGAACTGGCTTTGGATGGCAGTGTTCGGCCGACTGCGGGCGTGCTCTCGTTTGCCCAATATGCCAGACAGCATCAATTTTCGAGTATCTTCGTACCAGCCGCAAATGCGAGTGAAGCGGCGCTCGTTTCTGGCATCCAAGTTTTTCCCGTCAAGAATTTTACAGTTTTGATTGATCATATTCTCGGCAAAAAGTTGATAGAACCGATTTCAAATGCTGGTGTTGCGGCTAGTGAAATAGTCGAAGAATATAACGATGGGTTTGACCTGTGTTTCGTGTGTGGGCAAGAATTTGCAAAACGCGCGCTCGAAATTGCGGCCAGTGGCGCTCATAATTTATTATTATCTGGTCCACCTGGTTCAGGAAAAACGATGCTGGCGCGGACTCTGGCTTCGATATTACCAATGATGACTGATGACGAGGTAATCGAAGTGGCCAAAATATATTCTGTGGCAGGATTAATAGATGTGAATGGAGCTCTCTCGCGTAGACGTCCGTTTCGGGCGCCGCATCATTCAGCGAGTAATGCGGCATTGACGGGTGGTGGAAAAAATCCTCGTCCGGGTGAAATCACTTTGGCCCACCGCGGCGTTCTGTTTCTGGATGAATTTCCCGAGTTTTCACGCATCGTACTCGAGAGTTTGCGTCAGCCACTTGAAGATGGATTAATAAATGTCGCGCGTGTGCAAGGTACGGTGGCATTTCCAGCCCGATTCACATTGATTGCGAGTCGAAATCCTTGTTCTTGCGGTTATGCGGGAGATGCGGAAAAGGCATGCACATGTACGATGCAAGCTATTTCCGCCTATAATAAAAAAATTAGCGGACCAATTTTGGATCGGATTGATTTGCATGTCGAGGTGCCGAGAATTACCTATGATAAGCTGACACAAAGAGCAGGTGTTGAGACATCGAAACAAGTACGGGAAAGGGTGGTGCGAGCCCGCGAAATCCAAAAGAAAAGATTTATAGGCACTAAGTTGGTCACAAACAGTGAAATGCAAGCGAGAGAAATTGCCCGCTATTGTGCCCTATCCGCTGACTCGGCTGATCTATTGCGTCAAGCTGTCGATGGCTTGCATCTCTCTGGGCGTTCTTATCACCGAATTCTCAAAGTGGCGCGAACAATCGCCGACCTAGCCAACAGTGAAAATATTTCTGTGACGCATGTTGCTGAGGCGTTGCAGTTTCGAGCTAAGGAGTAATTGTTTAGTACTGTTCTGACCTTGACAAAAATCCCAGATTTGATAAATTAAATACAGGGGGGGGCGTAACACTATTAAGGAGGTCTCATGGGCTACAAATGGAAAACAGATACTTGTTCTACGTGTGAAGGTACTGGAAAAGTCGATGTTGAATCTGAACCCTGTGAACATTGTCATGGTTCAGGGCGAGTTCATTCGTTTTGGCACGGTGGTTCCGCAATCTGTCGCCACTGTGTTAATGGTTTTGTTCCTATGGAAAAAGAGTGCCCCAGTTGTAGGGGCAAAGGTCGTGTTAAGTACGAAGTTTCTACCTGCAGTAAGTGTGGTCAGGAAGATGAAAAATGCAGGTGTTACGACGGCAACTACGACGACTAACTTGGGTCCCCCCCCAAGTTTTTTTGCTCCAAAAATTTGCACCTCCACCCTCTCATCCTGTATAATACACTCACTATGCATCCAGAAATAAAACACACAATTTTGATTTTCAAAAATCTCACCAAAAATCTCCCACCGCTCACTCCCGAATCGGTGCGTGATGAAATTAAACACGCGCTCGATCATCTCGAGAATGATTCTTCGGTGACGGATTTGGCGGCGGAGGAGATTGTGATTGCTTTTGGTAAAAAAATTTGGGCGTATTGGAAGGCGTTTGAAGAAATGAATGCCATGTATTCTGGCAAATTGGGAGAGAAATTTTTACTTTCCAAGCTGTCGCGAACACTGAAAGCGAAATATCAGGAATTTATCGCTCAGGGAGGAGATTTCACGGATGTTTATTCTGGCCGACCGGCTTTGTTTTTCTCGGATATCGAGAGGGTGGAATTGTCACAAGCCCTAGTAGAAGTGGATAATGATATCCGCAACTATGCTATGCAGGCAGTCATGAGTACGGATCGGAACAAATATGAGAATTTAATTGTTGACTTCCAGACCATTCTCGAAGACATTGAGAAACGTCTGGGTACCCTGCGTCAAATAGCGGAAGATGAGCAGGAACATCCGCAGTTGGCGGACGAGATTCGGGCACAGGTGCGAGTTTTCGAGCACGGCCTCTGTCTCCTCGCGGAACACACTCGCTATGAAGAGGTCTTGCACGCAGAAGAACATTTTGCGGGAAGGCGGTATGATTTGAAACGATTTCGAAGTAGGCATGAGTAGGGGGTGGATGAAGATCCGAAGATTAAAAGATTAGAAAATTGCCAAAAAAATTCACCTAGCGGGTGAATTTTTTGTAGTACTTTTTGGATGTTTTTTAATCTTTCGTTCCTCGGTGTCACAACACTTCCGGAACGATTCCTTTATTTTTCTCCACTACTTTCAAAATTTCTTTATGCGATAACAACCCTGCCTGAGCGCCTAGTTTCGAAATCACCGAGGTAGAATTTGCTGTACCCCACGAGACAGCCTCATCCAATCCGTGCCCGCGTAAAATGGCGGAAATAAAACCGACCGCATAGGCATCACCCGCACCGGTTTTGTCGATGATTTCAGTCGGGTAGGATTTGAGTTTCACCGTCATGTTCGCGTCGAGAGCGAGTGAGCCGTTCGCACCGTCGGTGATAGCGACAGTTTTCACACCCATATTGTGGAGGTCTCTCGCGAGGGAGGTAGAATCGGCGTCAGGTTTACCTATGATGCGTGCCGCCTCTTCTCGGTTGGCGAATAGAATACTGGTGTAGGGGAGGATCTTTTTGAATTCTTTGAGACCGTTTCGTGATTGGTATGATCCGGGATTGACTGCGAGTTTAGTCTCGGGATTTTTCTTCAGATGCGCGATTAGTTTGTGTTGGACTTTTTCGAATGTTTCACCGAGTGAACTGTAATAAATAAATTTGGTCGCCGGTAATTTCGGTAAGGAATAATTTCGCTTGCTGTAGTACGATAAAATAGTACGTTCACCGCGATAATTCAAAACGACGGCATAGCGAGTCTCACCGTTTTTTATAACTTTGACAAACTTATCCATCACTTTGTTTTTCTGCAATTCCTCCCTCACCATGTAGCCATTCAGATCGTCGCCAAGCTCAGTGACGATGGCGCAACTGAGGCCAGCGCGCTGGCAACCGATCGCGACATTAGCCGCATTGCCACCAACGGATTGAAAAGTTTTTCTGATGGGAATTTTGTCGGCATAATTGATGCAGAGTTTGCAGTTATCCCTCTCGAGATCGCAGAGCACGGTCGCCTCATCGATGATGAGGAAGGTATCGAGTGTCGCGTCGCCAATAGTAATGATATCGTACATAATCTATTTTAATTCTTGGTATTTTTCTAAATCTTTTTCACTGTGATGGTGATGCCCAAGTCGAATTTCGATGTATTCGACGAGAGAGGCGACAGCGAGACCGAGCATTGCGACAGAAAACAATTTGTTTCCAATAAAAATCGAATAGATAAGGAGACAAGTCGCACCGAGACAGAGTGCCAAATCTTGACGGCGCTCTAATTCCAAAAAAATAGAGTATGTCATGAGGATTGCCCCGAGGCCAGCGGTAATATGGATTATTAGTTCAGGTAAGGCTATCGGAATCCAAGGTAAGATATTTTCGAGGAGCATAAAATTATTGTTTTTTGTTCAAATAATCAATGGCCGAGAGAGCGGCAGTGACACCTTGACCCGCGGCGATAGCGATTTGTTTGTATGGAGTGTTCGTCACGTCTCCGGCGGCGAAAATCCCTGGAACATTTGTTTCGCATTTCATATTGATCACGATTTCGCCCATTGGATTTTTCTCGAGGTCGGCGAATTTGGAATTTGGGATCATACCGATGTGGACCATGACGCCCTGAACAGGGAGTGTGTGTTTTTCGTTTGTTTTGTTATCAGAGACGACGAGACCGGTGACGAAATTTTCACCTTCGATTGCTTCGGTTTTGGAATTATAGACCACTTCAATTTTTGGATGATTTTTCACCTTGTCAATCAAAACATTTTCACCGCGGGGGAAACCGCCATTTGTTTCGGGAGTATCTTCATACATGGAGACGAGAAAAACTTTTTCGGCGAGTTCAGCCATCATGAGAGCGGATTCGAGACCGGAATTACCAGCTCCGACCGTCACAGTCGTTTTCCGGCGATAGAGTGGACCGTCGCAAACAGTGCAATATGTGACGCCACGACCACGAAGTTTTTCTTCGCCCGGAATACCTAGTGGACGTGGGTGAATTCCACTCGCAATAATTACTGTTTTGGTTTCAAAAGTTTTTTCTTCGCCGTTATCATTTTTCACATAGACAATTTTTTTGTCGGCGGTATTGTCAATCCTCGTCACTTCGAGACCTTCTTCGATCGGGACATTGTATGATTTGGCGTGATTTACGAAGTCGTTTGCGAGTTGAAAGCCGGCAATTTTCTGGATACCTGGCCAATTATTCACTTCGCCGGAGAGGGCGACTTCGCCGCCGAGATTTTTCGAGATGATGAGTGTGTTCAAATTGCGTCTCGCGGCGTAGATGGCGGCGGATGTACCAGCGGCAGAGGCGCCAATGATGATGAGATCGTACATAAATTTGTTCAATAAATTAATTATTTTGACTAGCAGAAATTAATTGTCGTAGTGCCAGAGTCGGGTCATCGGTAGAAAATATGGCGGACGCGGCGCATGCGTAGTCAGCTCCAGCATTGTTTATTTCACGGATATTTTTCAGACTAATGCCTCCATCTGCTTCAACTAGTTTGTTCGGATAGAGTTTTTTTGTCAGTGCAATTTTTTCGATTGTTTCTGGAATGAAAGGTTGTCCCGCTACACCCGGATGAACACCGAGAATTAAAATAGAATCGAAATATGAAATTATGTCTGTGAGATTTTCAGGAGGAGTTTCTGGTCGGAGAGCGATGCCGGGAATTTTGCCACCATCTCTAATTAGTGTCGCGAGAGAAATTATTTCGGACGGGTCCAGATCCTCGAAATGAAAAATTATGTTTTTAATCTTTTCATCTGTGAGCCATTCGGAAATTATCGGTCGGGGATTGGCCGACATGATGTGGAGTTCGATCGCACAAGGAACCTGATTTAGTATTTGGTCCCTCTCATACCAGTTCTCCTCGGGTGTGAATGTGCCGTCGGCAATATCGACCTGTATGAGTTCCGTGGAAGTGGGTAATTTTGCGACAGTGTTTTGGAATTCAACCTCGCTTGCCACATTGATGTTCGGAATAATTTTCAACATACTATTTCGAACTGTTTTCGTAAGTGGTAATTTTATCATTTCGTCGCGCATATTTCGGATCAGTCGAGAATTCACTTTCGAGAAATTTCTTCACGATCGCCGTGGCGTGGTCATCGGACAGTACGCGACCAGCGAGACAGAGTGCGTTTGCGTTATTATGTTTCCTGGCCATTTCGGCCGCTTCGATATTGTATCCGAGGGCGGCACGAATGCCGTGGACTTTGTTGGCCGCCATGCAGGCGCCATTGCCGGATCCGCAGATGAGGATCGCGAGACCTCGGTTGGTCACTGTT
>ENA-UOWO01002166-UOWO01002166.1-activated-sludge-metagenome-genome-assembly--contig:-NODE-2166-length-24814-cov-7.434186_pt1 | contig 24814 bp, 21 predicted proteins | sample MGYA00238148_ERZ761564 | MGnify/ENA primary metagenome ERZ761564 (study PRJEB28885, sample SAMN05720194) | activated sludge metagenome | isolation source: Anaerobic digester | place: USA... | reverse complement strand
CCGTCGACGCCCGGCACCTCGCGCACCGACGTGCCGACCTTGTCGGCCTTGCCCGCGAAAGCCCGGTAGATGCCACCGCGATCGAACGCGAAGACGTACATGTCGCGATCGCTGAGCCCGTTGGCTGCATCGGTGATCTGCTCGAGGGCCGAGTGACCGTTCCTGCGGTACATCTCGACGGCCTGGCGAACCAGCGCCAGCGCCTCGTCGGCGCTGCCCTGACGCAGCTTGAAGTTCGACACCGCGGAACTCAGGCGCTCGGCCCGACCGCTGAGCTGCGAGGAACTGTTCATCGCCGACTCGACCATCTGCGCATTGCGCTGGGTGATCTCGTCGATGTGCTGCACCGCCTGCGCGATCTGGTCGAGGCCGCTGCTCTGCTCGACGGTGCTGGTCTTGATCTCGTGGACCCGGCTGGCCACCTCTCGAATGCCCTGGACGATCTCCGCGAAGGTCTGGCTCGCGCCACCGATCTGCGCCACGCCGGTGTTCACGTGCCCCGCCGACGCGGCGATCAGCGACTTGATCTCGCGTGCGGATTCGGAACTGCGTTGCGCCAGCGACCGGACCTCGGCTGCGACGACGGCGAAGCCCCGACCCTGCTCGCCCGCGCGCGCCGCCTCGACGGCGGCATTGAGCGCCAGGATGTTGGTCTGGAAAGAGATGCCTTCGATCACCCCGACGATTTCCTGCACCCGGCTCGAACTCGTCTGGATGTCCTGCATCGCGACGACTGCCGACTGGATGGCACTGCCGCCGTTCTCGGCGATCGTCTGGACCCGAGCCGCCATGCTGCTTGCAGCCTCGGCGCCCTGGGCGTTCTTGCGCACCGCCCCGCTGAGTTCCTGCACGCTGGCCGTCGTCTGCTCCAGGCTCGAAGCCTGGGCCTCGGTGCGCTCCGACAGGGCCTTGGTGTCCGCCGCGAGGCTGAGCCCGGCCTGCGCGACCATCGATGAATTGCTTCGCACGTCGGCGACCATCTCGGAGATGCGACCGGTCATGTCGTCGAGCGAATGGCCCACCACCGAAAGCTCGTCGGTGCCACGCAGACGGATGTGCGTCGCGAAGTCGCCCGCCGCCAGTTGCGTCACCGACCCCTGCAGGACACGGATGGCGCCGAACGAGGTGCGGAAGAACACGATCGCCAGGTAGGCCGCGCCGAGCACCGTGCACAGTCCCACGGCCAGTTGCACGAACCACAGCGTCTGGAGACGCGCGGCGCGCTCGTCGAGCAGGAACTGGAGCCGGTCCGTCGCGACCTTGCCGATCTGAAGTGCCTGGCCGATGGCTGCCGTGCCGGCATCGAAGTACGAGGCAGGATCACCGACGAGCTTGGGCGCCGTGAAGGTCGCCTCGGCTTGCTGCGCGTAGTCGCGTGCGGCTGCCAGGGCTTCTGACAGGCCCTTCGGTGGCGCCTCGCCGGCGCGCCTGAGGGCACCGACGATGTCCTCGGCGGACACCAGCGCGTGATTCAGCAGGCGAGCCTGGGCGATGATTTCCGCGCGATCGATGGCGCTGGCCTCGCCGGTGCGCAGCAAGGCCGCACCGCGACCACGCATCTGCCCCAGCGCCTCTGTCCACACCGCCAGCGGCTCGACCGAGAGATGCATCAGGTGAAACGGCGCGCCTTCGGGATCGAGCAGCAGCCCGCTGGCCTCTGCGGCCCGCGACACGAATCGGCGCATCGCCTCGACCTGCTGGGAATGCAGCGCGAAGCTTTCCGAGGCCTGCACCGGGATGTCGCCTTCGGCCAGACGCTCGAGCGAGCGCCGGATCGGCTGCCAGTCCGGACCGAGATCGAATTCTGGGTGCTGGATGACCAGCGACTGCAGTGCACCGATCGCCGACTTCATCGCGGCCCGGTTCTGTGCCAGATCGCCGGCGACTGCGGTGTCACCCGCCAGCGCCCGGTTGACGAGACCGCGGTGCTTCTGCGTCTGGGCGATCACGTCGAGGCTCAGGCCGATCAGCGGATTGCCGCGCGCTTCCTGCCGTGTCGATTCGAGGGAAGCGTGGGACGCCAGCAAGGCGGTGACGGTCAGCCAGGTCAGCGGAACCATCAGGACGACCGAGATCAGCGTGATCTTGGCCGGAAATTTCATTGCCCGCATCAGCCTCATGCCGGGCCAGAAAAACAGGCGGCCCAGTCCCGTATCCATCAGATTCATGCTCAGCTCCAGTTGGCGGGCCCCCCTTCACTGGAAAGGCGAGCCGGTTCTCTGGGCATATCGGCACTCTGCCTGCGCGCCTTTAATTTGAACAATTCATACAAATATTCCAGAAAGCAACTGATCCTCGAGCCATTGCCGCATGAAGCCGCCGACCAGCATCTCCATGTCCGGCACGCCGCTCGCAGCAACATCTGAACGGTTGCCGATGCATTCCTCCGCCTGTGCGCAGGCCTCGGCGAAGGTCGACCCAGCGAGCATCGCGCGCAGCAAGGCGGCCTCCGTGGAATGCAGTGACCGGAAGTGCGGCTGCAGGCCCTTGCGCCAGACCAGCCAGTCCACTCCATTCACAGAGGCCTGGGTTTCGGGCGGATCCTGGTCGTCGTCGATGGCCTGCCAGACCGCCACCGTGTTGTGACGAAACACCCGCAGTTGCACGGTCGGCACCGGCACCAGCCGCAGCGTCGCCCAGGCCGATTCGGCCAGGTCGGCGAACGTACCAGCATCGAGCACCCCGGAGTCGGGCCCGTCGAACGCGCTGCGCAGAGCCCAGTCGAGCCGGGCCAGCTCGGACCACGCGCTCGATGCCGGCAACTCGGCATCGCCCTGCGCCAGGAGGTGCTCCGCGAATTGCTCGCCGTACCAGCGCAGGCTCCGTGTCGTCGGTGGATGTGCAGCGATGTAATCGAGTGCGGCGGCCTCGAAAGCGGCTTCGCCCATGACCAGGCACGTCTTCTCGTAGGAATCGATCAGCGTTTCAAGCAGCCGTTGCCGGTAGGCGTTGGCATAGATGCGCAAGCCCAGCTGCCGGCGTGCGGCATCGCCGGCGATCAGCCGCGAGGCATCGCCGGCTCCCAGCATGTGCTGCTGGAACTGATGCTGCGTGGACAGCAGCGACGCGCTCAAGCGCAGCTCCTGACGGGCTCGCGCCGGGTCGTCTCGAGCGCGTCGGCAGCGATCTCCCTGGCCCGGTCGAGTTCGCAGACCAGTTCGGCCAGCGGCGGGATGCGATCGTCGCGCTCGATCATCGTCGCCACCGGACCAAGCCGCGCCAGCGCCTCGGCATAGAGCGCCCACACCGGATCGGCCACCGGATGATCGTGCGTGTCGATGAGGTGATCGCCGTGATCGGTGTGGCCTGCCAGATGGATCTGCTGCACCCGGTCGGCCGGCACGCCACGCAGGAACGCCCGGGCGTCGAACCCGTGGTTGACGCTGCTCACGTGGATGTTGTTCACGTCGAGCAGCAGGCGGCAACCGGTGCGCTGGCAGACCTCGGTGATGAACTCCCATTCGGTCATTTCCGACGATTCGAAGCTGACGTAGCTGGAGACGTTCTCGAGCACCAGCGGACGCTTCAGCACCTCCTGCGCGATGTGCACGTTGCGCACCACGACATCGATCGACGCATCGGTGTACGGCAGCGGATACAGGTCGTGCAGCACGCGGCCATGCACACCGGTCCAGCACAGGTGGTCGGAGATCCACAGCGGTTCAACGCGGCGCGCCAGCGCGGCGAGTGCGGCGAGGTAGGCGCGATCGGGTCCATCGGCGGCACCGATCGACAAGGCCACGCCGTGCATCACGACCGGATAGTCGGCCCGGATGGCGTCGAGCATGACCAGCGGCTTGCCGCCGGGCACGAGGTAGTTGTCGGACAGGATCTCGAGCCAGTCGACCCGCTGGGGCGACTCGAGGAAATCGGAGTAATGCGGGGTGCGCAGCCCCAGGCCGAAACCGGGGTTCGCAAGCCGGGGCTGCGCGTCAGACATGGCCTCAGGCGTTGATCACAGGTCGCCGATGGTGCCGCCGGCCTTGAGGCATTCGGCTGCTGCCATGCCCTTGAATCCGTGGCCGCCGCAGGCGTTCTGCCCCTTGCAGCTGTGCTCGGCGGTCTTGCAGTCCGAGTTGCCCTTGCAGCTGTGCACGCCGTAGCAGTGGACCTTGTCGCTGGCGGCGATGGCCTTGCCGGAACTGCCCTTGGGCGCTTCGGCGGCGAATGCGGTGGCAGACAGCGCCAGGGCGGCGGCGGCGGAAGCGATCTGGAAACCTCTGGAAGCATTGAACATGTTGAACTCCTGCGTATGAAGGGTGGGTTGGCGCCTGCAGACACTGCAGGCCTTGGGTGACGGGGGTGAATCCCATGCACCTTCTTCTGTCGGCGCGGGATCGAATCCCTTACACCGCCGACACCACCGATACGCAGTGCAGGGCGAATCAGATGCGACGTGACGACGCAGGCCCTGCGGCACTCGCCGCATCGACCGGCGGCGCCCCGACCACGAGCGCGCGCAACCGGGGCCAGACGAAGCGATCCACCGACCACCGACCCGGTCCCCACAGCAACAGCCCGACCAGCACGCTGCCCCAGAAGATGTGCTGCTGCAGCGCCGGGATCGGCATGTCCTCGACGCTGATGACCGCCACGATGTTCAGGATGAAGAGCCCGGCGGCGGCGAACCGCCCGGCGAATCCGAACAGGATCAGCACCGGCAGCGCCAGCTCCGCGCTGGTGCCGAGCGCAGCGGCCAGTTCAGGACTGAGCAACGGCACGTGGTACTCGTCGGTGAACAGCGCGACGGTCGTTTCCCAGTCGGCGATCTTGGTCAGGCCGGAGCGGAAGAACACACCGGCGATGAACCAGCGCGCCGCCAGCTGGGCAGCCGGTTGCAACGCTTCGAGGCCACGGATGGCGGTTTCACCGAGCGTCCACAGACGCGACCAGAGTGAGGCGGAATGAGGTTGATTCATCTTGGGTCTCCAACAAGGTTCCATTCAGTCGGAGCAGACGCGGATTTCTGTCAACCAGCCCTCGCGCAGCGCGGTGGCCAGCCAGGTGCCCAGGTCGAACGCGATGTCGCGGTCGGCATCGGCGGCCGCATCGACGGCGCCGAGTGCTGCACTCAGGGAGTCGCCAGCGAGCAGCCGTTCGGTCCACAGCGCGGTGGCGGCATCGATGCGGTGCACCTGCGCACGCCAGCCGGATCCAGCGCCCGATCGCGCCACCAGCGCGATCTCGCCAACACCCTGCGCCAACGCTTCGCTGACGGCAGCCAGGGCTGATTTCGTGTCCGCCTGGCGATGGGCATCGTGGATCAGCACCACCGGCCAGCGAGACCGCAGTACGGCGGTGCCCGGCCGCAGTTCGAGATGCAGGTGCCGGGGATCGGTGTCGCCGAGACGGGAGATCGACCCGGCATCGAACACCGCATCCGCCGCGCGTTCGCACTGATGCACGGCCCAGTCGAGTCGGGCGCAGTCGCCCAGGTAGGGCCATTCGAGCAGCTCCGGATGCGCTTCGAGCCCGGCGCCCAGCGCCCCGCCCCATTCGGCCAGATCGCCGCTGGTCGGCAGGGCCTGCATCCAGTGCTCGCGCGCCAGCCGTCGAAAATCATCGGAGCCGATCAGCGCCTGCACCGTGGGGCAGGCCCCCTCCAGCGCGCGCGCGGCATGGGCCCCCGCGTTGGCACGGTAGGCCGCCAGGCCGCGCGCCACCGGAACCGGTCCGTCGACGCACGGCAGATCCCGCGCGGCCTGCGGCGCATCGGCGGTCCAAAGCGCCGCGATCAGCGCACGTTGCCGTTCGGATTCCGCAGACGTTGCAGCCGAAGCCGCGGGTTCGTCGCCGGCAGTCATCGCCGCACCCGGGCCAGTCGTTCGGTGGCCTGCCGAGCCTGCCCGAGCAGCACGTCGAGCGCCGGTACATCGGTGTCCCATTCGACCAGCGTCGGCACCGCGCCGAAGCGCTGCAGGGCATGCTCGTAGAGCGCCCACACAGCGGGCCGCACGAGGCTGCCGTGATCGTCGATGACGATGTCCGGCAACTGGCAGTAGCCCGCCAGATGCACCTCGCCGACGATGCCGGGCGGCAGGGCATCGATGAAGGCGCACCCGTGCGCGAGCGGATCGGCCACGCGCTCGTTCAACGCGTTGACCATCAGGTTGTTGACGTCGAGCAGCAGGCCGCAACCCGTGCGCCTGCAAAGCGCAGCGAGAAACTCGGGTTCGGTCAGCGTGTTGTCGGCGAAGGTCAGGTACGCCGACAGGTTCTCGACCAGCATCTGCCGTTGCAGCCGGTCCTGCACGCGGCTCACGTTGTCACAGAGGATCGACAGCGACGCTGGCGTGAACGCGATCGGCAGCAGGTCATTGGCATGCACCACCGGGCCGCCGGGCTCGCGGGGGGCGCGCGCGAAGCTGGCGTGGTCGGAGACCAGCGCAGGTTCGATTCGGCGCACCAGCCGGTCCAGCCGATCCAGATGGCCGGCATCCACGCCCGCCGCCGAGCCCAGCGACAGGCCGACGCCATGCAGGCTGACCGGATAACGAGAGCGCGCCTCGTCCAGCACCGCCAGGGCAGCGCCGCCATCGGCGTAGAAGTTCTCGGAGTGGACCTCCACGAAACCGATGGCGGGCGGGTCCTCGAACACCTGTGCGTAATGCGGCTGGCGCAGCCCGATCCCCGCGAGTTCGCGGCAGACCGGGGGCAAGGCCGACAACACGGGACCGGACCGACGCCTGAGAAAGCGTCCGCTCTTACTTCTTCATGGCCTTCTTGGCTTCGTCGGCCGACTTGCCGCCCAGCGAAGCGCAGGTGCCCTTGGCGACGTACTTCCACTCATCCGCAGCGTTGTCGGCCTTGGCCTGACCGGCGCACGAGTGCGTGCCCGACAGGTTGGCGCAATCGTTGGCGCCGGCCTTTGCGATGCCGAAGCACTTCTCCTTGGCCGGTGCGTCGGCGGCGGAAGCAGTCGACAGCATGCCGAGCGCAAGCACGGAAGCCAGGGCGGAAGAAGCGATGAGGCGATGGTTCATGGAAATCTCCTGAGTTGAGTGGTGTGAATCGACTGCGCTGGCCGGTGTCATCCGACGCTTGCCCAAATGAGTCGCGCGACAGGGACGTTGCTTACAAGCATCTGGCGACGGGCGGATTGTGAGGGGGTCGCATGACCCGACTACGGGCAAAGGCGCCCAAGCTGCACGGCCTCCAGGCGCCGCGCAGGTCAGAGCAGGAACATCACCGCGGCGACCGCGGTCGGGAGCGCAGCGCCCAGCAGCAGCCCGCCGGCGCCCACCGACTGATCCTCGAATCCGTGCTTCAGCAGCGTCACTCCGGCCGGGTTCGGCGCGTTCGCGATCACCGTCAGGCCGCCCCCTGCGACGGCACCGGACACCAGCATGTACTTGGCCTGCTCGGACATGCCGGAAATCAGCGACCCGAGGTACGTGAGCGCGGCGTTGTCGGTGATCGCCGTCAGCCCCAGCGCGCCGAAGAACAGGGCCGTCGGCTCCAGGCTGGAGACGATCGGCTGCAGCCACCACCGCTGCATGCCACCGAGCACGACCAGTCCGGCCAGGAAGAACCCGACCAGCAACGCCTCCTTGAGGATCAGCGGGCTCTGATGGCGGGCATAGGCCTGCGTGAATCCCAGGAACAACATGAACACGCCGAGGAAAATCACCGGGTGGTGGGCAAAGGTGACCACCATCGACAGCGCGCCCAGATGGATCAGGGTGACCACCAGCGGGATGCGCTCCCCGGATTCGTCGGACGTCGGCTTCGCGGGTTCGGTCAGGTGCCGGCTCAGCAGCGCGGTGACCGCGGTCGCGTTGATGACGACGGCGATCGCCGCCTTCCAGCCGAAGTGGCTGGCCATGTAGGCACTGTCCCATTGCCAGGTGGCGGCCACCATCAGCACTGGTGGCGCAGCGAACGAGGTCAGCGTGCCTCCGATCGACACGTTGACGAACAGCACGCCGAGTGCGCCGTACTTCAGCCCCTCGGGAACATCGCCCCGAAACACCAGTGGCGCCAGCATCAGGGCCGCCAGCGTCATCGCCGCGGGCTCGGTGACCAGCGAGCCGATCAGCGGCACCGCGGCCAGGCAGAGCCAGACCCGGGCGACGGCGGTGCGAATCGGCAGCAGCCGGGCAACGGACTCGATCAGCGCGCGGATCGTCTCGAGCACAGGCCGCGAAGCCGCCACCACCATGATGACGAAGACGAACAACGGTTCGGTGTACTGGCGCGATTCGGCGTAGTCGATGGCCTTCTGCCCGCCCTCCACCGCCGCCATGAACGCGATCAGGACGAACGCCCAGAACCCGAACACCACCTCGATCTCGCCCAGCAGGTGGAAGAGCCCGGCGTTGCGCGGGCTGCGGTGCGCCAGCCGCTCGAAGAACTTGACCGAGAACGTGTGGAGCAGCGCGATCGCGAAGATCACGGCTGCGATGAGTTCGATGGTGCTCATGGAATCCGGGGCTGGGGAAGCGCCGATCGCGCCTGAGCTGGGCCTGCAGCGCAGGACAGGATCGCGGCAAGATCGATGGAAGTTGCGAGTATCCGCGACGGCGTGCAGGCGCCCCGCAGCGCAAGCGCGCTAGAACCGCGAGTCGGCCGTCGCGAAGGCGGGGTCGATGTCCTCGGCGCGCGAAAAGACCGCGCGCGGATCGTCCTCGCCGCGCTGCCGGTGGCGCCGATCCCAGCCGAAGAAGCTCGCAACCTCGTCTCTGCGGATCAGCGTGTCGGACTCGCCGAGCGCCATCAGTTCCTGGGTGTAGGGTGCCTCGAACAGCAGGTAGCTCGCCAGCGCGGCACCACGCGCCTGCTTGCCTTGGCCCGACACGCCCACACCGCGGAGCAGCGCGCGCACCGCCTGCGGCAGGCTGCCCAGGTGGCGGGCCGCGATGTCGTCGAGCCGCTGGCTTGGCGCAATGACCAGCACATCGATCGCCTTCAGGCCGCTGTTGATGCGCGCTTCAGGGGTCATCAGTGACAGCGTCCGGTTGATGCGCTGGAGCCGTTCCACATCGACGGCGAGCGCGTCCAGGAAGATGCTGGACAGCGCATGACCGGCGATCTGCGCCAGGTTCGGGTACTCGTGGCTGGCGACGCGTCCCTCGATCGGCAATGCGGGCTCGTGCATTCGCCCGGCCCCGATGACGAGCACCCGCTCGGCACCGAGGTGCACCGCAGGAGAGATCGGCGCCGACTGCCGCATCGAGCCGTCGCCGAAGTACTCGCGCCTGCCGTCGAGGCCGAGCTCGATGGCCGGGAACACGAACGGGATTGCCGACGAAGCCAGCAGGTGATCGATGGTGATCGATTGCCGCACCGCCACCCGTTGAGAGCGGTTCCACGGCGCGGTATCCGCCAGCGTGTCGTAGAAGGTCGCATGCAGCCCCGAGCCGTAGCCCGACGCGCTCACGGCGAGCGCCTTCAGATGGCCTCCCCGCATCATGTCGTTGAGGCGATGCACCGGCACCAGATCGGCCAGCAGTTCGCGCAGCGGGCTGTTGTCGAGCATCGACTTCGGGCGGGCACGCCGCCAACGGGCCAGCACCCAACCGAGCGACAGCATCGTCAGCCAGCGCGCCCCGCTGCGGATCACGCCCAGCGAGTCGGCGAGGTACACCTGATCGGCGTGGAAGCCCGCCCATGTATCGACCAGCCGACCGACCGCGCCGTCGATGTCGTCCGAGCGGCAGGCCAGCGCCGCGGCATTGATGGCGCCAGCGGAGGTGCCGGCGATCACGTCGAACGGGTTGCGACCGATGCCACAGCAGTCGCGGCGGATGCGCATCAGCGCCTTGAGCACGCCGACCTGATACGCGGCACGCGCACCCCCACCCGTCAGGATCAGGCCGGTGACGGGGGATGCGCCCATGGCGTCAGTCTGTCACGCCGGCGCAAGCCACGGCAGCGGATCAATGCGGTGTTAGCGGCGCATTCCCTCGCGGCTCAATGTGGGAGTTCCACGGGCACGACCGCCGCGTTCTCCAGGGGTCGATCAAGACACCCGCGGTGCAGTTCGAGGGGAACGGCAGACTGCCCTGCAACGAAGGCACCGAAATGGTGCGCTCAGAACCCTGCACAACGGCGAACCACCGTCGCCTCAGAACTCCATGTCGAGTTCCTCGATGTCCTCGTGTTCGCGCTTCGCGGCGGCGATCCATTCCTTCATCTCGGGCATCGCCATCACCGTGTCGCAATAGTGGGCCGACGTGCGATCGAGCTTGACGTGGTAGGTGCGGAAACGCGTCACCACCGGCGCGTACATCGCGTCGGCCATGCAGGGATGCTCCCCGAAGAGGAACGGCCCGCCGTACTGCGCGATGCACTCGCTCCAGATCGCAGTGATCCGCTCGATGTCGCCTTCGGCGCGCGCCCAGACCTTGTAGCCCGGGAAGTCGCCCTTCAGGTTCATCGGCAAGGCCGAGCGCAGGCTGCTGAAGCCTGAATGCATTTCTCCGCAGATGGCGCGGCAATGCGCCCGCGCGGCGATGTCGGCAGGCAGCAGGCCGGCCTTCGGCTTGATCTCGGCGAGGTACTCGCCGATGGCCAACGTGTCCCACACCTTGATGCCGGCGTGGGTCAGGCAGGGCACCAGGATCGACGGCGACAGCAGCAGGATCTCCTTGCGCGCGCTGGCGTCGTCGGGAGAGACGATCACCTCGTCGAAATCGAGTCCGGCGAGTCTGGTCATCAGCCAGCCCCGAAGCGACCAGGACGAGTAGTTCTTGCTGCTCAGCGTGAGGCTGGCCGAGGCCGGCCCCTTGGGCGCAGCACGCGATGCACTTCGCTTGGGCTTCGCTGCCACGGCACTGCTGTTCGGACGGGTCTTCAATGCGGTGGCCATCAGCTGAGCTCCATTCGATCGTTATGCACCACAACGAGTGCAAGCGTTGTGCCAGTGCCTTCCATCACCCGGCGGGCGGAACATCCGCGGCATCGCGGTAATCGCCCGACGGACCGCTGCTGGCGCGGGAGTTGCAAGAGCAGCTGCATGCCAAGTTCCTGGAGAGAGCGGATGATGTACGAGGCCTACCAGGCGCAGTCCGACCTGCTTTGGCCGTTGCGCACCTTCACCAAGGCTGCGCTCCCGATGCTCAAGGACCACACCTACGGCTGGAGCCGCCTGACGCCCAACCGGAAGCTCGCTGCCGCCTGGGAGGTGTTCGGGCTCAGCGAGATCACGCACCAGCGCCGGCCGTTCGCGATCGATGAGGTCGCGGTGACCGGTGTCGACGAGCCGGTGGCGATCACCGAGGAGATCACGCACGTCGCGTCGTTCGCGACGCTGCTGCATTTCAGGAAGGCCCGCCTCAACGACAACAGACACCCCAAGGTGCTGATCGTGGCGCCGATGTCGGGCCACTTCGCGACGCTGCTGCGCGAGACGGTGCGCACCATGCTGGCGGACCACGACGTGTACATCACCGACTGGCACAACGCGCGCGACGTGCCACTCGAGCACGGCAAGTTCGGGCTCGACGAGTACACCGAGCACATCATCGACTTCCTCGCCATCATGGGCCCGGGTTCACACCTGATGGCCATATGCCAGCCGTGCGTGTCGGCGCTGGCCGCCACGGCGGTGATGGCCGAAGACCATCACCCCGCCACGCCCGCCAGCCTCACGCTGATGGCCGGCCCGATCGACTGCCGCATCAGCCCGACCGCGGTCAACCAGCTCGCGGTCACCAAGCCGATCGAATGGTTCGAATCCAACCTGATCGGCCGCGTCCCGATGCGCTATCCGGGCGCCGGGCGGCGTGTCTACCCGGGCTTCGTGCAGCTGACCGCGTTCATGAGCATGAACAAGGACCGCCACATCAACTCCTTCAAGGAGCTGTACCAGCTGCTCGAGAAGCAGGAGGCCGAAGGCCTCGAAAAGGCCGAGGCCACGCGCACGTTCTACGAGGAGTATTTCGCGGTGGCAGACCTGCCGGCCGAGTTCTATCTGGAAACCGTGAAGGCGGTCTTCCAGGAATACGCCCTGCCGAAGGGCGAGCTCACCTACCGCGACCGCATCGTCAAGCCCTCAGCGATCCGGCGCACGGCACTGCTCACGGTCGAGGGCGAGCGCGACGACATCTGCGCGGTGGGCCAGACGCTGGCGGCGCACGATCTGTGCACCGGCCTGCGCGAGTACCTGAAGACGCACTACGTGCAGGCGGGCGTCGGCCACTACGGTGTGTTCAGCGGCCGACGCTGGAACCAGAACATCTACCCGGTGGTGCGCGAGTCGATCCACACCGCCGCGGCATCGCTCTGACGATCAGTAAGCGTTGCCCGGCAGCTTGAACTTGGACACTTCGCTGGCCAGGCCGATGGCCTGATCCTTCAGCGCGGCAGCTGCTGCCGCACTTTCCTCGACCAGGGCCGAGTTCTGCTGCGTCGTGCGGTCGAGTTCCTGAACCGACGCGCCGACCTGCAGGATGCCGGCGCTCTGCTCGCGGGCTGCGGTGGAGATCTCGCCCAGCAATGAACTCATGCGCTGGGCGTTGCCCACGATCTCGTGCATGGTGTCGCCCGCGCCGCGCACGACCTTGGTGCCCGACTCGACCTTGGCCACGCTGGCTTCGATCAGAGTCTTGATTTCCTTGGCCGCCTGCGCGCTGCGCTGGGCCAGGCTGCGCACTTCGGACGCAACCACCGCGAAGCCGCGGCCCTGCTCGCCGGCGCGCGCGGCCTCGACCGACGCGTTCAACGCCAGGATGTTGGTCTGGAAGGCGATGCCATCGATCGTGCCGATGATCTCGCCGATCTTGCGTGACGAAGCCTGGATGTCCTGCATGGTGTTGACCATCTCGCCAATCACCGTGCCGCCGTGGTTCGCGACCGTCACGTTGCTCGTCGCGAGCTGAGCCGCTTCGGCGGTGTGGTCAGCAGTCAACCGCACGGTAGAGGAGATCTCCTCCATCGACGAAGCGCTTTCCTCGAGATTGGCGGCCGATTCTTCGGTGCGCTGCGACAGGTCGATCGAAGCCGCGGCGATTTCGGTGCTCGCATGGACGATCGATTCCGACGCGCCACGAACCTGCGTCACGATCTTGCGCAGCGAGACCTGCATGTCGGCCAGCGAGAACATCAGGTGGGCAGCTTCATCGCGGCCCCATGGCTTCGGCGTGGTCGTGAGGTCGCCGGCGGTCATGGCCTCGAGGTGGCGTTGCGTCTCGCGGATGCCGCCCTGCGTGACCAGGTAGAACGAATAGAACAGGTAGCCGCCGAGAAGGACAAAGCCGAACACGACAACCGACTCGATCACCAATACGCGGGTAGAGCCTTCGACCCGTTCACGCAGAACCGCTTCCACACGGTCGAACAGCTTGGCGTTCATGGTCCCCTGGGTGCCGAGCACGGTCTGCCCCAGCGCGAGCAGCGCTTGGGGCGTGCCCTGCAGCTTGTCGCCGAGAACCTGCGTCTTCAGGCCTTCCAGGAACGCATCGAACATGTCGTCGTTGTGCTCCATGCCGTAAGCCTGCTTTTCCGCCTCGGGCTTGCCGGCCAGGCCATTCTGAAAGGACGCCTCATCGAAGCTGTCCAGGAATCGCTGGGTCGAATAGGTGATGGCAATCCACTGGCGCCGCTCTGAACCCAGTTCGTTGGACTTGAGCGACAGCGCGCCGAGCGTCGTCAGTTGCGATGTGAATTCAGTCTGCTTCGGCCCCCAGACCATCGCCTTGTTGATCAGGTGATACGACTCGGCGGTCGGGTCCAGGATCAGGCCGGAAGAGTTCACGACTTCGGTGGACAGCTCGAGCGCCGCAGCGATCGCTTCGCTGTGGTCCTTGTAGGTCTCGTCCGGCGTGGCGCCGACGGGTTTGGCGCGGAGGTCGGCCTGCAGTTGCTTGAAGGTCTCGAAGGCCTTCTGCGTGCCGAACGCCTCGCCCTTCTCGGACTGCTGGGCCTCGATGCGGGACATGACCGCCGCGGCCTTCTGCTGCAGGTCGTCCAGTGAACCCTCTCCCAGCACCGCCGCGGTCCGGCGATCCTGAGCGATCTTGACCCACTCGAGCACGGGCCGGACGTACTCGGCGCCCTGCTGCTCGACTTGCGTCGCTTCGATCAGGCTCGATTCCGTCTTCCAGTTCAGGTAGAACATCCCGAGCATCGGGATCAGGAAGGCGATGGAGACCCAGAGCGCCTTGGTCTTGAATTGCAGGGTGCGAAAGAGCTTCACACCGGGCGACCAGACGCCCTGATGGCGGAAGAATTCGAATATCCCCTCCTTGGGCGCAGGTCGGCGCTGGGCCGAGCGATCAGGGATGGATGATTTGGCGAGACTGGCAGCAGCAGTATTCATGGGCAGTTCCGTAAAGCGGACAGGTCCAGGACAGTGGGTGCGACCTCGGATGTCGGGCCGCTACGCACCATTTCGGACGGTGTCAACGAAACTTGACCAGAACCTGAAGAACTTCTTCAGTCCGGCACCGCGCTAGACGCCCGGCTGCTGCGCCGCGATGCGTGCCATGGCCACCTGGACATCGCCGCACTGGGCGCGGTGCCGCAGCGCGTGATCCATCAGCACCAGCGCCAGCATCGACTCGGCGATGGGCGTCGCGCGGATGCCGACGCACGGATCGTGGCGACCGAAGGTCTCCACCGTGACGGGCTGACCCTGCAGGTCGATCGACTGGCGCGGGCTGCGGATCGAGCTGGTGGGCTTGATCGCGATGGACACGGTGACGTCCTGCCCGGTCGAGATGCCCCCGAGCACCCCGCCGGCGTTGTTGCCCAGGAAGCCCGTCGGCGTCATCTCGTCGCCGTGGGTGGTTCCGCGCTGCGTGACGCTGGCGAAGCCGGCGCCGATCTCGACGCCCTTGACGGCATTGATGCCCATCATCGCGTGGGCGATGTCGGCGTCGAGCTTGTCGAACAGCGGCTCGCCCCACCCCACCGGCACGCCGTGGGCTGCCACGTCGATGCGCGCCCCGCACGAATCGCCGGCCTTGCGCAGTTCGTCCATGTAGTCCTCGAGCCGGGCGATGTCGCTGGCGTTGGCGGCGAAGAACGGGTTGTTCGGCACGTGGTCGAGCGACTCGAACGGGATCGCGATGTCGCCGAGCTGCGACATGTGCCCGCTGAACGTGATGCCGTGGTGCTCGCGCAGCCACTTCTTCGCGACGGCGCCGGCGCCGACCATCGGCGCCGTCATGCGGGCCGACGAGCGGCCGCCACCGCGCGGATCGCGAATGCCGTACTTCTGCCAGTAGGTGTAGTCGGCATGGCCGGGGCGGAACGTCTGCAGGATGTTGCCGTAGTCCTTGCTGCGCTGGTCGGTGTTGCGGATCAGCAGGCAGATCGGCGTGCCGGTGGTCCGGCCCTCGTACACCCCGGACAGGATCTCGACCGCATCGGGCTCGTTGCGCTGGGTGACGTGACGGCTGGTACCGGGACGCCGGCGGTCGAGCTCGGGCTGGATGTCGGCCTCGGAAAGCACCATTCCGGGCGGGCAGCCGTCGATCACGCAACCGATGGCCGGGCCGTGCGACTCGCCGAAGTTGGTGACGCAGAACAGATGACCGAGGGTGCTGCCGGACATGGCGACGGGCTTTCGATGAAGGCGATGGGAGACGGCGGAGCGACAGGCCCGCCGGGCAAGGACGCAAGCATAGCGGGCAGAAAAACACCGCCTGGCGGCGGTGTCCGGACCGGCGGCGCCACAGGCCGCAGGCAGCAACGCGTCAGGTCGCGGGCGACCCGCCCGCCTCGGCTGCCGCAGGCGCCGTGTCTTCGGCCGGCCAGTCGCGGATGTAGGCCTTGAGCATGCGGTTCTCGAAGTCCTGCGTGTCGACCACGGCCTTGGCCACGTCGTAGAACGAGATCACGCCCATCAGCGTGCGCTGCGTCATCACCGGCAGGTAGCGGGCGTGGCGGCCGAGCATCATGCGGCGCACTTCGTCCATGTCGGTGTCGGGGGTGCAGGTCAGCGGGCTGTCGTCCATGACCGTGCGCACGATCAGCGAGCCGACCATGCCGCCGTTGCGAACGACGGCCTGGATCACTTCGCGAAAGGTCAGCATGCCGACGAGGTCGCCGTGATCCATGACGACCAGCGAGCCGATGTCCTTCTCGGCCATCGTCTTGATGGCATCCGACAGCGCGATGTCGGAACTCACGGTGAAGAGCGTGCCGCCCTTCTTGGCGGTCAATATCTGGGAAACCTTCATGTCGTTCTCCTCGCGGGAGTCGTAAACGTCGTCAATATAGGCGCAAATACCCCCTGGCGACAGGCTCCGGTACCAGGAACGCGCCTGGAAATCGACCATGAGCAAGGTCCCGCAAGCCATCGGTTCGGCCGCTGAGAGCTGCCAGTCCATGCCCTGCCCGCTGCGACTCGAACCCACGCCTCTGCTCGCACCGCCAGTCGCAAGACGATGCCAGGCACCGGCACCCCGCCTTAAGAAAAATGAAGACCACTCCGATAAGCGGGGCAATTGCGCCGCTTTGCAAGCGCGCGTCCGCCATGAGCATGGCTTACCCGGACTGTCGGAAGATGAAACTGAAATCGCTGAACTGGTCGATATTCCTGCTGGGCGCCATCGGTGTGCTCGCGTCGCTGCTGGTGGCCGCCGAGGGCGGCTGGATGCAGTCCCGGATGGGACGCAACTCGACCGAGGTCTTTGTCGCCAAGGATGTGGTGGCCGACATCCTGCCGCCGCCGCTGTACCTGATCGAGTTGCGGCTGGTCCTGTCGCAGGGCGTCGAGGGTTCGATGGATGCCGCTGAGACCAGGAAGCAGTTCGACAGGCTGGTCACCGAGTACGGGCAACGCGTCGACTACTGGCGCAAGACGCCTCCGCTCGGACTCGAAGGTGCGTTGCTCGGGCGGCAGCACGAAGCCGGACAGAAGTTCATCGCGGCAGCGAGGGCGCAAGTCGTCGACCCGTTGCTGGCGGGCGATGCGGCTGCGGCACGCAAGGGACTGGCGGATGTGCATGCGGTCTACCTGGAGCACCGGGCCGGTGTCGACGAGACCGTCGCGCTCGGCAGCAAGTTGGCCGAGACGTCGATGGCGCAGTTCGAGGCCACCCGCAGCCTGTCGACCGTCGTCGCCATCGCGATCTCGATCGGCGCCATCGTCCTGGTGCTGCTGTTCTACCGGATCGTCCTGCGCAGCATCCAGCAGCCGCTCGAGAGCTGCACCCGGCTGGCCAGCAGGATCGCAGCCGGTGACCTGGCCGCGAGCGAGCCGGTCGATGCGGATCGCAGCGACACGATCGGCGCCTTGCAGAAGGCCCACCACGAGATGCAGACCCGACTGGCTCAGGTGGTGAGCCATGTACGGCAGAACTCGGAAAGCGTGGCGGCCGCCAGCTCGCAGATCGCGCAGGGCAACCAGGACCTGAGTCAGCGCACCGAGGAGCAGGCCAGTTCGCTGCAGCAGACCACCGCGTCGATGGCAGACCTCAACACCCGGATCCAGCAGAACTCCGACAGCGCCCGGCAGGCAAACCAGCTTGCGATGAGCGCCTCGACGGTGGCCGTCCAGGGCGGCGAGGTGGTCGGCCAGGTGGTCACCACGATGAAGAGCATCAACGACTCCAGCCAGCGGATCTCCGACATCATCGGCGTGATCGACAGCATCGCCTTCCAGACCAACATCCTGGCGCTGAACGCTGCCGTCGAAGCCGCACGTGCCGGAGAGCAGGGCCGCGGATTCGCGGTCGTGGCCAGCGAAGTGCGCAGCCTCGCGGGCCGCAGCGGCGCCGCGGCCCGCGAGATCAAGGATCTGATCAACGCCAGCGTCGCGCGCGTCGATGAAGGCACCGCGCTGGTCGACCAGGCCGGCGCGACCATGCAGGAGGTGGTGAACTCGATCCGGCGCGTGACCGACATCATGGGCGAGATCAACGCAGCCTCGGTCGAACAGAGCCGCGGCGCCGCCCAGGTGGGTCAGGCGGTGAGCCTGATCGATCAGGCCACGCAGCAGAACGCCGCCCTGGTCGAGGAAAGCGCTGCGGCCGCCGAATCACTGAAGGACCAGGCGCGCCAGCTCGTTCAATCGGTGGCGGTGTTCCGGCTCGCCCACTGAGCGGGCCAACGGGTCAGTACTGAGCCGGTCTGCCGCGACGGCGAGATCAGGCCGCGTGCGCCGGAGAACCTGACTCGGCGGCTGCATCGGGCCCCTGCGGGGCCTGCGGCTCGGCGATCAGGTCTTGCACAGTCATCTCGTCGAAGCGTGCGTGACGCCAGAACGCCACGAGCGGCTCGGAGGGGTCGAGCAACGTCGATGCAAGCAGCGGCTGAGCTGCGGTCTCGGCGGGTTCGCACAAAAGCACGTGGCGCGCACCACCGGGCTCGTCGAGGCGGCCGACCCAGTCGATGTGCACCAGCGCGTCAAGGATGGGCTCGACCTGCAGCGGGTCGGTGTTCAGCGCGTTGGCGATCTGGTGCACGCTCAAGCCCCTGTCGTCCGACTGCCGGGCTCGCGCCAGACCGCGCAGAACCGAGACCGCCAATTCGAACCGGTAGCCCGGCAGGTGGCTGCGCTGCACGACTCGGTGCTGAATGGTGGGCGCATAGGCAGCGATCACCGCACCCAGCAGCACGATGACCCAGCCCAGGTAGATCCAGATCAGGAAGATGGGCACCGTGGCGAAGGCGCCGTAGATCGTCGAATAGGCAGGGGTCTGGATCAGGTACCAGCCCAGAGCCCGCTTGGCGAGTTCGAATCCGACGGCGACGAACAGCCCACCGGCCAGCGCGTGCCGCCAGAACACGTGCGTGTTGGGGATGTAATAGAAGAGCGCGCTCATGCCGAGCGCCTGCAGGCTGAACTCGACGATCTGCAGCATCGCGCTGACCCCGCCGGGCAGGCCGCCGACGAACCCGCGAGATGCGGAAATCGCATACGAGGTGAACGTGAGGCTGAAGCCGAGCAGCAACGGACCGAGCGTCGCCGCAGCCCAGTACACCAGCACGCGCTGCGCGATCGGGCGTGAGTCGCGCACGCGCCAGATCGAGTTGAGGGTGCGGTCGATCGTCAGCATCAGTGCCAGCGCGGTGACCACCAGCACCACCAGCCCGACGGCACCCAGGCGCTTGGCCTTGCCAGCAAACTGCGTCAGTGCCCCGAGCACCGGCTTGGCGATGGCGTCAGGAACCAGCGCCTGCAGAAAGTACTTTTCAAGCGAGCCCTGAAAGCTCGAGAACATCGGGAACGCCGAGAACACCGCGAGCATCACGGTGAGCAATGGCACCAGCGAGATCAGCGTGGTGAAGGCCAGGCTGCTGGCCGTGAGGCCGAGGCGATCCTCGCGAAAGCGCTGACGCAGCGTGTGGACCGTGTCAAGCCACGGCCAGGTCTGCAGCGTGACCAACCAGAGCGCCACCTGCTGGCGCACGGTGTCGGCGACCGTGGCCTTGAGCTTCGGGGAGGACTCCATCGCTGGCTATGATGCCATCGATGAGCCTGCCTCCCTCCCCTCCACCGCCCGCCACGCCTGCCACCTCACCGCAAGCGAGGCCCGATGCAGAAGATGCCGGCACGACGCCGATGCCGCCGGTGGTCGCGTGGAGCCGCGCAGTGGCGGTCGGCAGCCTGCTCGGGTTGATCGTGCTGGGGCTCGCCTGGGAACTGGTGCTGGCGCCTACCGGCAACCGCACGCTGGCGCTCAAGGTGCTGCCGTTGGCGATCCCGCTGACGGGCCTGCTGAAGAACCGCATGTACACCTACCGCTGGGTCAGCCTCGTGATCTGGCTGTACTTCATCGAAGGCGTGATACGCGCTTCAGGCGACCGGGGCCTGAGTGCGTGGCTGGCCGGTGGCGAGGTGCTGCTGTGCGTGGTGTTGTTCGCGGCCTGCGCGGTTCATGTGCGCTGGAGGCTGTACCGGGCGCACGCGCTCGCTGCGGTCGAGCCCAGCGCACCGACCGCCTGACCATTCGACACGGCAGCGACAACGCGGTGGCGACATGGCGCTGATCGACGAGTTGAACTCTGCCGTCGGTGCTGCTCAGGTGCTGACCGAAGGCGATCTGTCGGCGTGGGAAATCGACTGGCGCAGGCGCTACCGCGGACGGGCACTGGCGATCGTGCGCCCTGCCGACACGCTCGAGGTGGCCGCCGTGGTTCGAGCCTGTGCGCGACATGGCGCCAGCATCGTCACGCAGGGCGGCAACACCAGCCTGGTCGGCGGGTCGGTGCCCGATGCCAGCGGCACGCAGGTCGTGCTGAGCCTGAAACGCATGGCACGCATCCGGCACATCGACGAATCCAACCTGACGATGACGGTGGAAGCGGGCTGCGTGCTGGAGCAGGCGCAGGCGGCCGCTGCAGACCGGGCCCTGCTCTACCCGCTGAGCCTGGCCGCCGAGGGCAGTTGCACCGTCGGCGGCACGCTGGCCACCAATGCCGGCGGCACGCAGGTGCTGCGCTACGGCAACGCACGCGAGCTGTGCCTGGGGCTCGAGGTGGTGACGCCGGCCGGCGATATCTGGAATGGCCTGTCGGGGCTGCGCAAGGACAACACGGGCTACGACCTGCGCGACCTGTACATCGGCAGCGAAGGCACGCTGGGTGTGATCACCGCAGCCACCCTGAAGCTCTACCCACAGCCCGCCGCCGTGACCACCGCGATGGCATCCCTGTCCACCCTGGAGGCTGCCGTGCGCCTGCTCGACCTGGCGCGCACGCGCCTGGACGCCGGTCTGACCGGCTTCGAGGTGATGAACGAAACAGCCCTCGACCTGGTCCGCAGGCATTTCCCGCAAGCGCAACAGCCGCTGCCGCGAGCGGCGTGGACGGTGCTGCTTGAACAATCGGACACCGAGAGCGAGATCCATGCACGCGTGCGATTCGAATCGCTGCTGGAGGCGGCATTGCGCGACGGATGCATCACCGACGCGGCGGTGGCCGGCAGCCTGGAGTAGGCGGCATCCATGTGGCGCCTGCGTGAACTCATCCCGCTGGCGCAGGCCGAGGAAGGACTCAACATCAAGCACGACATCTCGCTCCCGGTGTCGCGCATCCCCGACTTCGTGAAACACACCGATGCGGTGCTGGAGACGACCTGGCCGGGCGCGCGGATCGTCGACTTCGGTCACCTCGGCGATGGCAACCTGCACTACAACGTGCAGGCGCCGCCAGGCGTGGCAGCAGCGGACTTCCTGCGAGCCAACGAGACGGCGGTGAATGAGCGGGTCTACAACGCGGTCATGGCGCACGGCGGATCGATCTCGGCCGAACACGGCATCGGCGTTCTCAAGCGCGATACGCTGGCCGCCTACAAGTCACCGGTGGCACTTCAGTTGATGCGGGCGATCAAGCTCGCCCTGGACCCGCTGGGCACGATGAATCCGGGACGCGTCCTCTGAACCGGAACGCGGCGCCCTACTGCACCGTTCCCTTGATCGCCGAGGGAATCGGCAGCGCCATCACCTCGATGCCCTCGTCGTGCAGAGCCCGTGCCTCGTCGGAAGTGGCCTGCCCGCGTATCGGACGCTCGTCGGCCTCGCCGTAATGCATGCGGCGGGCCTCTTCGGCGAATTGCGTGCCGACGTCGTCGGTGTGTTTAATGACGTGCTGCACCGCTCGCAACCAAGCAGACTGAAGCATGAACTGGTCGGGCTGCGCTTCGGCAGTCGGTGTACCGGCAGCGGCAGATTCGGTGACCGAACCCGGGCGTGGTTGGGCCTGGCGCGGCTTCACGGGCTGGGTGTGCGCCTCGGCACGTGAGGTCGATGTCAGGACGTGTGGCGCCGACGGCAGGCGCTGCACGGTCGTGACGCCGCACATCGGGCACTCGATGAGAGCCCGCTCGGTCTGGCTGCGGTAGTCGTCCTCGGACGCGAACCAGCCCTCGAAGCGATGGTCTGACGGGCAGCGCAGGTTCAGAACCTTCATGCCTCGATTATCGCGGGGCCACCGGATTTCATGCCGAGCGGGTTCACCACAACCACACGAAGCCTGACTTCATCTGGATCGGGATGCATCGACCGAAATGGCAGCGGCAGCTTCCTGGCTCATCCACGTCAGGCCCCAGCGGCCCTCGCGCCAGTGCCGCAACCACAGCAGGCCAACCAGCGTCTTGACATCGGTCAGGGTGCCCAGGCGAGCTGCCTCCTCCAGCTCCTCGAGCGTGGCCGTGGCCACGTCGAGAAACTCGCCCTCGTCGAGCTGCGTTGCACCGGCAGTCAGCCCGCGGGCGAACCAGATTTCTATGCCTTCTGTCGAGTAGGCGATGGCGTTGTGCGTCAGGCCGGCACGCGCCCACTCGGTGGCGCGGTAGCCGGTTTCCTCGGCCAGTTCGCGAACGGCACAGACGATCGGTGCCTCACCGGCTTCCAGCTTGCCGGCCGGGAATTCGAGCATCACCTGCGCCACGGGATATCGGAACTGGCGCTCGATCACGAGCCGACCATCGTCGAGGACCGGCACGATCATCACCGCGCCCGGATGAACGATGTATTCGCGCGACGCAGTGGCACCGTTGGGCAAACGGACGACATCACGCCGGACATCGAGGAAATGGCCGAGGTAGACCTGCTCCGACTCGATGCACTCTTCGCGAAGGTGGGCGTCCGGCTCGCTCACCGGCGCAGCCTCACGTGCTCAGGGCCTTGCCGATGGCGTTGACGCACAGTGCCATCAGGCCGCCAGGGAGCAGGCCGAACAGCAGCACGGCTGCACCGTTGAGCGACAGCAGCGCTCGTACTTCACCCGAAGCCACGATCGGAGCGGTTTCGGCAGGCTCATCGAAGTACATGACCTTGACCAGGCGAAGGTAGTAGAACGCGCCGATCAGCGAGAACACCACCGCCGCCACCGCCAGCACGATGTAACCGTAGACATTGGTCGAAACGATCGCCTGCAGCACGCTGAACTTGGCGTAGAAGCCCACCGTTGGTGGCACACCCGCCAGCGAGAACATGAAGATCGCCATGACGCCGGCGTACCAGGGGCTGCGCTTGGACAGGCCCTTCAGGTCATCGATGTTCTCGGATTCGAAGCCCTGACGGGACAGCAGCATGATGACGCCGAAGGTACCCAGTGTCGTCAAGACGTAGGTCACCATGTAGAACATCGCCGAGCTGTAGCCGTTGGCAGCCGAGAGCGTGTTGGTGCCGATCACGGTCGGCGTCAGTCCCAGCAGCATGAAGCCCATGTTCGCGATGGTCGAGTAGGCCAGCATGCGCTTCAGGTTGCGCTGCGCGATGGCAGCCAGGTTGCCGATGGCCATCGAACCGACGGCCAGCACGATCAGCATCTGCTGCCAATGCTCGGCGACACCGGACATGCCCTCGACCAGCAGCCGGATCGTGATCGCGAATGCAGCCAGCTTGGGCGCCCCGCCGATCAGCAGCGTGATCGCCGTCGGTGCACCCTGGTAGACGTCAGGCACCCACATGTGGAAGGGAACGGCGCCCAGCTTGAATGCCAGTCCGGCCACGATGAAGACCACACCGAAGATCAGCACCGCCTTGTTGATCTGGCCCGTACCGATGGCCTTGAAGACCTCGCCGATGTCGAGGGACCCGGTGGCCCCGTACATCATGGACATGCCGTAGAGCAGGAATCCGCTGGCCAGCGCGCCAAGCACGAAGTACTTCATTGCGGCTTCGGTCGCGTTCAGGCTGTCGCGTCGCATCGCCGTCAGCGCATAAAGCGACAGGCTCATCAACTCGAGCCCGAGGTAGACCACCAGGAAGTTGTTCGCCGACACCATCACGCAGATGCCGAGCAGCGAGAACATGCTGAGCGTGAAAAGCTCGCCCTTCAGCATTTCGCGCCCGTCGGCATAGGGACGAGCGTAGGCCAGCGAGATCATCACCGCGACAGTGGCGAAGAATGCCAGCACATTGCCCATCGGGTCGGCGACCACCATCTGCTGCATCGCGTAGACCGAGAGTCCGGCGTCGTACTGGTAGAGAAACATCAATGCGACGATGGCCAGCGAACCCTGGGTGAGGCGGTACGTGAAGACGCGCTTGGGATCGGTGACCCACAGGTCGACGAGTGCCACGACGCAGGTCGCCAGGAGCAGGAAGATTTCGGGGTAGACGGCAAGCCAGTTCATGTCGTTCATCAGTTCAGCTTCGACACGGCCACGTGCTTCAGCAGTTCAGTCACCGACACATGCATCACATCGGTGAACGGCTTCGGGTAGAGACCCATCCACAGCACGGCAACCGCCAGCACCGTCATGATCAGCATTTCACGGGAATTGAGGTCGATCAGTTCGCGCACGTGGTGATTGCCAATCGGTCCGAAATACACCCGCTTGACCATCCACAGCGTGTAGGCAGCACCGAACACCAGTGCAGTGGCTGCCAGCGCACCGAGCCAGAAGTTCACCTGCACGGCCGCCAGGATGACCATCCACTCGCCGACGAAGCCGGCGGTCGCAGGCAAGCCGCAATTGGCCATCGCGAAGAACACGGCGAAGGCCGTGAACGTCGGCATCGTGTTGACGACGCCACCATAGCTGGCAATTTCGCGGGAATGAACCCGGTCGTACAGGACGCCGATGCACAGGAACATGGCACCCGAGACGAATCCGTGCGAAATCATCTGCACCAGCGCACCCGAGACGCCGATCTCGTTGAACAGGAAGAAGCCCAGCGTGACGAAGCCCATGTGCGCGATGGACGAATAGGCGACGAGCTTCTTCATGTCCTGCTGAACCAGCGCCACGAGACCAATGTAGATCACCGCGATCAAGGAGATCGTGATGATGAACCAGGCCCACTCGTGAGAAGCATCGGGTGTGATCGGCAGCGAGAAGCGCAGGAATCCGTAGCCGCCGAGCTTCAGCATGATGGCGGCCAGAACCACCGAGCCTCCGGTCGGGGCCTCGACGTGCGCGTCAGGCAACCAAGTGTGCACCGGCCACATCGGCACCTTGACCGCAAAG
>ENA-UOWO01002165-UOWO01002165.1-activated-sludge-metagenome-genome-assembly--contig:-NODE-2165-length-24815-cov-5.122536_pt1 | contig 24815 bp, 24 predicted proteins | sample MGYA00238148_ERZ761564 | MGnify/ENA primary metagenome ERZ761564 (study PRJEB28885, sample SAMN05720194) | activated sludge metagenome | isolation source: Anaerobic digester | place: USA... | reverse complement strand
AAATGCTTTTTGCTGGGCTTGATCAACCGGACGAACTGCATCAGGTGTGCTTCCCCGAAACTCAGCGGAATGGTTGTTTAATTTCTGAGTCGGAGCAACAGAAGCTTTTTCAACAGATTTTCCGTTCTGTGTGTTGTTGTGCTGCCCTCCTTTATTTACGGTTTGAGCCATAGCCAGAGAGCCAACAATAAAAATTGCCATGATTGTTACACCTATCTTTTTCATATGTTTAAGTTTTAAAGGTTAAAAATTAATATATGTTATTTGAGTTATTCCCATTTTGCAGTTCTAAATATTATATTTTAATAATAAAGTCATAAAATTGTGCAATTGGTTGTAACACACTCGCCATAATTAAGAAATACTTCCTTTGCTAAGTGTCAAAATTACAAACAACTAAATAACGCCGGTCTAAATATATTGTTAAAATTTTTCTTGGTTTTTAATAAAAATTCTAAATAAAAATTATCAGCGAAACAACTTCTTTTTCATTCTGTCATTTTTTTATTTTTGTAGTAATTTAATTGCTATGTTTCGTCTTCTGACATGCATTATATTACTATGCAACGCAGGAATTGCCATTTCGCAGTGCGATACGGTGAAAGTGGAAGCGTTGAAAGGCGAAGGCGTGTATGCCTTACTAAAGCGCAACCATTACGAAGCAAGCTACTTCAGTGATTTTGTGAGGATAAATAAAAAATATTTAGGTCCGGAAAACACATTGATTGCGGGGAAAATATATGCCCTGCCCTGCAAGCCCGATAGTATTATTGTGCCGGTTGTGAGCGACAGTGTACCCGGAATAGTTTGCATTGATTCGGTGCTATCGGGAACGGTTTTCTATCTGATACCCGGGCATGGTGGCCCTGACCCCGGTGCGGTTGCTACCGTGGACGGTAATATGATAACTGAAGATGAATATGCTTACGATATAGCGCTTCGGTTGAAGCGTGAAATTGAATCGCATGCCGGTGTGGCAATAATGATTGTGATTGACCCGAACGACAGTATCCGCAATGAGAAATTCCTAGTTCACGATACCGATGAAATCTGTTACCCTGATAAGAGTATTCCGCGCGATCACAACGAAAGGCTGCTTCAGCGGGTATATGCAGTAAACAATTTGTATGATAGCTACGGCGCTTTGGTGCATCAGCGCGTAATCGAAATTCATCTGGATTCCCGCCCTGAATCGCAAAAAATTGATGTATTTTTCTATTATCATACCACAAGCACCAAAGGTCAGCGTTTGGCTGAAATCATGCTAAGTACATTTGAAGCAAAATACAAAGAACATCAGCCGAACAGGGTCTACAATGGTTCTGTGAGTCCGCGCAGCTTAATGGTTCTACGGAAGACAAAACCTGTAGGGGTATTTATGGAACTGGGTAATATGTCGAATGTGAATGATCAGAAAAGATTTCTCGATCCCGACAACCGCGATATTCTGGCAAAGTGGATTTGTGCAGGGCTAATCGAAGAATACAACGAAGTTGGTAAAAAGCAAAGCCTGAACTAAATAGCTTATTATTTACATTTTCTGCCAATTGCTTTAATTGCAGCATTTACAATAGCATCAGAAGAAAGACCGTATTTTTTCATAAGTGACATAGGCTCTCCACTTTCACCAAATGTATCGTCAACGGCAACAAACTGCTGTGGAAGCGGATAATTTTCAGCAAGTAACTGGGCAATGCTGTCGCCCAGTCCACCATTCTTCATGTGTTCCTCGGCACTTACCACTGCTCCTGTTTTGCTTACAGACTTAAGCACAGCTACTGTATCGAGGGGTTTAATGGTATGTATGTTGATGATTTCGGCACTGATTCCTCTGGATTCAAGCATTTCGCATGCTTGTAAAGCTTCCCACACCAGATGACCGGTTGCAAAAATACTCACATCCTTTCCTTCGTTAAGTAAAATGGCCTTTCCAATCACAAATTCCTGTGCTGCAGGCGTAAAGTTTGGCACTTTTGGTCTGCCGAAACGCAGATATACAGGCCCTTCATGATTGGCAGATGCTATTGTTGCAGCAAAGGTTTGATTATAATCGCACGGGTTAATTACAGTCATGTTTGGTAGCATCTTCATCAAGCCGATATCTTCGAGAATCTGATGTGTTGCACCGTCCTCTCCCAAAGTTAGACCAGCATGTGAGGCGGCAATTTTTACATTTTTATTGCTATAAGCCACTACTTGCCTGATTTGATCATATACTCTTCCGGTGGCAAAATTGGCAAAAGTCCCTGCAAAGGGTATTTTTTTCGTTATGCTTAAACCAGCTGCTACTCCAATCATATTTGCTTCGGCAATACCAACCTGAAAGAATCGTTCGGGATGCGCTTTAGCAAAAGCATCCATTTTCAGTGAGCCGGTAAGATCGGCACATAAAGCAACAACCGATGGATTCGTTTTGCCCAATTGGCTCAGCGCAGCTCCAAATCCCGAGCGGGTGTCCTTAGTTTCGGTATAGGTGTAGGTTGTCATGAATTTTATAAATTAAAAATATAGGTTTCTCCTGATTTTACCCTGACTTTTTGTTCCAGTGATTTTTCGGTTTTTCTTTGGTTTTTATCGCGAAATATTATTCTATAATATCCGGGTTGAAGCCTCAGGTTATACACCACCCTGTCGGGGATAAAATCATAAATATTGGTAAGTACATCTCCGTTCTCAAAAAGCAGCGATCCGTAAACCGGCGATTTGAAGTTGATTATAACACGCCCGGGCTGTGCGATGCGCAGGGTTTTCTGTACATCCTGTTTCACTTCAACTGCATCAATATATATGCGTGGAAGCGTAAGCACTTCGAGGTTATACAATCCAACAATATAGTATTGTTCCTTTTCGGCATCGAGCACGTGAATGGTTTCCATTAGACCGGTTTGCCGCACAATGCATTTCACGTCGTTATCGTCGGGGTCGTTCCCGTCGACAACCACTTTTAAGCTACCCTGAGGGGCAGGCACTTCGAATACATTGAGTTTTTTAGGCTGAACAATAAGAGTATCGAGGTAAACCGGAGGGATAGTATGAACTTTAAGGTCGTACACCGACATAATATCAACGTGCAATGTATCGGGTTGCCCCTTGTCGTTCATGGTATGCATGAACGTATATCTGATATTTCCCGACAAATTATCATGAAAGCTCAGGGCAACGTTTGTTTCTGTAGGGTTTCCGTAAATATCGAGCAGATTGATTTGCACCGAAGTAAGATTGGTAACTTCGGAGATAACCGTATTTAGGGCATCGGCAAACTCATCAGCGTTTCCCACATCAAAATAGTTACCGATACAACTTAAATAGTCGGCAATTTGGGTATCGAGCCGAATGCCAATGATATAAGGTTTTAGAATGATTCCCTGTTTTTGCAAAGCAATACTCACTTCGCAGGGGTCTCCCCCGCAACGTTCCATTCCATCGGTGATTAATATCACAATATTGCGGCAATTGTCGCAATCGGGGAAATCGTTTGCACAATCCAGAAGGCTTCGGGCTATAGGTGTTGTGCCTTTGGGTTTAATGCTTTCAATCTTTGCAATGATGGCCTCTGAATTATTATACCCAAAAGGAACTTCAAGTTTTGTGTCGTTACAATCTTCGGGTGGTGCAGCACTTTGGTGCCCAAAAACACGCAGGGCATACTGTATATTATCCTGATTAGGCAACCCTGATAAGGAATCGAGTAGTTCTGTAAGAAGTTGTTGAGCGGTGTAGAATTTTATTCCCCTGTCCCACACTTCGAGCATGCTGCTTGAACCGTCGAGTATAAAAAGCACCCGGGTAAGAGGCGGGTTGTTTTGCGCTTTTACCGTAAGGTTTGCTGTGCAGATTAAAAGCGTAATTAGTATAAATACAATTTTTTTCAAATTTTGCATATTAATAATCGCCTAAAGTAACCGGTAATTGCTGCAAGGCAAGTTCCAGTTGTTTATTGTCGGGTGCTGAACCATGCCAGCGATGATCGTCCATCATAAAATCAACTCCCATGCCCATGATTGTTTTCATTAGTATTACAACGGGTTTAGCATTGCCGGTATTGTGTTTAGCTTCATTAAGTGTATTCAGTAGCAAGCGCATATCGTTACCATTGGTTTCGAGAGCAATCCATCCAAAAGCTTCCCATTTGGCTTTCAGGTTTCCCAGACTTATTACACTATCAACAGGTCCATCTATTTGCTTACCATTATAATCGACAATAGCAATGAGGTTGTCAATACAACGTGCAGTTGCAAACATAGCTGCTTCCCATATTTGTCCTTCCTGCAGTTCACCATCGCCACAAAGGCAATAAACGATGTTTTTATCACCACTCATTTTTTTCCCGAGAGCAGCCCCTGCTGCTACCGATAAACCCTGACCAAGAGAACCGGAAGCCACTCTTACACCGGGTATGTGCTCTGCAGTTGCCGGGTGACCCTGTAGCCGAGAATCAATTGCCCTGAAGGTTGAAAGCTCTTTTACCGGGAAATACCCTTTGCGGGAAAGGACACTATACCAAACCGCCGATAAATGTCCGTTCGACAGGAAAAACATGTCCTCGTTATTTCCAGCCATATCAAAAACCTCTTTCTGATGCAACACTTCAAAATAGAGTGCAGTGAGCAAATCGGCACATCCAAGCGCACCCCCCGGATGACCTGAGTTTTTTGAATGCACCATTCTTAGAACATCTCTCCTTACTTGTGTTGCAATGTTTTGCAGTTTCGAAACAGTGTCCATTGAGTTAATTTTTTAACAAAAATATATAAATATAAATACGATAATTTTAGTGTTTATAACTATTGAAAAGATTAATAAATGTCGTTATTCAAGACTAATACATAATTAACAGTTTTGCTGTGATGATTATTCGATTAAGTATTTTAATTTTACAATCGAATGAAACAGGAGTTGTTCATAGCTCGCAAAATGCTGAAAGGCCAAAAACATGGAGCCTCATTCAGCCGACCTGTAGTAAACATTGCAATCGCTGGCATTGCTATTGGTTTGGCTGTTATGCTTCTGTCGGTGGCCATTGTAACCGGTTTTAAGAATGAGATCAGTAAAAAGGTCATCGGGTTTGGTTCTCATATACGTGTTATTAATTACGACACCAATACTTCGTACGAAACCAAACCTATTGGCTTGCACCAAAGCTGGTTTAATCAGGTAAGGTCCATCAAAGGAGTGCGCCACATTCAGCCATTCGTTACAAAAGCTGGTATTTTTAAAACCGATTACTATCTGCAAGGGGTTGTAATAAAAGGCGTAGATAAGAGTTTTGATTTCAGTTTTTTTGAAAATTATATGGTTGAGGGCAGCATTCCTGCCATTTGCGACACAGGAAAAACCAACGAAATACTTGTTTCCAAATATCTTGCCGACATTCTGAAACTTAAGGTTGGCGATAAGGTATCGAGCTACTTTATTCAGGATCCTCCACGCATGAGAAAGTTTGTTGTTTCAGGAATTTACGACACCCAGCTGCAAGACCTTGATAAGCTGTTTATCATTGCAGATGCAAGACATATTCAGAAATTGAACGACTGGAACGAAAAACAGGTAACCGGATTTGAAATTCTCATCGACGACTTAAAAAACATTGATTTAATAAGTAGTGAAGTAAAAAGTGTAGTAAGTAATATTCCTGATGAGAATGGCAATTTTCTGAAGGTAAGCAGCATAAAGGACGATTATCCTGAAATATTCAACTGGTTGGGTTTGCTGGATATGAACGTTTGGGTGATACTAATACTTATGGTAAGTGTTGCAGGGTTTAATATGGTCAGTGGTTTGCTGGTGATTATTCTGGAACGAGTAAATATGATTGGTATCCTGAAAAGTCTGGGGAGCACAAATGTTAGCATCCGACGGGTTTTCCTTATATATGCTGGCATGCTTATCGGAAGGGGTATGTTGTGGGGCAATGTATTGGGAATAGGCCTCTGTCTGCTTCAATGGGCGTTTAAAATTGTAAGTCTCGACCCGGTATCGTATTACGTTTCATATGTACCGATAAATATAAATTTCCTGCATATTGTATTACTCAATGCTGGCTCTTTTGTGATTACTGTTCTGATGATGCTTGTCCCCTCTTTTCTGGTTACACGCGTAAGTCCTTCTGAAGCAATACGTTTTAATTAGTATAATATGATTAATTTAATACTCATAGCTTTTGCACCGGTAATTCTGATTTTGTTTTACGTATATTACCGCGATAAATACGAAAAAGAGCCTATCGGAAAACTCCTGTTAAGCGTCTTATTCGGAGCATTGGCTGTGATTCCGATTTTAATAACAGAAACTATTCTATCCTTTCCTGCTTCATGGATGGATGGTTATTTGCTGGCCGGTTGGGACGCCTTTGTAGTTGCTGCATTTTCGGAAGAAAGCTTCAAATTCCTTGTATTCATTATTTTCATATGGAGAAGCAAGCATTTCAATGAACATTTCGATGGTATTGTATATGCTGTTTACATTTCACTGGGATTTGCACTGGTAGAGAATATTCTTTATGTTGTTGAAGGCGGCGCTTCCACTGCATTGGTGAGGGCCATTTCTGCCGTACCGGCTCATGCCATTTTCGGTGTTACTATGGGCTATTATCTGGGCCGCGCAAAATTCGATCCTGCACATAGGAGGCGACTCATCCTCACCGCTATATTTCTCCCAATTCTGCTTCATGGCTTATACGATTTTATTCTTATGTCAGGTATGCCCTATTTCCTGATTTTTTTTGCAGTCTATCTGTTTGTATTGTACCGCCTGGCTCTAAAACGGATGAAGCAGTTGTCGGTGTTATCGGGGTACAGAATGAATAAAGTTGACGAATTCAATAACAACAATTCAGCCACAGGCAACACCCAGGAAACAACAGAAACCGATGAAAGCAATCCGGTAAGCTAAACCTGTTGCAATAGTACATTCTTTAAAAATTAACCGCACTCAGTATCAGTAAACATGCATCTTTACGAAGTGAGATAATGTACAAATAAGATTGTCACTGGAATTCATTCTTTGTTGGAAGATAATGAACATTTATTAGATTTGCATTCAGTATTTGTATGATTATGTTTCGTGAGCGATTTAATAGTATTCTTAAAAAATTCCTGATCTGGCGGTTACATAAAGTTCCTGACAGAACTTTTATAATGTTTATTGCTGTGCTAACCGGCATTGCTGCCGGTCTTGCCGCTGTTTTGCTCAAGAATTCCGTTCACTACATCCGGATGGGTGTAACCACATGGTTTTCGCCTGATAACGAGAACTATCTTTTCATCATTTCACCAGCACTTGGTATTTTTCTGGTAATCATTTTTCTGCGGCAAATTCTTAAAAAGAAACTTGAACCGGGAGTAGCTATGGTGCTGCGCAGTAAATCGCAGAAAAACGGACGTATCGAGGGGCACAATATGTTTTCGCATTTGATATCCAGTGCCCTGACCATTGGGTTTGGGGGTTCTGTCGGACTAGAAGGACCAACCGTTGCTACCGGTTCGGCAATAGGAAGCAATATTGGGCGATTGTTTCACCTGAACAGTAAGCAGATAGTTTTACTTATCGGATGCGCCTGCACGGCAGCTATTGCTGCCATTTTTAAAGCACCTATTGCAGGCCTGGTCTTCGCTCTTGAAGTTATTATGCTTGACCTTACAATGTCGTCGCTGATACCCTTGCTGCTGGCTTCGGTTGCGGCGACACTAACCTCATATCTTTTTCTGGGGCATGACGTAATCTATTTTGTTGAAAGGATCGATTCATTCTGGATGCGCCATATTCCTTACTACATATTACTTGGAATTCTTACAGGCTTCCTTTCGCTTTATTTCACCAAAGTGTATATGTTCTTGCACAATGGGTTCGCAAAAATTAAATCGTGGATAACGCGTTTTTTTATTGGAAGTTTTGCTCTCGGGTTGCTGATTTTTCTTTTTCCGGGGCTCTACGGTGAAGGGTACGAAGTAATAAATGCCAGCCTGCATGGCGACTACTCATACCTTTTCAACAATTCGTTATTCTATGCTTTTTCCGATAGTATCTGGATTGTTATTATGGTTTTTGTTGCAATAATTCTGCTCAAGGTTTTTGCCGCAGGGGTCACTTTCGGCGCCGGTGGCGTCGGGGGTATTTTTGCACCGTCTCTTTTTATCGGAGCCAATGTCGGATTGTTTTTGTCGTATGTGTTAAAGCTGCTCGGATTCAATGTTTCGTCAACCAATTTTGCACTTGTTGGCATGGCGGGTACCATTGCTGGTGTTATTCATGCACCCCTTACGGCAATTTTCCTGATTGCCGAGTTAACTGGCGGTTACGGGCTTTTTGTACCTCTTATGATTGTTGCCACCTTGTCGTATTTAACCGTAAGGCTTTTTAACCAAAAGTCGCTGTTCCTGCAGCAACTCAGCAAAACCGGAGAAATCATTACCCACCACAAAGACAAAACAGTTCTTTCGATGATGAAAGTTGACCAGCTCATTGAAAGTAACTTTATTTGTGTAAAAAGCGATAACACCCTCCGCGAATTGATTTTTGCGATAGAAAGATCAACGCGTAACATATATCCGGTGGTAGATGACGAGGGAAAACTCGAAGGCATTGTTTTTCTCGATCATATCAGGCATATTATTTTTAAGCAGGAACTTTACGACACTACTTATGTAAGTAATTTCATGTTTATGCCCCAACCCCTCGTTAATATTAAAGACACGGTTGAAGCGGTTGCTGAAAAATTTCAGGATTCCGGTAACTACAATCTCCCGGTAGTTGACGACGACAACAAATATGTTGGCTTTATTTCGAGGGCTAAAGTTTTCTCGAATTATCGCAGGCTGACAAAGCAAATTTCTGATGAATAAAACCTTGTAAAACCTGCTCTAGTAAACAATAATGCAGCATGGATTCATACGCTACATGGGGTTTACATTCAATACAAGTGATTAGTCGGGATATTGCAAAAATTGGAACCGGGTATTACCTATTTACCCTGACTTGAAATATCTTCGTTAACCGATTTATAAACTATCTCCGAAATATCAGAAATAATCCCGACCAAATTATCAAAGCTGTTGCCGCGTGTCATAATGCATATCAAATACGGATTATTTTCGAAATAAACAATTCCACAATCGTGAAGTTGTTTAATATCGGTGCTCTGAAAGCCTCTTTCCCCAAATTTATGCGCTATTTTAATCGTTTTAGGAAGCTTTCCCGGTATTCCTTGCGAAAACATGGTTTTACTCAGTAATTTCAGTGCTTTTTCGGAATAATCGCGGCTTAGGTAAGATGAATTATACAAAATTCTGTAAAAAGCTGAATACTCTTTCGGAGAAACAAAATCAACCGATAAATCCCTGTTTTTTATATTTACCCCTAAGTCAATCATAACATTAATAAGAAATTCATCGCCTATCTGAGCCAATAAAAGCTCTTTTGCGTTATTATCGGAGTGCATTATCATATATTCTACCAATTCTTCGACAGTGTAGCTCTTACCCACTTCAATCTTCACATTATCAACAATATTTTGAGTAAAACTCGGGTCAAGTACACGGGTATAGTCGATTTTTTTATTTAAAAACCCGGATTCATATTGGGCTTTCTTATAGACGGCTATCATGAGGGGGACTTTAAGCATACTGGCCGGCATATAAAAACTATCCTCGTTGATGCCAATCCAGGGGCCGTTGTTCAGCGACCTATAATACACCGAAATGCTTTCAGCCAATCCGGCCTGAAGAGCAGAGTTCACATAATCGTTTAGCTGAGTCTTTAAACTGACGTGATTCCTCGAAACTGAGGGGTGAAAATTCTCGCAATCCAGCAAAGGGTTTGTAAATTCGTACCCCCCAGCCCTGATTTCGGTAAATTGCTGCTGCTGATCTGATTGTGTTTCAATAATTTTTTCTTCCTTACCCGAAATAAAGAAGCCCAAAATTAATCCAAGTCCTCCACCGGCGACAAATGCAATAATTGTAACAACCAAACTTCTTCCATTGCTTTTGTTCTTTTTTCGGGGCTCCTGATTTTTAACAGGGCGAACGGTTTTCTTATTATTCATATCTGTTTTGCATCATTATTAGTGCGGTAAAATTACCCTTATTTCGGATTAGTCTAACCAATTTTCAAAAAAAAATAATTGTCTAAATCATTGTATCTTCAACACGTTCATTGATTTTAAAAAATTGTTTATTTACACATGAAAACTTATAAAACTGTTATACAAAAAATTAAACGTTGAAAAATCATAAGCCTATAATTGCTCCGACACTAGCTTTCAGAATTTCAAATAAAAATCTTTCGTAAGCATTATATATTCTTCTGTATAAACTCCTCTTTTACAACCTTCAATAATTATTTCGGATTCCTCCGAGAACATTTCCTGAAAGCTGCACTTAACAAGCACACGGACAGGAGGCATACCAAAGCGAGGTATTACATAGGTTAATTTATTGATATACAAATTATTTAATGTCGTAAATTCTAGTAATTGTTTTAATTGGTCATGTGGATAAATCATGCAAAAACACCCTGTTTTCGTAAGCAGTTTTGCGACTATTCCTATGAGAGACGACAATGAAAGGCTCTCGTTGTTGCGAGCCAGGTTTCTTTTGTTTCCGGAATCAAAGCACCGATTATCGAAAAACGGAGGGTTACTTATTATAAGTTCGAATTTTTTAGGTGATGAAAATTTCAAGATATTGCAATTATATACCGAAATCCTCTCAGTCCATGGGCAATTACCGAAATTCACCAACGATTCTTCATACGCATCTGCGTCAATTTCAATAGCAGTGATATCGCAAACGCTCCTCTGAGCCATCATTAAACTGATTATGCCGGTTCCACTCCCAATATCAAGAATTTTGCCGCTTTCAGGAATGCTTGCCCAAGCGCCTAACAATATTGCATCGGTACCCACTTTCATTGCTGAATTCCGGTGAATAACCGAGAACTGCTTGCACCGGAAAACTCTTTCTGGCATAATGAAGTGGGCTTATTTAAAGCTCGTAACCCGCTAAAAACGAGTCAATAAGGCGTTGTTTTTCCGGACTCATTGCCGGAATTGAATCCCTCAGTTGTGAGGCCATTTGCATAATTTCGTTATGCCCGGCATTTGCTATATTGCTTTCAATAACACTGATCGCTTCGATACTGGTGTACAAATCGGCCGTTGCAACTATGTCTGCAAAGCTTTCCAGATGATGCTGAAAACCTATAGAAGATTGCCAACAACAGGAGAGCAACTCCCGAAACCCATCACTTTGCGTATGTTTCATCATCGTTTCCACCCAGGGTGCTGCAGCCCTTGAGTCCTTGATATCGCAAAACAATTCCAGAATGCGTTTTTTTACGGGTTGAGAAAAGGTAATAAAATAACACTCTATCAACGGTTGAACAGATTCCGGCTTCCCATTTCCGGCGAGGTAATTCACCGAATCGAGAACAGTTGTCTCCTCGGTAGCACTCAGATTTGCTATGATTTGTTTTAACGAAAGTTCCATGAACAGCAATAATTTTATGCAAAATTAATTCATTTTTCATTAAGACAATGACCTGAATATAAAGATAAATAGCAGAGCTGCTTTGATGCAATTCAATAAAATAAATATAATGCTTCAATATCTTCGCTTTATCAATTGCATGTATTCAGCTTTTAACTAATTTTGAGCTATGAAAAGAGTGAGTACCACATCGATTTCAGACCTGATAAAGCAGTATATTTCGGATAATAATCTGGAGTACGGCATAGTATCGGCCAGATTGGTTAATTCTTGGGAAACGGCAGTTGGCAAAATGATCGCCAACAGTACCAAAGACCTTTACGTGCATAAGCGGAAACTCTATGTTACGCTCTCATCATCCATTGTGCGACACGAATTGATGATGATAAAATCGGGACTTATTTCAAGGTTAAACGAATTGGCGCAAGCAAATGTGATTGATGACATTGTATTCAGATAAAGACAAGAATTGAAAATACTCGGCATTTCGGCATATTATCACGATTCGGCAGCCTGTATTACTATAGATGGAAAGGTTGTCGCCGCCGCTCAGGAAGAGCGTTTTACGCGGAAGAAACATGACAATTCTTTCCCGGCACAGGCTGTAGGCTTTTGCCTGAAATTTTGCAACCTGAATATTGACGATCTCGATGCGGTGGTGTATTACGAAAAGCCTTTTCTTAAATTCGAGCGGCTGCTCGAGACTTATTATGCCTATTCACCAAGGGGTGTTGTTTCGTTTGTAAAGGCCATTCCTGTATGGACAAAAGAAAAGCTGTTCATGAAAAAACTATTGCGCGACGAGCTCAGGGAAATTATGCCATATAAAAAGCGTAAACTGCAATTGCTTTTCACCTCTCATCACCTTTCGCATGCTGCAAGTGCCTTCTACCCTTCTCCATTCAACGAGGCCGCCATTGTAACCGTTGACGGTGCAGGAGAATGGGCAACGGCATCGCTTTGCCATGGACGCGAAAAATCGATAAGCCTTTTGAAAGAATTACGATTTCCGCATTCTGTAGGCCTGCTTTATTCTGCTTTTACTTATTTTCTTGGATTTGTGGTTAATTCGGGTGAATATAAACTCATGGGCCTAGCACCCTATGGGAACGCAGGCGATGCACAAACCCTCACGTTCATCGAAAAGATCAGAAGCGAAATTGTTGCCGTAAATCAAGACGGATCAGTGTACCTGCATCAGAAGTATTTCAGGTATGCTACAGGGCTTAGAATGATAAACTTAGCAGCATGGGAAAAACTTTTCGGGTTCCGTATCAGGCACAGCGAAGACCCCATTGCACAACACCATTGCAATCTGGCATTAGCCATCCAAGAGGTTACCGAAGACATAATACTGCGAATGGCAGCTGAAGCGAAGAAATGCACTCAATCAGAAAACCTTGTACTTGCCGGTGGTGTTGCGCTTAACTGCGTTGCAAACGGGAAAATACTGAAATCAGGATTGTTTCGCAATCTCTTTATTCAACCCGCTGCCGGTGATGCTGGCGGGGCTTTGGGCGCAGCTCTTGCAGCAGAATATATTTTTTTTGATCAAGATCGCGTTATTCAGAATCCCGATAGCATGAACGGGGCTTTTCTGGGTCCTGAGTACACCGATACTCAGGTTGAAACTACCCTGAAAAAATATTATGCAAACTATAGGCATTTTGAATCGTTTGATATTCTTGCCGGGGAAGTGGCATCATTCATTCATCAGGGCAAAGTGGTGGGTTGGTTTCAGGGGCGCATGGAATTCGGGCCGCGTGCCTTGGGCAACCGGAGCATTCTTGCCGATGCCCGTAACACAGCAATGCAGAAGCAACTGAACCTGAAAATTAAGTTTAGAGAAGGTTTTCGTCCCTTTGCCCCTGCTGTAATTGCAGAAGATAGCAATGCTTACTTCCATATACAATGTGCTTCGCCTTATATGCTCCTTGTAGCAGATATAAACCAAAGCCTCAGGCAACCCCTGCCTGATAATTACCAGAATTTACCGACAATGGACAAACTATACACACAGCGGTCATCGGTTCAGGCAATCACACACTGCGATTTTTCGGCACGCATTCAGACAGTACATGCCGAAACCAATCCGCGTTTTTACCGCTTACTGCAGGAATTTAAAAGCATTACAAACTGCAGTGTAATGGTTAATACCAGCTTCAATGTGCGGGGTGAGCCCATTGTTTGCACCCCCGAAGAAGCATTCAAATGCTTTATGAGCACCGAAATGGATGTGCTGGTGCTGAATAACTTCGTATTGATAAAAACCGACCAGCAGGAGGTGTTAAAAAATTATACATTTGTTTCGAGTTATAAACCCGATTGATATGGAATTTCTTAAAGATTTATTTCGTTTTCTAGGTGAAAGAAAAAAATATTGGCTGATACCCATCATCATTGTGCTTGCTTTGGTGGGTATTCTATTGATATTCGGGGGCAGCAGCAGCATAGCACCATTTATTTACACCTTGTTCTAACATGAAAACTATTCGGCATAAGGCAACCGAAACAATGCTGGTTTTCACTGCTGTGGCATTGCTCGTATATTTGCTTTTCAACGACAATGCATTATGGCTGTACATAGCACTCGGCATGGCTTTTACTGGCATTTTTATTCCACGGTTCGCAGAAATCGTTCATATTGCATGGATGTTTTTCTCGAGAAAGATCGGACTGGTTGTTTCGACCGTGATCCTAATCCTGATATATTTTTTTGTGCTGGTTCCCTTGGCAGCCATCAGCCGTTTGTTTGGCCGACAAATTATTTCAAAATCAAACCGACAATCGCTCTGGCAATCAGGTAAAGTTAACTATGGGCCCAGCCATTTTCGCGATTTGTGGTAAAGCTAAATTATTTGTAAGGAGGTAGGAATTATTGGTGAAATTCACTAAATTCGCATTGCAAAAAAACATATTATTAGACCGTTTATTATTAAAAATAATTAAACATTTGATAATCATTTATTTATGAACGTATCAAATTTTGGATAAATGTGTTTGCAAGGGCAATATAATTAGTTAAAAAGACATGACAATAATAATAACTATATGTGCTTTACTATTGCTTGCTTATGCTTTTGACCTTACTTCATCGAAAACTAAAATTCCATCGGTAATACTTTTGCTCTTTCTTGGCTGGGTCGTTCGACAAATAACAATCCTATTGAATTTCCGACTACCTGATTTTACACTGATTTTACCAATACTGGGAACTATCGGCTTAATACTTATAGTTTTAGAAGGCTCACTTGATTTGGAGCTCAATAAATCAAAATTAAAGCTGGTAAAAAAATCATTGTTGGGCTCTCTGCTTTCGATGCTTGCAATGGCATTTTCATTGGGATACCTTTTTAAGTACTTTGGAGATGTCAGCCTTATCGATGGATTAACAAATGCCATTCCTTTTTGCGTAATAAGCAGTGCTATCGCCATCCCAAGCGTTCGACACCTCTCTTCGTCATTAAAAGAATATATAGTTTATGAAAGTAGTTTTTCTGATATTTCTGGTGTAGTTTTTTTTAATTTTGTTGCCCTCAATGATAATTTTAATGCAAGTTCTTATGGGCATTTCGCATTACAACTTCTAATTATTTTAATAATTTCTTTTGTGGCAACTTATGTTCTAACTATTCTATTAGGAAGAATTGAACATCACATCAAATTCATACCAATAATATTATTAATCATATTAATTTATGCTATTACCAAAGAGTATCATTTACCCGCTTTGATTTTCATTATGCTTTTCGGGCTTTTTCTGGGGAACCTCGACAAACTTAAGCGCTTTAAGTTTATCAACAGCAATCGATTGGACAATCTGGGTAAAGAAGTCATCAGATTCAAGGAAATAAATGTTGAAATAACTTTTTTAATCAGGGCATTATTCTTTCTGTTATTTGGCTATTTGATTGAGACTCCTGAAATTATCAATACGCAAACATTAATCTGGGCAATTGGGATAGTTATGCTAATTTTTGCATTTCGCACTGTCCAGTTGTTAATTTCAAGGCTTCCCCTGATCCCGTTATTATTTGTTGCTCCCAGAGGGCTTATTACAATTTTGTTGTTCTTATCTGTTGCAGAAACACAGCAAATACCTCTCGTCAATAAATCATTAATAATTCAGGTTATCATTTTAACAGCATTGATTATGATGGTGGGTATAATAATAACTAAAAAGGGAGCTGAAATTGAAACTTGATTAAGAGAGTTTAGCTTAAAAAATGTTACGAAATGTATTCATTGGCCAATTGATTAAAACTAAAATAGCGATACTTTTTGCAGGTTTGTTCATTGTGTTCCAGTCGTGCAGTATTCTTCCGAAGATTGACCATACCAGAATGGATGCAAGAAAAACTGTCAGGAATTGTTATAGACTGGTAGAAGAGTATACTACCCTGGGGGCAGCTGCTGCTGAAGATTCTGTGATCACTCAGACAGAAGCTGACGCATTGAATAGTATTGAGATTAATATCGATTCAATCGCAAACAGCTTTTATGCAACTCACGAAAACAGGCAGGTGCTCGATGATATGCATGACAAAATGAGCAGAAAACCAAAATATAGTAAAAAGGGATCTAAATTGCTTGAAGCTTCGATGCTACTTTTCGATTGTGAAGGGTTTGAATTGTTGTTGGAATAATGAATTAATATAGTATATTTCATATTCAGTAGAACTTGAAATTATACCCTATCCCCGTGTTTACGCAAGATTCGCAGAAACCATCATTTTTGTTAAAAATCAGTTCAACAATGAAAGCAAAAATCGTTTTATTTGTTATCGGTACATTCTTCTTGATAACTCAGCTTCATGCCCAATGCGGGCAAGTCCATGAAAAGACACCAACAAGTATTGGAATAATTCTCTACTCAAACGATGTGGAGACTCTATGGAACGCGCTTCGCTTTGCAAACTTTGCAAAAAGCTCCGGCGACACAGTATCAATTTTTTTACTGGGTAAAGGAGTTGAGCTCGACATTCTGGTTAAATCAAATGCAGACCTGAAAGACCAAACCGAAACATTTCTGGGCAGTGGCGGAACGATTCTTGGTTGCGGCACCTGTTTAAACAGTCGGAAAATGAATGAGCCTCAGGTATGCCAGTTTTCATCCATGTCCGATTTGTACGATATTGTCCGAAAAAACAAAATTGTACTTACATTTTAGTATATTACAATCAATTATAAATGGCTGTTATTTGTTATAAGAACATATATGGCTGTTATTAATCACTAATACTTGTGTTATGAAAATTGGTATAATCATCGAAACAAATGAACCTGAAAAAGCATGGAATGCATTCCGTTTTGCAGTAACTGCCCGCAAGCAAAAGCATGAGGTAAAAGTTTTTTTGATGGGCGAAGCAGTGGAATGCGAAGGGCTAATTCATGCAACATATAATGTTGATGAACAGCTAAATGCATTTGTGGCTTTGGGAGGAGAAATACTTGCTTGCGGCACATGCCTCAAATCGCGTAATCTAGGCAGCACCGACAGTTGCCCGATATCAACCATGGTAGATTGTTTGAATGTTGTCCTCTGGGCTGATAAAACGGTAACTTTCTAAAATTTATTTTTAATACTTAGTTTTTCCCTTCATAATCATTAGTTTTGCACCACTTATTTTTGCATTATGGTTCCATCGAATCTGTTGAAATTATATAAAGTTTTTGGTCGTCAACCATTTGCATTACTGGATGCAGGGTCGGGTAACTTTTCGGCTTCGAAAATAAAACGCCATATGCCCCAATGCAATTATTATGGCATTGATATTACCCGCGACTACAATTACCGTCCCGATGACTTTGAACTGATGCAGGGTTTCTGGCTGAAAGACCTCACCCAGCTTCAATTCGATGATATCCCCGATAACACCTTCGACGCATTGCTAATGACACACATCATTGAACATTTGCATAATGGAGATCAGGTTATTCAGGGCTTGCTGAAAAAACTAAAAAAAGGCGGATATGTTTATATTGAATATCCTTCTGAAAAAAGTGTCAATTTCCCAAGTAAAAAAGGAACATTGAATTTTTACGACGACCCAACCCATGTAAGGTTGTATTCTTTACACGAAGTTAAAAGTATAGTAAGTAAGTGCAACTTTGAAATTATTGATTCGGGTACACGCAAAAGTTTTCGAAACATAGCCATGATGCCTATAAAAATGGTACATAACAAGATAAAATACGGCTATGTAATGGCATCGGTATATTGGGACTGGTACGGTTTTGCTGAATTTGTCTGGGCTCAGAAGAAATAGCCGATATCATAATTTAATGCAATAGCACAAAAGCAGCCCATTTATAGGGCTCACTCCGGTATTTATCGCGCATTGCATTCTGAGCCTGTGTAAATGCTTCTTCAATCGGCAAGCCTCCAAATAGCTTCGCATAAAACAGCTGCATGAACTCGGAAGTTTCAAAATCGGGTACTTTCCACAGGCTCATAACAATATAATCGACTCCGGCAGTTTTAAATGCCCGTTGTAAACCAAATACGCCTTCATCACCCTTAATATCTCCTACCCCTGTTTCACACGCCGACAGCACAACAAGGCGAGTTTTTGGCAAATACAGGTTCGAGATTTCGTAGGCAGTAAGAATTCCATCATCAACCGGAGGAGGCATTTTGCGTCCTTTCCAGCTGCTATTGGCACCTGCGAACAATAGTCCTGCACGCTGAAGCGGGTTTTGACTTTTACGGAATGCCTGCTGCTTTTCACCGGTAGTAAAAAACTGTTGCAAATCGCTATTGCCCTGGTTGGGAAAGAAGAAGCCATGAGTAGCAATATGAATGATGTCGGGAGTGCCTACGGCCGAAATATTTTTAATGACTTCTTCAACAGCCTCATTACCTGTTACCGGGGTTGATATAAGGTTGTATTTACGGGCAAGCAAGTGAATCCCCTGAACTTCGTTTAACGTACCCGGAAGATACTCCCAGTTCCCCCCTCTTGATGCCGTTTCCGCTTCCGATAAGGCATAAGTATTATCACCGGAAGGATAATTTTCGTCGTAATATTTCGAAGCAACGGCTAATTGCGTTTCGGCATCAGTATCATAGCTAATGCCACCAAACGCAAGTATCGAATGTGGATTACTGAACCCCCGTTGCAATGAATCAGATAAAACCGATGTTGAACTTACTCGTATTAAAATGTACTTATCAGACAGCAATATCGAATCTGTAACAGGAATTGCAGCAAATGATATCTGATGTAGCAGCCCGGATGGGGAATAATATATTTTTTCAACGCCTTCGAGGTACTTTTCCATTGGCTCCCATAACAACTCATAGAGTATTTTTACATCGTTTTTTTCATTACCCAGATTGGGCAGCACCATTCCACGGTACAAACGGGATGCAAAACCTGCATCGGTATTTCCCTGACTCATCACAAGGCTATCGACATCCGCTTCTTTGCAAAGATAAACAACAACAGGATAGGTTACATCGCTGCGTATAATCAGTGCCACATAAACCACCGAGTCGCTCCACCCCTTAGGAGAGCAATATTGAAAACGCGAAAATTCTATAGTTGCTTCATCGGGTTGTAAAGTTTGCTGAACGCTTTTCCATTCAGTTTTAGCAAGAGCCAAGTCATAAGGGCAACCCTTTACCCATTGCTTTTCGAAATTATCGGCAAGGTTCTCAATAGAATCCCAACCCGGCATACGCTGACTTTCTGGTAAAGAAAGCTGCATTGCCAGTTCCGATCTCAACGTAAGCCATTGATCGTAAGTTGCCAACAATAGTGAGTCCCCCATATTTACAATGCTTTTGCGAATTTCAATACCTGAATTAAGCACCATTCCTTTTGTACGAAGTTCAAGATTGTAAAAATTACAACCGGCTTCAGGGTTACTCTCATACCGTTTTAAAAGAAAGCTTTTATACACTTCAATATTGTAGCGGACCGATTCAATATATAATAGTTTTTCTCTTTCGCTTAAAAACCTGAAGTTGTTTTCCAATAGTATGTTAAATAAAGCATTGCAATCGGTGAAAGCCTTATCACATTTTTCTGTTTTTCCTTCTTCATAATATAACGCCGCCAGATTACTAAAAGGGATAAACGCTTCATTGGTTTTATCGTTTCCGGTAGACTGTAATAACTCAATTGCTTTGGTGAGGTACTCTTCAGTCTTAACAAAATCATGCTGCTGCTGAAAAACCGTAGCAATGCTCGACAATGTGCTGATGTATGACAAACTGGTTATTCCCAAAGAACTTTCGTATATGCTAAGAACATCTGCATAAATTGATTCTGACTGCGATAACAGCGATTTTTTTTCTTCTTCGTTTTGTGCAATTTTCGACATATCATAATACACCGTAGCAAGTCCGCTCATCGATTTTGCATAAAATAAGCTTTTACTACCGCTGCTCTTACGCAATATCTTTGAAGTTTCTTTAAGTGCGGCTTCAGCAGCCTTATAATCGCGCATTTCTCTGCTCAAAGCTGCCGAGGTATATAAAACCGATGCATAGTTGAGACTCCTGTTTCCATAAACCTGAGTTATTAGCGACAGTGCTTCATCGATTAAGACTTTTGCATTTTCGTAGTTTCCTAATACAATTTTTACAGAAGCAAGATTCTGAAGATAGGTTGCGTAATCAGCGTCGCGAAAATTTGGTTGCAATTTCTTAACACTGCAAACCATGGTAAAAGCATCTTCAGCCTTTTCGAATTCCGACCTGTTGAAATATATTACTCCCAAATCATTTTCAATCATCAGATACACATCGTTATTCGATGTCGTGTCGCTAAAGGAAATTTCAGCAGCCCGTGTAAGCATCTGTTCAGCTTTCGAACCATTACCCAATGCAATATACATCGAAGCAAAACCATGCAGTGCCAACGCATATTCAATACTTTCGCTACCATGTACATTAACAGTGGCTGCCAACACTTCATTAAAATATTTTTCTGACTCAACATATCTGCCGTTATTTTTGTAAAAATTGGCAATATTCAGCATGGTTTCAATGGTTTGTGAATGGTTCTCACCCATTACTTTTTTTCGGATAAGCAATGCCTGCCCATATAAAAAGTCTGCATTCTGATAATTTCCAATATTTTCGTTTATCAATGCCAGATTATTCAGAATTAAGGCATAGTTCTCATTATAAATAATATCATTTTCTTCAAAATATATTTTCGCAATCTGGTATGCATCCTCAGCTTTTTTGTACTGATTCATCAAATCGTAGCATCTTGCCCGGTACACCAATGCTGATGGGTAAAGCAACGTGTCGCTGCCGGAACCATTTTTTTCGTACATATTGCAAAACTTATCGAATTGCTGAGCAGCATCCTTATATTGTCCGTTTTCAAAAAGTTTTTGAGCCTGTTCATAACTTTGAGCAAGCAAAAATACCGGAATAATCAGCATACATAATAAAAACAGACTACTCTTCATACATGGGGTTTTAGTATCGCTAAAATATTAAAAATAATACAGTTATCAATATCTTCAGCTTATTAATTGCAACATTGTTCACAATGATAAAAAACTGCCCTGCTGATAAAAAAAATGCATCTTATGTTTTAAAATTATATTGCTGCTTGCGAATGATTTTTAATTTTGTGTAAATAAAAACTGAATATTATGTCATTACGAATTGCTGAAGCCGGAAACGAAGGACCCAAAGTGCGTTCCGACTGTAAAATAAGTATTGAACTGAAAGAATCGGGCGGGTTGGAAATCAACCTTAAAAGCAAGGTTCAATCGCTGTATGGCGACGATATCAATAATCAAATGATTGCATTAAGCCAATTTTTTGGAATTACCAATGCTACAGTTACTATTATTGATCAGGGTGCGCTACCTTTTGTTATTGCAGCCCGCTTTGAAGCTGCCTGGAAGCAATTGGCTAACGATGGAAAAGAATGGCTTCCTGATTTTTTACCTCAGAACAAGTATCATACACGCAGGGATTTATTTCGCTTTACCAGACTGTATTTGCCTGGTAATACACCTGCAATGATGCTTAACGCAGGCTTACATGGTTCTGATGGAATTATACTCGACCTAGAAGATTCCGTTGCTCCTGCAAAGAAAGACGAAGCCCGTCTTTTGATACGAAATGTACTGAGGTGCATCGATTTGTTCGGATCCGAGCGCATGGTACGAATCAACCAGGGACAACGTGGTCTAGATGACCTGAAATATGTGATTCCACATAATGTCAACCTGATTCTTGTACCCAAATGCGAAAGTGTTGAATATCTCCACGAAGTGGATGCTACAATCGAAAAATATAAAGCCCCGGAATTTAAAAATCACCCAGTTTATCTGATGCCAATAATTGAAAGCGCCCTTGGAATTGAAATGGCTTTCGACATTGCCAGAGCAACCCCCAACGTGGTAGCCCTTGCCATTGGTCTCGAAGATTTTACAGCAGACCTAGGAACAAAGCGCACACAGGAAGGCACCGAATCGATGTATGCAAGATGGCGACTTGTAAACGCCTGCAAAGCAGCCGGAATACAACCCATCGACTCTGTGTACAGCGATGTTGACAATATGGACGGTTTGCGTGAAAACGTAAAAACATCAAAAAGCCTTGGCTTCGAAGGCATGGGATGTATTCATCCAAGGCAGGTTCCGGTAATAAAGGATAGTTTTAAACCCGATGATGAAGAATTGGGAAAAGCCATGAAAATTGTTTTGGCTGCCGAAGAAGCCACGAAAGCAGGCCTTGGGGTAATTTCATTGGGATCGAAAATGATCGACCCACCGGTGGTGAAACGTGCCGAACGCACCCTGAACCTTGCACTTAATTTAAAAATTATTGATAAAAACTGGAGGGATAATTATGTCAGCTAATATGATAAAAAATGCTGCGGGACGAATGGTTCCCGACAGTATCAACGGACAACCTGCAATTCCGTTTAAAGGTGTCGGAAAACACAGACCTCAGGGGGTAAAACATGCACCATCAATTCCAAGTTGCATCGACTACCCTGAAGATGGCAACAAAGTTGTGAAATCGCTTAAGGAAGCCCTTGATTTATGTGGATTTCGCGATGGCATGACTATTTCGACTCACCATCACCTTCGCGACGGAGACATGGTAAGTAACCTGATTTTTGACATTGCCCACGACAAGGGCATAAAAGACCTTGTTTGGCTGCCTTCTGCATCGTTTCCCGTAAACGATCCGTTGGTAAACTATCTCATCGATGGCACAATCAACCGGATTGAAGGAAGCATGAACGGTCCGCTGGGTAGAGCCGTGTCTGAAGGTAAAATGAAGGGTATGGCAGTACTGCGCTCTCATGGTGGACGTGTTCAGGCAATTCAGGATGGGGAAGTCAAAATTGATATTGCTGTTATCGCAGCTCCCAGTGCTGATATGTTCGGGAATGCAACTGCTACCGAAGGCCCGTCGGCTTGCGGCGTACTAGGTTATGCAAAAGCTGATTACATGTACGCTGAAAAAGTGATTATTGTTACAGATAATTTGGTGGAAGTTCCTTGCTTCCCTATGCTCGTTGAAGGTAATTACGTCGACTATGTTGTAGTGGTCGATAAAATTGGTATGCCCGAAAAAATTGTTTCAGGAACAACCACAATCACCCGCAGTCCCGACCGATTGCTCATTGCTGAACTCACTGCAAAATTCTGCGAGATTACCGGAATGCTGCGCGATGGGTGCTACATGCAAGCCGGTGCAGGAGGCACTTCGCTTGCTATTGGTTACTATATGCACGAAATTCTGAAAGCAAAGGGGCAACATTGCCAGCTCGGTTTTGGAGGAACAACAAAATATATGGTGCAAATGCTGGAAGAAGGTACAATGAAGCATATTCTCGATGCTCAGGCTTTCGATCTGGACGCAGTTGCTTCTATAAGCCGCAATAAAAACCATCACCACTACCCTGTTTTCAATGCCTATAATTTCCATTCCAAGGGGAATCTGACTTCGATGATGGATATTATGATTCTCGGTGCTACCGAAGTGGATGTAAATTTCAACGGTAATGTTGTTACGCATTCCGATGGGTATCTTCTTCACGGAATAGGTGGATGGCAAAATTGCCTGCATGCCCGTAACGTTATTCTCCCAGTTCCTTTGTTCCGCGACAGAATACCTGTGATCGTCGACGAGGTTACTACTTTAGTTGGACCCGGAGAAATGATTGATGTTATTATTACTGAAAGAGGTATTGCAATTAATCCGAAACGTCTGGATCTGATTGAGGCAGTAAAGAATTCAGGCTTACCCATTGTAACGATACAACAGCTTAAAGCTGAATGCGATGCTATGTGTGGCATTCCCAAGAAGCCCAAATACAAAGACAATGTTGTTGCAGCAATCAAATGGGTTGATGGAACTGTAATTGACTGTGTTCGCCAGCTGGATAAATAGCAACACGAAACTCTTTAAATAAAATTATTAACCGCTTAAAACCAAATCACATCATGACACAATTCGAAACCAACTGGACATACAGCGAATTTTTGGCTTATGTACTATTTTATGCTGCCAATGCCGATTTGAAAATAAAACCGGAAGAAAGAGAACTGATTATAGAGAAAGTGGATACAGCAACCTATAATTGCGTGAAAAAGGAGTTTTCGAAAGATAACGATTTTGTACAACTCGAAAAAATCAGACATTATTGTAAAAACGAGTTAAACACAAGCGAAGCCAAAGAAAAACTGTTCAGAGATATCGAAGAAATGTTTTGGGTAGATGGTAAATATTCATCAATAGAGAAGAACTTTTTTACCGGTTTAAAGCGGATAATCCTTCACCCATAAGAGTAGCTAATTAGTTTTAAGTATCCTTACAGAGCTTATTACAGTTTCTGCTGCAAATTCGTTTCTTTTAAGATAAGTAATTTTACCTCCTGAACGAAGTTTGTTCATATCGGAATTGTAAAACTGCTTATCAATTTGAAATTGGAGACAATTACACTGTGGCGATTCTATTACAAAATGGGCACTCACACCGTTGTACCAAATCTTATAGTCGGGATATGCCTGAATAAACTCATCCAGCTTACTACCCGGCCCAATTCCCTTATCGGTGTTTGCACGCGTAGTGAACACTGTTATCTCTGTTATTTTCTCATCCGTCGATAAATTAGCCCTAATTATAGCAATACCCATATCGCTTATGGTAAGTGTCCGAGTTTCGGTTTCCAAGCCTTCTTCGGTATGGGTGATGGTTTTATTCTCATATGTATAAAAATCGGGGATTTTATTGATAATATTTTCGCCCATAGTTACAAAATCAACACCGTTGCAACTTATAATCATGTCGCTGTAAGGACTTGACTGTCCTGAATCAGGTGTTGTTTTCAG
>ENA-UOWO01002161-UOWO01002161.1-activated-sludge-metagenome-genome-assembly--contig:-NODE-2161-length-24847-cov-19.883430_pt1 | contig 24847 bp, 16 predicted proteins | sample MGYA00238148_ERZ761564 | MGnify/ENA primary metagenome ERZ761564 (study PRJEB28885, sample SAMN05720194) | activated sludge metagenome | isolation source: Anaerobic digester | place: USA... | reverse complement strand
TCTCGTTGATGCGGGCCTGTTTGCCTTCGCTGACCGAAAAATCGATATTGAGCACGTTGCTGTCGCCCGGAACCTCGGTGGGCTCGACCTGAGAGTAGATATAGCCGCGGTCATAATAGAGGGTGCCGATGCGCTTTTGCAGGGCTTCGTCCAGCTTTTTCTTGCTGTAGACCTCGCCCTTGGCAAAGCCGAGATTGGCGGCCAGAAGCTCGGTCGGAAAGACGGTGTTGCCCTTCCAGGAGATGTCGCCGAAGGTGTACTGCTCCCCCTCGTGAATCCAGAGCTCGACGAACATGTCACTCTGGTCGGGGCTGTAATAGAGGGAATCGCGGAGGATTTCAGCATCGCGGTAGCCGTGATTGAGATAGAAATCGATGAGCTTGCCCTGATCCTCGGTGTATTTCACCTTGTCGAAATCGGCGCCGCGCCACCAGCGGTCCTCTTTGGTCCCCTTGAGCTGCTTGCGCAGTTTTTTGTCGGAGAAGCGGGTATTGCCATGGAAATTTATTTTTTCGACCTGGACCTTGCTGCCCTCGTCGAAGACAAAGCGCACGAGCACGCGGCTGGTGTCGGTACGGCTGACGTACTGGTTGGCCTTGATTTTGGCGAGCAGATAGCCCTTTTCCTTGTACTTGTCATAGAGCTTGCTCTTGGCGCGGCTGATCAGGGTGGGGCTCACCACCTGGCCGGGATAGAAATTGAGAATGCTCTCGATATCGTCCTTCTTGAGCTTTTTGTTGCCCTCGATCTCCACCTTCTCGAGGCGCGGGTGCTCCTCAACATGGATGGTGAGATAGGCGCCGTCGGCCAATTCGCGGTCGACGAGAATCTGCACATCGGAAAAGAGCGAGAGACGCCAGAGCTGGCGGATAGCTTCCTGAACGCCGTCACCGGTCACCTCGCTGCCGATGTTCAATCCGGAACTGAGGCGGATCATGCTGGCATCGACGGTCTTGTTGCCCTCAACGGAGAGACCAAGAATCTTGACCGACCGCTTCTGGGCGATGCCGGCCAGAGGCAAAATCAGCAACAGGGCGATGAGCGGGATGAAGTACCGGCGCTGCAGTAGGGTCATGAAGGATCAGCCTTATGTTCGGTTCAATTAAAACTTTTTAATTTAATGAATTTTTGCATTCTTTTAAAGAGAAATATTTTTTTTGAATGCGTTTTGACCCTGCTTTCAGAACGGAAACCAGTGACGGACCATTATCCGTTTGTCATCCCTGTTGTACAGCATCAAACTATCATAGTTGTATTCAAGTTCCAATAAAACTTGCGGACTGATGCGGTATTCCAGTCCGAGGCTGTGGCGCAGGCCGAGCCCCCTGGACTGGTAACGGTACTCCACCCCGGCCTCGACCTGCCCGGTGTACTGCAGGAAGACATTGCGGCTGAGGTATTTACCAAGGATGAGCCGGCTGCTGCGCAGCAGGGCGAGCCGGCTGTTGACCTGCAGGTTGTTGTTGAGGTTGGCGTCAAGAAAGTTGCGGGTGAAGCGCGAACTGAAGCGCACATAATCGAGCTGGAGAAAATGTTCGATAGTGCGTTCGACCGGCTTGAAAAAGGGGCGGAGCAGATAATTGTCGGTGTTGATGCCGATGACGTCCATCGCCTTGGTCTGAAGCGTCCGTTCGGAATAGCCGAGCGATGCGAGCAGCTGCGCCTCGGTGGTGCCCAGGTTGGGATTGTCGCTGCTGAGTTTGAAGCGGATCTGGTCCCAGCGGCCGCGGCGCTCCTCCTGGCGGACGATGTCGTCCACCTCCTTTTTCTCCATGGTGGCATCGACGGTCTGAACGGTGAGAAAGATTTGCGAGGTGAAGCCGAGAGAGTCGGTGACGGTGGTGCGGGCCTGGCCCCAGGTGACAGGATAGAGGCTGGCCCGGTCCCAGCGCGCCCCGCCCTGTTCGATGCGGAAGGTCATGTCGAGATATTCGATCACCCCCGAGCTGGTGCGCGCCTGGCCGAGGATGCGGAAGGTGGAGTCGTTGGTGACGCCGGTGAAATCGATGTCCTCTCCGCCCTCCTCGATGAGGATGTTGGTGTAGACCTTGTCGAGCCCTCCGGGAAGGAATTTGACGTAGCGGACATCCTCGAGCACGCGTACGGCCACATCCCATTCGGCGCTCATGAGGACATTATAGACAATGCCGTCCTCCATCGGGGGCAGGGTCTCATCGAAGGGGAACATGAACTCGGTGTTGGCCGCCTTGATGAGCCCGCGAAAGAGGGGCCGGTTGATGGGGCCGGCGCAGTAAAAGGCTTCACCCGGCCGGCGGCCTTCCAGCCAGATAGTGCCGAACTTGCCCCGTTCCATCAGGCCGAGGATGTTGACCTCCACCCCCTCCGGCCCATTCTCGAGGGAGAGAACCCCGAAGTTGAGTCCCCCCCACTGCGGGAAAACCAGATTTTCGAGGGGCCGCTCCGCCAGCCCCGGCCGGCTGAGCTGGCTGCGAATACGTACCGGCCGGCCGCCGATGCGGGCCTGCATCTCCTCGATCTGGATGAACTGCTCATCCGGCCGGAAGGCGAGATTGGCGCTCAGCTCGCTGACGGTGGGCAGGACCGACTCGAATTTGAGCATGCCGTGGCGCACCGAAAGGCGGGCATCGCTGATGCGAGGTCGGCCCCAGGAGCCGCCCAGGCGGGCGCTGAGTCGGCCCTCGCTGGCGCTCTCCTCGAACCAGGGGTTGAGATCGGAGAGGAGGGCGAGAAAATTGCCCGTCCCCTGCAGGCTGATATCGATCTCGTCATCCCCGCGCAGGGGCAGGGAGCCGCGGGCGGCCAGTTCGAGGATCCCCTTGCGATGAACCGCCAGGCGCTGCAAATTGAGGCGCGGCGCCTCCCCGGCAGACGGCAGTGGAGCAGCCCCTTCCTCCGGGCCGAATCGAGCCTCAAGATCATCGAATGCGATGCCATAGCAGCTCCCGTTCTGGATGCGAAGCCGGCCGCTGAGCAGGGGCCGGCGGAGGGTGCCGCTGAGGACCAGATCGGCGACGGTTTGTCCGGTGAGGGGCTTGACGCCCGGCAGCAGGGCGGGCGAGAGGCGCAGCATTTCGAAACCGGCCCCTTGCAGGCGCAGAAAGAGGCTGTCTGCCCCGCTCCGGTACCAGCCGTTGGCGAAGAGGAGGGTATTCTCCTCGCTGGTCAGCAGGAGTCGTTCCAGGACCACTCCGTCAGGGGCGAGGGTGAGCGCCCCCTCGCTCTCGAAGGGCCCGGCCGAGCGGTATCTCCCCTCCTGCAGGCGCAGGGTGGTATGGAGGCGCGGCTGCCGGGTGGTGCCGGTGATGAGCAGTTCGCCGTCGAGGATGCCGCGCGGGGTTTCGGCGCCGCCTTTGCCGAGCAGCTCGACCGGAAAGTCCTGAAGAAAGCATGAGCCGGAGAGGCTTCCGCTGCGGCCGATCTGAAGGATGCCGGAAAACCATTCGCCCATGGTCCAATCGCGGAGAGAGACTCGCATGCTGTCTGCGGCGAGGCTGAAGTGGCCGCGTACCGCCCTGGTCTGATCGGGCCAAAGGGTGGTGGTGCCGATCCCCTGCCAGCCGCCGTCCAGGCGCTCGAGGCGGGAGGAGAGTGCGAAGAGCTCTTCCACCGGCCGGCCGGGACGGCTGTGCAGCAGCCGCGCCTGAAGGGCGTAATGGCCGCCGAGATGGTTGAGGTGGAGGGAAAAATCGAGGCCGCGCTGGCGCATGGCGCCGGCGGGCGCGGGCCAGAGCATTTCCAGCCAGGAGCGGGCGTCGGGCAGGTTAAGGGCAAAGCGGGGCTCCTCCCCGCTCCAGTCGATGACGCCCCGGATCCCCTCATCGGGTCCGCCGGCGGGATTGATCTGGAAGCGGCGGTCGCGGAGGAGGAAGCGGGATTCAGAGGTCATGGCCCCTCCCGTGTGGTTGGCGAGGCTGAGGGAGAGGCTCCCCTGCGCGTCCGGAGCGGCGGCCGGGCCTGAGAGGGCGGCCGCAAGCGAGAGCCGGGCCTGGCGCAGGCTGCCTGTATAGGCGGGAGGCAGAAGAGGCAGAAGCTCGCCCGCGGCGTTGAGGCGGCCCTCGAGGCTGGTCGAGTCGCCGATTCCGCTCAGGGCGCCGACAGCCTCGATGTCGAGTCCGCGCCAGCGCCCGCGCAGGGACTGCACCTGCAGGCTGTCGCCCGTCCAGTTTGCGTTCAGGCTGACCTCCTCGAAGAGTTCATCCCGCAGGTGCAGGGCGGTCGAGAGCAGCCCGAAACGCAGCTGCGGCGAAGCAAGTGGACCTTCGAGGTCGACGTTGAGGGCGACTTGCCCGGTCAGACCGCGAAGCTCTTCCGGCAGTGTGTCACGAAAGCTCCCGGCATCGATCTCCGGCGCCGACAGGGTGAGCTGGAGGTGTGGATTGGCCGGGCCGGTGATGGCGCCGGTCAGGCTCATGGAGGTCTGGTTGATCCAGAGCGCCGAGCGCTCCACCTCCACCCTCCCCTCCTGCAGGCGCAGGGTGATGCCCGAATGATCGCAGCGCAGATGGCGTTCCGGCCAGGAGGCGGCCAGGTTGGCGACCCGGATCCAGCCGGAGAGATTCGGCTGGTACTCCCGGTCAGGGCGCAGGGCGAGCGAGATGTCGGCCTCGGCCTCGCCGCTGTGGATCAGCCATTCGCGGTCTTCGCCGGGGGTCAGGAGCCGCGAGAGGGGGAGGCGCGAGAAGGTGGTCTGGATGGTGTCCAGCCCCCCCTCTTCGAGGCCGAAGCGGCCCTCGAGGGTCATCAAGCTCTGGCGGGCGCCGAGGGGATGGCCGCTGAGGCGCAGCAGCAGCGTATCGGGATTTTCATTGATAAGCCAGCCCTTGAGGCCGGTGATGAGGGGAAAGGGCTCCCGGCCGTCGCGTTCGAGCGCGACCGCGCCCTCCTGGATGGAAGCCATCTTGAGAAAATCGAGCCTTTGCAGATTGTGGAGGTAGAGGCGGATCTTTTCACCCTGGGGCCAGGCATCGCGGGCCGGCGCGCCGGGCGCGGTCCGGATGAGGACGACCGGCTTCTTGATCATGATATCCTGGGAGAAGGCCCGGGGGTCCATGCCATAGCGGAACATGCGAATGGGATTGATGCCGATGCGCAGGTCCTCGATGCGGACCGAGAAGGGTTGTTCGCCGGGCGGGAGATAGAGGCCGAGAAGATGGATATTGGCGAAGCTGATGCTCACCCGGTCGATGGCAAAGGCGTCGCCGAGGACGGGCTGCATTCTGGCGAGCAGGAACTGCTTGGCCTTGTCGTCCATTCTGGTCCAGCGCCAGGCGCGGGGCAGCAGGATGGTGAGGGCGAGGATGAGGAGGAGAATATGCAGTACCCAGCGTCGCTTGCGCACGGATTGTATGCTTTCAACGGGTTAGCGTGAAGAGAGCCATCGGGAATCACATTGGGGAGCAGGGCGCGCGGGCAGGTGGAGCGGTCGGATTATCCGGTGACCTTGCCGAAGCGCCGATCGCGCATCTGATAGTTCTCGATGGCGTCCAGGAACTGATCATGGCGAAAATCCGGCCACAGGATCGGGGTGACGTACAACTCGGAATAGGCCAGCTGCCAGAGCAAAAAGTTGCTCAGGCGCATCTCGCCGCTGGTGCGGATGAGGAGATCGGGATCGCCGATGGGGGCGGTCTGAAGATGGCCGGCGAAGCAGGTTTCATCGATGGTGTCGGGGTCGAGCCGTCCGGCGGCGGCCTCCTGTGCGATATTCCGGGCGGCGAGGACGATCTCCTGCCGGCCGCTGTAACTGAGGGCGAGGTTGAGGATGAGGCCGGTGTTCTTCTGCAGGCGGGCAATGGTCGCCTTGAAACCCATACGCGGGGTGGGCGGCAGCTGTTCGAGGTCGCCGATAACAGTGAGGCGGACATTGTTGCGGTCGAGGTCGGCGGCCTCGCGGCGGACGGTCCGGACCAGCAGAGACATCAGCGCGGCCACCTCGCTGCGCGGCCTCGCCCAGTTCTCCGAAGAAAAGGTATAGAGGGTGAGGGCCTTGATCCCGAGCGCCCCGGCCGCCTCGACGGCGGCGCGCACCGATTCGATCCCCTCCTTGTGGCCTTCCGTGCGGGGCAGTCCCCTGCCTTTGGCCCAGCGGCCATTGCCATCCATGATTACCGCGACATGCCGGGGCACATTGCCGCGCGCCTTGATGCGGTTGACTCGTTCCTGATCGATCACAATTCGCTCATCATTCGTCTGAATACCTGGGAGAGAAGGGCCATGCGGCCATTTTTGCAGGTGCAGCCGCAAGTGAACATAATAAACACAATATTCAGAACATATTCAAGGTAAAAAAAAGCCCCACAGACAGGTGTGGGGCTCCGCTCCCGCAAAAGGGAAAACTATTTGCGCATCTCTTCAGCCTTGTTGAAGAATTCCGCGCCCTTGGTCGCTTCGCCGACGTTGACATAAGCGACGCCAAGGTTGTAATAGACCGCGGAGTTTTCCGGCTTGATGCTGATGGCTTTTTCCAGAAAGGGGATGGCCGCGCGGTAGAACTCTTTCAGCTTGTTGACATCTTCCTCGCTGACAGTCTGCTTGACGTTCTCCTTCTCGACCAGGCTCTTGCGCAGGTCGTCGGCCATGGTCAGATAGGCATTGCCAACGTTGAGGTTGGCATCGTAATCCTCGGGATTAAGGCTGATGACCTTCTGGAACATGGCGATGGCCTTGTCATAGTCCTTGTTGAGATAGTTCAGGCGGGCCAGGTTGAAGAGCAGGTCCTGATCCTCGGGATTTTTGGCCAGGGCAGTTTCGTAGGTCAGGATCGCCTTGTCGTTCTGACCGTCGAGGTCGTAGGCCATGGCGAGATTGGAGATGGCATCGATGTTGGCGGCGTCGACGCCGAGCACAGTGTTGGCGGTCTCCTGGGCCTTGACGTACTCCTTGTTCTCCAGGTAGAGGCGGGTCACCTCATTGAGGATCGAGACCTCTTTGGGATTGATGGCAAGATAGTCCTGATAGGCCTTGATCGCGGCGGGAAGGTTGTTGCTGCGCAGATGGGCGTAGGCCAGGTTCTTGTAGGACTCGATGTGGCTCGGATCGATGCGGACGGCGTCGCTGAAAAACTTGGCCGCGCCCTCAAGATCGGCAGTCTCGCCCTCTTTGGCGTTCACCTTGGCGACGCCCTGATTGAAGACATTCACCCAGTATTTTTCGCGGGTATTTTTGATCTGCGTGGCGAAGGTCGGAGCCAGCGCGGTGGACTGGTTGAACATCTCGTTCATCTTTTCCCAGAGGCCCTTGTTGCCATAGCCCTCACCGAGGAGGTAACGCGCCTCGGCGTCATTGGGATAGATCTGGACAGCCTGTTCGAGCTGTTCGATGGCCTTGTCCCAGTTATTCTGGCTGATGTAGACCTTGGCCGAGGTGACTTCCTTGGTCTGGCAGCCCATGGTCGACATCAAGGCGACCAGCAGGGCCATGGTAAGGACAAATGAGAAGATCTTTTTCATTGTTTTCGCTCCCAAGAGTTTGGTTTTGGATTTGATTCAATAATTTAAAATAAAAAATATTTCTAATCAAGCTTTTACTTGCAAAGAGGTCAAACTTTCCTCAAATGGCGGCCTGATGATCCCCTTTTCTGTGATAAAGGCGTCGATGAGCTTGGCGGGGGTGACATCAAAAGAGGGGTTGAGCACCGGCACGCCCTCGGGGACTGCTCGCATGCCCCCGCACAGCTCCACCTCGGCGGCGGCGCGCTGTTCGATGGTGATGTGATCGCCGCTGCGGATCTCCAGGTCGAAGGTGGAGAGGGGGGCGGCCACATAAAAGGGGATGCGGTGATGGCGGGCGAGGATGGCCAGTCCATAGGTGCCGATCTTGTTGGCGGCGTCGCCATTGCGGGCGATGCGGTCGGCCCCGACGATGACCATCTGCACCAGTCCACGGGCCATGGCATAGGCGGCCATGCTGTCGCAAAGCACCGTCACCGGGATCTCCTCCTCGGCCAGCTCCCAGGCGGTGATGCGGCTGCCCTGCAGCAGGGGCCGGGTCTCGCAGGCGTAGACCTGGACTTTCTTGCCCTGGCTCACAGCCGTGCGGATCACTCCGAGCGCCGTCCCGAAGCCGCCGGTCGCAAAGGCCCCGGCGTTGCAGTGGGTCATGATCGATGTGGTCTGGGGTAGCAGGGCTGCGCCGAAGCGGCCGATCGCCCGGCAGCGCTCGATATCGTCGGCGTGAAGCCTTTGCGCCTCCTCGAGGAGGGCGAGTTTGATCTCGCGCAGGGGGCGGCTGAGCAGCTTCATGAGGGCGGCGCGCATCCGTTCCAGGGCCCAGAAGAGATTGCGCGCTGTCGGCCGGCTGCGCGCCAGGGCCTCACTCGCCTGGTTGACGCGCTGCAGAAAGGCGGGCCGGTCAGCCTCCTCCAGGGACCAGACCGCCAGGACAATACCATAGGCGGCGGCGATGCCGATGGCGGGGGCGCCGCGCACGTTCATCCCCGTGATCGCGCGGATGATGCCCTGATAATCCGAGATCTCCAGCGCCACCAGCTCCTCCGGGAGCCTGGTCTGGTCGAGAATACGCACCCGGCCGTCGTGCCAGGAGATGCCCTGCAGCTCATCCATTGCTTTATTCCTTTATGCTCTTCAGGTGACGGAGGATGGCCTCCACGACCCGGCCGCTGGCGCCGAGATTCTCGCGCACCAGAGCGCCGGCCTCCCCGCCGATTCTGCGCATCTCCTCCCCCCCGCTCAAAAACTGCTGCAAGGCTCTGTCCATGGCAGCCGTGGAGTCGATCAGGACTCCCCCGCCGCGCCGGAGCAGGGCCGCCGCTTCAAGTGAATTGACGTGATGCGGCCCGAAGCAGACGGCGCAGCCATGGGCCGCCGGTTCGAGGACGCTGTGCACTCCGGGCCCAAAGCCCCCGCCGACGAAAGCCAGGCCGCCCAGGGCGTAGAGATTGGCGAGCAACCCGATGCGGTCGATGAGCAGCACCTGAAAGTCAGGGCTGGCGGGGCTGAATTCGCCCAGTCTTAGAAAGCTGATTCCGGACCCGGCGAGGTGGCTCTCAATCCCGCGCAGATGCTCTTCGGTGGTCTCGTGGGGCGCGATGATGACCCTGAAGCCGGGATCCCGGGCCAAAGCCTCGACCACCGCGGGGAGGATCACCCTCTCATCAGAAGGCCAGGAGCTGCCGATCACCAGGCAGCGCTCGCGGGTGAAGCGGCCGCTTTCCAGGAGAAACTCGATCTTGCCGGTCTCGAGGGCGCGTTGGCTGACCTGGTCGTAACGGGTGTCTCCGCAAACATGGATGCGCTCGGGCCAGGGATAGATAGGGTGGAAATGAGCTGCGTTATCGGGGGTGGTTACCAGCACCTCAGCGAAGGTGGCGTAGACCGGACGGATAAAAGCGCGCAGGCGGCGCACGGTGCGCAGCCGCTGCGGCGTGAGGCTGGCATCAACCAGCAATGAGGGGATGCCGCGGCGCTGGAGCTGGCGCTGCATATTGGGCCAAATGTCATGGCGGATGATCAGGTGCAGGGAGGGCTTGAGCAGATCGAGAAAAGCCCCGCTCTGCCGCCAGGAATCGAGGGGCAGATAGGTGATGAGGTCGGCTTCCCGATAGCTGCGCGCCGGTTCATATCCCGAAGGCGAAAAAAAGGAGAGGGCGATGGCGGCCCCGGGGAGACGGCTGCGCAGGGCCCGCACAATCGGCCTGGCCTGTTCGAATTCGCCGAGGGAGGAGATGTGGATCCAGATGCGCGGACCGGAGTCGGGAAGCACGGCGCACTGTTCGGCAAGACGGTTCAAAAGAGCGCGCCGTCCTGCGACTCCCCTGGCCACCTTGTTATTGAAGAGGGCCGCAAGACGAACGGAAAACATGAAAAGGGGGATGAATATCCCATTGTAGAGCAGAAGGATGATGGGCTGCATGCCTGCCAGCTGGTAGGTGGTTAAAAGAATGCCTCCCGAGGGGGAGGCATCCGGAATCAGTGCTTTTTCTTGTATGCGCGCAGATCCTTGTAATCGGAGCCGATGATGAGATCGACGTCGCTCTGAGAGGTTTTGCTCTCGATGGTGAGGATGCGGTCGCGGGAGACCCCGACGAGTGCAGCGATCTTTTCGACCTCCCGGTTGCTGATCTGGCCGCGGTTGATCAGGACCGATTTCTCATAGTCGAAGGTCTCGGCATTGCCGGTATTGACGACGTTGTACTGTTTTTCACGCAGAGCATCAGCGAAGACCAGGGCTACGCCCTTGACCCCACAGCCGTTCAGCACCGAAACCGAGGTGGTGCTGCTGTCAACGATTGAGGTACCGGTGCCGCCCGAAGGGATGATGATCTTTTTGACCAGGGAAGCGACGAGAATGACATTGATCACCAGCAGCCCCCAGATCAGAATGGTTTTGGATCCCTTTTTGATCGCTCCCGTATCGATGACGCTCTTCTTGCCCGTTTTTGTGCTCGCAGGCTTGCGGGCATATACCTTCCTGGTAGTAAACGATCTCTTGTTCACAGCCTTCTTCCTTCCCTTTTACCTTGGTGTTGCGGCGCTGTCCCCGCCGGCTTTACGGCTTAACACCATTAAAGATATAATAATTAACCAGAAAAACAACAATTAATTTCAGTATTTTAGCCCCCGAAAAGACCATTTTCCGGGCGAAGCCGCGCCTGCAGCCGGGCAGTCGGCCCGAGCGGATTGCGGCGTGGGCCGGGTTTAGCGCCCGATGCGCCCATTGTCAATCAGCCGGGTGGTGCCGATGCGCACGGCGAGCAGGACCTGAACCTCCCGGTCGATCTCCTCCACCGGCGCGAGGCTGTCGGGGTCGACGATAGCGATATAATCGATGCTGCTCGAGGCCACGCCGTCGATAAGCCCGCGCATGGCGGCAGTGATTTTTCCCGCATTGCGCTCACCGGCCTGCACCAGGCCCTCGGCCAAGCGCAGGGACTGAAAGAGAACGGTGGCCTCGGCGCGCTCCTGGGGCGAGAGATAGCTGTTGCGTGAACTTAGAGCCAGGCCGGAGGGTTCGCGAACGATGGGGGCGACATCAATTTCAATGCCGAAAAAGAGATCGGCATTCATGCGCCGGATGACAGCGGCCTGCTGGTAATCCTTGGCTCCGAAGACGGCCAGGTGGGGTTTGACCAGATGAAAGAGGAGGGCGACCACGGTGGTGACGCCGTTGAAATGGCCGGGCCGGGAGGCTCCGCACAGCCCCGCGGTGAGTTTCGCCACGCTGATGGTGGTCTGGAAATCGGGGCCATAGAGGGCTGAGGCTTCGGGGGCGAAGATGAGATCGGCCCCCTCGGCGGCCGCCAGGGCGGTATCGCCCTTGAGGTCGCGCGGGTAGGAGGCGTAATCCTCATTGGGGCCGAACTGGATGGGGTTGACGAAGATGCTCACCACCACCTTGCCGGCTTTCTGGCGCGCGCGGCGGATGAGGCTGGCATGTCCTTCGTGCAGGCAGCCCATGGTCGGGACCAGGGCGATGGTCTCGCCGGCCTTGCGCCAGCGCTCGGCCTGGACGGCCATCTCGGCCGGGCTGGTCACAACCGGCAGCATAATTTCTTCCATTTCAGCTCCCGGATTCAATAGCTCTCCTGCGGACCAGGAAATTTTCCGGCGCGCACATCATCACCATAGCGGCGGCAGGCGTCACGAACGGCCTCGCCCAGTTCGGCATAGCGGCGGACGAAACGGGGCCTGAACTCTTCAAAGAGGCCGAGCAGGTCGTAGAGGACCAGCACCTGGCCGTCGCAGTCGGGACCGGCGCCGATGCCGATGGTCGGGATCTCCAGCTCGGCGGAGACCCTGCGTGCCAGTTCGGCGGGGATCTTTTCAAGGGTGATGGCGAAGGCCCCGGCCTCCTGGAGGGCGAGAGCATCGACGCGCAGCTGCTCGGCCGCCCCTTCGTCTTTTGCCTGCAGCCCATAACCGCCGAATTTTCGCACCGACTGCGGGGTGAGGCCGAGGTGGCCCATCACCGGCATGCCGGCCCGGGTGATGCGGTGGATGGTCTCGGCGATGGCCGCGCCGCCCTCGAGCTTGAGGGCATCCACCTCCGCCTCCTTGAAAAAACGGGCGGCGTTGCGCAGGGCCTCTTCAGGAGTAATCTGATAGGACATGAAGGGCATATCGGCGACCAGGAGGGCGCGCCGGATGCCGCGGCGGACCATGCGGCAGTGATAAAGGGCCTCTTCCATGGTCATCGGCAGGGTCGACTCGCGGCCGGCCGCGACCTGGGCGGCGGAATCCCCGACCAGGACCAGATCGACGCCGGAGGCATCGAGCAGGCGGGCGAAGAGAAAATCGTAGGCGGTCAACGCGACGATCTTGCGTCCCTGCTGCTTGAACTCATGCAGGCGTGGAACGGTGACCGGTGCCTGGGCATCTTGTGTCATGATCAACCCGAGATTTAAGGTGAAAGCAGGGCGCGGCTGAGCGTGTAGACGTTTAAAAGCTGCCGGTCAGGGTGAAGCGGTTGAGAACCCCAAGAGCGCCCATCGAACTGATGGCATAGTCGATCTGGAATTCACGCCAGACAGCGCCCAGTCCAAGCGCCGCACCGGCAAAACTGTCTCCGGACTGGTCGACGTGCATCTCGCGGCCGGACTGATCGTAGCCCAGGCGCAGAAAGATGTTCTCTGTGAGGGTGAACTCTCCCCCCAGGGCGCCATGCCACTCTTCATCCGAATATTTATAAAGCTGGGCGCTGAGCAGCAGGGGCAGATGGGCGAGTTTCTTCGAGAAGCCGAAGCGGAAGACCGTGGGCAGGGGATCCTTGCCGGAGATGAAGGGATTCAGAACCTTGCCAAAATTGGCAAAGCTGACGCCGATGGCCAGCTCCTGGGCGGGAATGCGATAAAGCAGCCCGCCATCCAACGCCACCGCATCGGAGGAGTAGTCATCAATCGAGGCGCGGATGTATTTGAGTCCGGCGCCGGCGTAGAGATTGGGCAGGGGCTGCATGGCATAGGCACCTGTGAAGGCGATGCTGCCGGCGCCGAATTCGCCCAGATCCTGATTATCCTTGTCCCGCCGGTCGAAGGATCCGTAATCCATATAGGTGATCCCAGCGGCGATACTGCCCGGTCCGACCCCGGGCTGGAGGTAGCCGACGTGGCCGGCGTTGAAATCGAGGAGATGGTTGAGATAGGAAAAGCTGCCGGTGCGCTGCGAAAGGAGGGCAATGCCGGCAGGATTGCAGGAGATGGCGCTCATGTCCGGTGCGACCGCCACCAGGGCCCCCGCCATGCCGGCGGAGCGGGCGCCGGTATGGTTCTTCAGGAACTGGAACCCGGCGGTGCCGTTGGGAGCGGCAGCCCAAACCAGGGTGTTCATACCCATCAACCCGATTACCAACCATGTGCGCTTCATATTTTTTCCCGAAATGAACTCCATCCTGCCTGGCACCTCCAGAAATAGCTCGAGCCACCTGTCGGAATCGAACCGACGACCTGCTCATTACGAGTGAGCCGCTCTACCGACTGAGCTAAGGTGGCTTTTCTTGGTACCCTGTATTATAAATCCTGTTAATTTAGGCAACCCTGGCCACTAAATCAAGCAAAATCTGACCTCATAACGCAGCCCGCCCCTTGCGCAGCGGAGCAGCCCGGCGGGTGTTTCCGGTTCAGAAACGCCCCTCCATGTCGGGCATCCAGAAGGCGTTGCGAATGTGCTGCAGGCCGCCTTCCGGCCGGCGCAGGTCGATGGCGATGACGTCGAAACGGCAGTCCTGGCCCTCGCAGTGGTGCAGGTGGATCCAGGTGAGGGCGGCGCCGGCGATGCGGCGCTGTTTGAGCGGGGTCACCCAGCTTTCAGGCCGACCAAAGGCGTCGGACGAGCAGGTTTTGATTTCCACAAAGACCAGCACCCCGTGATCGCGGACAATGAGGTCGATTTCCCCGTGCCGGGTGCGAAAATTGCGGGCGATCACCGTGCAGCCCTGCTGCTGCAGGTAGAGGGCCGCCTGCTCCTCCCCTGCACGGCCGACGCGCTGCTGCCGGTTTGGCGTCTCCAAACTTCACTCCTCCCTGAGGGCTTTGGGATGGAACGACCGCCGGTGGACCGGAGAGAGGCCAAGCCGGCGAATAGCCTCGATGTGTTCGCAGGTGGGATAACCCTTGTGTCCGGCAAAGCCGTATTCAGGCCAGGCGTTGTGCAGGCCCGCCATGATGCGGTCACGGGTGACCTTGGCGATGATCGAGGCCGCGGCGATGCTCATAGACAGGCTGTCGCCATGAATGAGGGGGCGTGCCGGCTCGCTGCAAGCCGGCAATCCGCGGCCATCAACAAGGAGAAAATCGGCCGCGGGGATCAGCATCCCGACAGCCCGCTGCATCGCAAGATAGGAAGCCATGAGGATATTGATGCGATCGATCTCCTCATGGGTGGCCAGGCCGATCCCGACGGTCAGGGCCGCAGTGATGATCTGGTCGTAAAGGGCTTCCCGCCGCGCCGCCGTGAGCTTTTTCGAATCGTTGATGCCGCGGATGATCGCGGCCTCGGGCTCAAAGATCACCGCTGCGGCGACGACCGGCCCGGCCAGCGGGCCCCGACCCGCCTCGTCGATCCCGGCGATGCGGCTGTATCCGCTCCGCCAGAGTTCCCGTTCATGATGCAGCCAGTCCATGGCGCGGCCTGTTTCCTTCACTTAATCCACGGCGGAGAGCGGGGCGATTTCAGGCCGGAGGCAGTGCAGGGCCTCCCCGTCGCTCCGGAAAATGACCGCACCGTGCTCATCGGTGCGCAGCACGCAGCTCCCTTTCTCCATCCAATGCGCCACCACTCCCGGCGCAGGCAGGGTGAAGCGGTTGTTTCTGCCGACGGAGATCACGGCCCAGCCGGCTCCGACGGCATCGAGCAGCCCCTCCGAGCTGGCGGTGCTGCTGCCGTGATGGGCCACCTTGACGACATCGCTGCGCAGGAAACTGCCATAGCGCAGCAGATTCCTCTCTCCCTCCGCCTCGATGTCGGCGAGAAAGAGGAATACCCGGCCGCCGTACTGGAGGCGGATAACCATTGAACCATTATTTTCGTCCCATTGTTCCCCGGCGCCGCCGGTTTGCAGGATGCGGAGCCAGCCCCCCCGCGCGGGAAAGAATTCGTCCCCGTCAGCGAGAAGGTTCACCCCCACCCCGCTCTGTGCTGCCAGGCTGTCCAGGGCGCGAAAGGCCGGCAGTGCTGCACCGCCGGGATGGCCGATATTCCTGATCCGCCCCTGGCGCATCAGGGTTTGTACGCCCCCGGCGTGGTCGGAATGGGAATGGGTGATGAGGGCCAGGTCAATATGACCGATGTGATTGCGCCGCAGCCAGGGCAGAAGCAGGCTCTCGCCGCAGTCGTAGCGCTCGTTGGCCTCGCCGCTGTCGATGAGATAGTGGACGCGGTTGGGGAAGGAGATAAGGGCGGCGTCCCCCTGGCCGACGTCGAAAAAGATCACCCTCATCCCCTGGTGCGATCGCAGCGCAGCCGGCCAGATCCAGAGATTGGCGGTCATCAGCAGGGCCAGGGACCAGGCCCGTACCGCCCGGCGCTGCGGCCAGGAGAGCAGGATGGCCACTCCCATGTAATAGATGGCCACGAGGGGCAGCGGGGGCGTGGCGACCTCGAGAGCAGAGGCGGGCAAGGCCGCAGCGCCGTGGACTAGCCCGCTGAGCAGGCTGAGCAGGAGCCGGTCGCACTGCAGAAAGATAAAACCGGCCAGGGGGGAGATCAGGGCGAAGAGGACGGCGATAAAGCCGATGGTGACGATCAGAGAGACCAGGGGGACGACGGCCAGGTTGGCGGCCAAGCCCCAGAGCGGGAGGATGTTGAAATACCAGGCGGTGAGGGGCAGAGTGGCGATCTGGGCCGCCAGGCTGACCATAAGCAGCTGGAGGGCCCCCTTGCGCCAGGGATGGCTCCACTGCCGCCACTGCGGCCAACGGCCGGAGGCCCAGCCTTCCAGCCTCCGGTAAATGAGCAGAATCCCGAGGGTGGCGGCGAAGCTGAGCTGAAAGCCCGCCCCGAAGAGATCGAGGGGATTGAAAAGGAGGATGATCATGGCAGCCAGGGCGACGGCGTTGACCGGATTGAAGCGCCGCTGCAGTACGGGGGCGGCCAGGAGCAGGGCGGCGGTGACGGCGGCGCGCACCACCGGCGGCGCCGAACCGGTGATGAGGACGTAGAAATAGAGGGCAGCCAGCAGCAGGGGCGGGCGGGCGCGGTGGGGGATGCGCAGCAGATTGATGAAGAGCAGCAGCGCGGCCAGGACAAAGCCGACGTGGAGTCCGGAGACCGCCAGGACGTGGACGACGCCGACGCGGCTGAACTCCTGGCGGAGTTCATCGTCAATCCCGCTGCGGACGCCGACGAGCAGGGCACTGAGCAGGGCCCGCTGCTCACCCGCGAGGCTGCCGGCCACCGTTGCCAGAATATGGTCACGAACGGGGCGGATTAACCGGCGTTGAAGCAGGGGATCCTGGTCGCGTTCGAGCAGCAGGAGCCGGCTCCCCCCTGCTGCGCTGAGCTGGGTGTGCATCCCCTGCGAGGCAAGCCAGGCGCGATAGTCGAAATCCCCCGGATTGTGGGCTCCGGCGGGGCGGCGCAGCATCCCCTTGACCACCACGCGGTCGCCCTGGCGCAGGGCGGTGAGGGTGTCGTACCAGATGATGCGGGCGCAGCCGCGTGCGGCAAAGCCGCGCTCCTCGCTCCAGAGGGAGTCGACGGTGAGGCGAAAGATCTTGCGATCGCTGCGCTCCTCGACCGGGCCGGAGATCACCCCCTCGAGGCTGAGGGGGGCGGGCCAATCGGCCATCTGCCGGATATCATCCGGAGGCACGACCTGCTCGAGGAGGGCAAGGCGCAGCCAGCCGGCGCAGAAAAAGGCGGTCAGGGCCGGAATCGCGAAGAGGCGCTGGGAGCGGCGGGCCATACAGGCGAGGAGGAGCAGGAGTGCAGCAGCCGCGGCGGGCCATGGCCAGGCGATGGTGAGGTGACGGGCGCAGGCGATGCCCGCCATAAAGGGCAGCAGAATTTTGACAGCCGGTTTCCCGTGCAGCAGGGGATGCATGATCACCTCGCAAAGGAGTTTTCTACCCGGCCACTATCCACCCATCCCGTCGTTTTCGTCGCTGCTCCGGCTGGAGGCGGAAATCCCGGCCGCCCGGTCGAGCAGCCAGGCGTGCATCACCTCCACGCGGTCTTTCAGCTCTTCGACCGTGCCGCTGTTGTCGAGAAGGTAATCAGCGCGCCGGCATTTTTCCTCCTGCGGCAGCTGGGAGGCGAATCGTTCAAGGACCTCGGTGCGGCTGAGGCCGTCGCGGGCCATGGCCCGTTCGAGGATGAGGTCGAATGGCAAATGGACCGCCACCACCAGATCCAGCTTTTTTTCAAAGCCGAGTTCGAAGATGAGGGCGGAATCGACGATCAGGTATGGTGCGCTGCCCCCGGCGCAGCGGCGCATCTGCCTCTCGACGATGGCGAGCATGGCCGGATGGACGATGGCGTTGAGTTTACGCCTCTCCCCGGGGTCAGCAAAGACGATGCGGCCGAGGGCGCGGCGGTCCAGCCTGCCCCGGGCGTCAAATATGCCGGGGCCGAAGGCAGTGCGCAGCCGCCGCAGCACGCTGCTCCTCCCGGCGGCGGCGCGGCCGGCCAGGTCCATATCGATGACGGGGATGGCGTGCTCCTCATGCAGGGTACGCGCGGCCAGCGACTTGCCGCAGCCGTAGACCCCCGTCAATCCGACGCGCAGCACAGTCTCCCTCCTACCGGACCACGGCCAGTTTGCCGAGCCTGACCATGCCTGAGGCCTGGACGCGGTAGAGATAGATCCCGGCCGGCACCAGCCGGCCCTGATCGTCGCGGACATCCCAGACCAGCCCCCCGTCGCCGTTCTCCTCATACAGGATGCGCAGGGTGCGGCCCTCGGTGGTCATGATGCGGATTTCCGCCTCGGGGGTGAGATTGGCGAAGGTGATCCCCTCCGGGTCGATCCACAGCCGGTAGGGATTGGGAAAGGTGTGGACCTCGTCGAGGTCCGCCGCCGCGAAGAGGAGCTGGATGGTGTCCCCGTGGCCCGGTTTGATCGCGGCTCCGCTCGCACTCTGCAGGCCGCTCACCCTGAGGGTGAGGGGCTTGCCCACCGCGCCCCAGGCCACACTGCCGGTAAGATGGAGGCGCACGCAGCGGTTCTCCGGCGCGACCGCCTGCGCCCAGGCGACATGCAGGCCGGCGCCCGGATCATAGTTGGCGACCTCCTCGAGGGAAGCCTTTTGCATCGGTTCGCTGAATTCAAGTTCGACCACGCCGCTGGCGATGGCCCGCACGGCGGTCAGATAGGGGGCGCCGGCGGCGAAAGCGACCTCGAATTCACTCTGGCTGCGAAGGGTATCGACGGGGAGGCCGTCGCTGTCCTCGAGGCCGCGAACCCCGACGCTGTAAAAACCGGGTTGGGTAAAGGGGGCCTCAAGGCTGAGCAGCACCTCAGCCCCCGAGGCCAGGGGCAGGGCTGTGGCCGGATGGCCGACCTCCGGAGCGATGGTATAGTGGCGGATATCCTGCAGCAGGGCGGAATTCATCGGCCGGGAGAAGCGCAGGCGCACGGAGCGCACGCCGGCCATCGCGGCGGAGAGCAGGGCGGGCTGCTCACCCGGCCGCGCAGAGACCACCTCCGAACGCAGGCTCACGGCCGGGAGGCGCGTGGTGTCCCTGCTGGCGACCGCATAGTAATAGAACTCACCCGCGCGGACCAGGGTATCGGTGAAGACCGGCAGCTGGGTCTGCTGCAAGAGCTTCAGGCTGTCGGCCGAGAGGCCGCGAAAGAGCAGGTAATCCTGCGCCCCCGGGACCGGATTCCACGACAGCGCGACCGTACCGGCATTCAGGGGCCTGGCAGCCACCCCCACCGGCATGGCCGGCCCGGTCAGACTCTCCGCCAGCACACGGGGGCGGACCCTCTCCCCGTCGCTCGCCCAGAATTCCATCAGGCCGTCGCCATCGCTGTCGGCCACCATCACCGCATTGGTCCGGATGGGAGCGGCGTGGAAGGTTAGTTCATAGCCCCGCTCCGGGGTAAAGCTGGCGACGTAGAGATCGGGAAAAGCGGCGATGAAGAGTTCCTCGCGGCCGTCGCCGTCGGCATCGCCGCTGGAGACCCCGCTCTCGAAATCCCTGGCCGATTCGTAGCCGAAGAAGCGCCATTCCGCGGCGGGAAGGTAGGTGTTGTTCCCGGTCGTGTCATAGATGCGGTAGCACCAGTGGCGGGAGTCGTAGCTGTGCTCGGTATTGAGGTTGGGATCAGAGTGCGAGCCGGCGGCGAATTCGTTTTCGCCGTCGCCGTCGAAATCCCCGGCGGCGATAAAATCGATGGCATCGAGCAGGGGCAGCCGATCCTGCCAGGTTGGGGTGAAGGCGCTGCCGTCATATTCATACAGATAGATGTCCCCGTCGCTGTCGCCGAAGAGGAGTTCAATGCGTCCGTCGCCGTCGAAATCGCCGGTTTCGCAGCGCGGCACCCCGTTAAAATTGTCCCCTGCGCTGGGATTGGGCAGCACGGCCATGGTCTCGAACTCGCCGCCCCCGCTGCTGCGCCAGACCTCGAAGAGGTCAGAGGAGCTGTCACCGGAGCGGACCACACGCATGATCAGCTCGCTGCGGCCGTCGCCATCGAGGTCCGCCAGCCGGCTGCCCCAGTACTGCACCCGGCTGTCACCCTGCCATTTGCGCACCAGGTTCATGCGGAAGGGTTCGGAGCCGCCCGCCTCGTAGAGCCAGGTGGAAAAGCCGTAGCCCGCCAGCAGTTCTGGAAGGCCGTCGCCGTCGGTATCACCGCTGCTGCGCGGAATGGCGGACTCGGGCAGGGTATAAAGCTGGCGGAATCCCGAGGCCTCCCGGGTATAGAGGGCGGTGAAGAGCCTGCCCTGTTCGTCGGCAGTGGCGAGGACGATCTCGGGCCGGGAGTCGCCGTTGAAATCGGCGCTGCTGGCGAGCAGATGGCCGTGGGGGAGGCTCTCTTCAAGGCGGGTATAACGCATGGTGTTGAGCGGTGGGGCGCTGAGATCGACGCGAAGCAGGCTGTCGGAGGTGGTGCGCAGCCCGGCGGGATTGTCGACGCGGATCTGCAGGTCAAGCCTCTGCGCCCCGAGATCGCGGGTGAGATGGAGGCGCGGCTGGTAGCTGCGGTAACTCATCGGCGCCTCCTGCCAGGGGGCTTCACTGCCCGCGGGACGGAAGAGGATTTCTCCCTCACAGAGGTCATCGGTCACGAACTGAAGCAGGCAGGAGGGGCTGCCGCCGTCGTACATGGAGATGGTCTCGATATTGGAGATCAGCGGGGCGGTGCGGTCGATGAAGATGCGGACCTGGGACTGCTCGACGGAGCCGTTGCTGTTCTGGATGCGCAGGCGGATGGTGTAGCTGGTGTCGGCCGCCGGAAAATCCTCCCAGACTCCGAGCAGGCCATCGATGACCCGGCTGGAACGGGGCGGAGTGATCGGGGACCAGGCTGAAGGGTTGTCCCCCATCCCCCATTCCAGGGTGTAGCTCTGCAGTGAGGGGGTCCAGGCGGAGCCGCGGATTTCGATCGGGCTCTGCTGGAAGCCCTGGTCGAGCCAGGGGGAATCGATGCGGACCTCGGCGGCGAGGCCGGGGGCGAGAGCGCGGGCGAGATCGAGCCGGCCGGCCCCGTAGTAAATGTCCCAGCCCTGGGGGCCGAGGTCGCGGGCGGTGGTGGTCAGGAGACTGCGCACCGCATCGGGGGAGCGCTCGCGATCCTGGGAGAGCAGCAGGGCGGCTGCGGCGGATACGAAGGGAGCCGAAAAGGAGGTGCCGCTGAGGGAAGAGTCGTACTGCGCTCCGCGTGCGGCAGTGAGGATATTTACGCCGGGGGCGACGAGGTCGATCGAGGGGCCATAGTTGGAAAAGCCGGCGAGTTGGTCCGAGGCGTCGGTGGCACCGACCGAGATGGTGTTGGCGAAGGCCGAGGGGTAGTGAATCTGGTCGGTGGCGCTGTTGCCGGCGGAGGCGACCAGGACGGTATTCAGGGCCGCGGCGTAGTGGAGGACGTCATCGAGGAGGCGGGAGACGAAGACATCGCCCCAGCTCATATTGATCACCGCCGCACCGTTTTCGATGGCGTAGAGGATGGCGGCAGCGACGTCGTCCTCCTCGCCGTTGCCGCCGGCGGTGAAGGCGCGCAGGTTCATCACCCGGCAGCCGGGGGCGGCGCCGGCGATGCCGAGGTCATTGCCGGCGACGGCGGCGATGATGCCGGCTACGGCCGTGCCGTGCCCCATCTCATCCATCGGGTCGGCATCGCGGCCGCGATAGTCGCCGCCGTCCGGATAGTTGGGGGCGTCGGTGAAATCGTAGCCCTGCAGATCATCGATCCAGCCGTTGCCGTCGTCGTCCAGGCCGTTGAGGTCAAGGGAATCGGCCCGGCCATCCCGGTTGAGATCCTCGCCGTGGTTGATCCAGAGATTCTCCCTGAGATCGGGGTGATCATAGTCGATGCCGGTATCGATAACACCGACGATGACCCCGCGGCTGCCGCGCTCGCTCTCCCAGGCCGTCGGGGCGGAGATCCTCTGCAGGCCGTACTGCCGGCTGAAAAGGGGATCGTCGGGGATCCAGTCGAGATGGAAGCAGCGCGGCCGGCCGCTCCAGCTCACCTCCGCATGGTGCTGCAGTTCTCCGGCGATGGCATCGCCATCGGCCGTGTCCGCCAGGGTGAGGATAAGCCATTTTGCCAGTTCGGCGCGCTCCGGGAGGGCGGCATCCCCGCCATCGCGGCCCAAGGATAGAATGCGCGGCAGGAACGGTGCCGCGGCAGTGATCTCCGGCCGTGCGGCGAGGGCGCTCAAGGCGGCGGCGCCCTCCTTGCGCAGGGCGCCCGCGTCATCGAATGCAGCACCCGGCAGGGGCGATGTCATCTTGACCAGAAGGGTTTGTGACTGCGCCCGGGCCGCCGGGGGTGCGGCTGCAACTCCGGCGGCGGTCAGGAACGCCAGGAGGGCCAATCCAGCCCTCCTTCCTATACGTGGAAGCAGCGGTTTCATGGAGTGAGTGTTTCCCTGGCCTTTTCGGCGAGCAGACGCACTTGCAGCGTCAGTTTCAGGATCAGCGCGACGACGGCGGTGGCGAAGCGGTCGCAGCGGGAGCGGTCGTGGGCGCTCAGGTAGTCAATAAAAGAGCGCGTTGAAGTGACCAGCATACGCGGCCGCTCGCGATAAACGCTGGCCCCCTTGTGATGGCGGACAAAGGTATCGCTGCAGAACCAGATCTTCCAGCCCGAGGCGATGACCCGCTCGCACCATTCGACATCGCTGAAGAACATAAAGTAGCGCTCATCCAGGCCGCCGAGGCGGTCGAGGAGCTCCTGCCGGGCCAGCAAAAAGGCCCCCTGGGGCTGGTCGACGAAGCGGCTGTGGCGATGGTCAAAATCGGTCATCTTCCAGTCCTTGAAGCCCAGCCGTCGGGCGAGATGGACCAATCCACTCACCTCGAGGAGCACATCACGCCGGCGGGGAAAACGCCGGCAGGAGGGCTGGATGCGGCCGTCGGGAAAACGGAGCTGCGGCGCAACCACCCCGATGGCGGGATCGCGCTCGAACTGGCGCAGCAGCACAGCCAGTGCGCCCTCCGGGATGACCACATCGGGATTGAGAAGGAGGAAGAAATCGCCGCGGCAGTGTAGAAGCCCCTGGTTGACGGCCGCCGTAAAGCCGCGGTTTTGCCCGTTCCGGATAACGAGAAACCGGTGAAAGTGCGAGGCGCAGCGGCTGCGGTACTCCTCCAGCAGCTCACCGGTGCCGTCGGTGCTGGCATTGTCGATGAGGAAAAGGTGCGTGGTGAAAGATGCCGAGGCAAGGTGGAGCGCGTCGAGGCAGGCGCCGATTTCTGCGTGGTTATTATAGGTTACGATCACAACAGAGATGACCACGGCTGTCCATTTCCACCGGTGAGAGCGAACAAGGGCTGCAGCGCTCCCGCGGGCGGAGGCGATGCCGTCCCGGGGGCGATGCAGTGCGGAGGCTACTTGCTTTCATCCTCCAGGCGTTTGCGCAGGTACTCGAGTTTGGTGCGGTACCATTCGTTTTCAGGGTTCTTTTTCAGCAGCATCTCGAAAACGTTGATCGCCTTGGCATACTGGCCCTGTGCGGCGTAGATCTCGCCCAGGGTGGGGGTGACGAATTTCTCCTTGGGCTTGTCGGAAACGGGCTCCTCCTGCGCCGGGACCTCCTCTTCGGGCGCCGGGGGCTGCACCATCCGGCGGGGCGCCTCCCTCTTCTCCGGTTCGGCCTGCACGAGCGGCTCCTGCGCGGGTTCCTCTTCGGGCTCCTCTTCCCAGGGGGGCGTGAATCCCTTCTTAGCGGCGGGAGTGAGAAGGTTCTCCTTCTCCTCCTCCTCCGGCTCCAGGTCGGCCCCGCCCAGACGGTCGAGGTTGGAGAGGAAGCTGGCGAACTGCTCCTCTTCCTCCTCTTCGCTCAAGGGCTGGTCGGCCGCTTCATCGCCAAAGCCTTCTGCAGGAGGCTCGAGGCGGATGGGGGTTTCCGGCTCGGCGGGAGCTTCAAAGACGGGCTCCTCCGTCCACTCTTCATCGCCCCTGAAGGGCAGGACCGGGGCCATGCGGCGCTCACCGGGCAGGGCTTCCGGCGGGGAGAGGGGTTCCTCAAGGGAAGCCGGCGACTGATCCGGTTCAGATTCAGGTTCAGGTTCGGGCTCAGGAATAAAGTGGGCTTCAGGTTCGGGTTCCACCACGGCAGGAGGTTCCGGTTCGGGCTCAAAACGGTATTCCGGTTCGGATTCCGGGGTGAAGCGGGCCTCAGGCTTGGGGGCCGGCACAGAGGGAGGCTCCTCTTCGGGCAAAAACTCCTCAGCCTCAGGGACCGGGGGACCGAGTTCGGGTTCAGGCCGCAGGGCGGCGCGTTCGATGGTGCTGCGCTCCTCCAGTTCGCGGCGGGTCTCCTCGTCGCGGCTTAGGCTGAAAAGATCGTCAAGGATCTCGGAAAAATGCATCTCCTCGCGTTCGAAATCGTTTTCCGGTTCGCGCATCGTCTCGGCCGTTTCAGCGATCGGCTCGACCGTCCCGGCGATTCCAGCCGGCTTTCCACCCAGCTCCTCGTCAGCAGGAACCTCCAGGGCTGCCAGCTCGCGAGTGAAGGCTTCAAGATCCAGCTCCGGCACGGGGGGTTTGTAGTCGCTCACCAGCGGTTCCGGGCGGCTGATTTCTGCGGGAGCCTCCGGCTCGGCCACCGGCGGCAGGGGCTCCGCGGCAGCATCCGCCCTGGCCTCGGGCTCGAAATAGGCGGGTGCGGGGGCTGGCGGCTCTGGCACCGGCGGTGCGAAAGGCTCAGCGGCGGCTGCCGGCTCTGCTTCAATGACCGGGGGCAGGGTCCATTCATCCAGGGGGATGGTGCGGGCTGCCGGCGCGCTCTCCGGCCTGGCAAAGGGTTCCGATTCGGCGAGGGGATAAAAGGGATCAAGTTCGTGAATTTTCGCCAGGCTGTCGCGCTGGCGCAGGGAGAGCCCCATCTTTGCCATTAGCTCCGAATAGAGCCTGTGGCCGTTGATGTGGCGGGGATCCTGATTGAGCAGACGTTTGAGGTTCTTCTCCGCCTCTTCAAACTGGTTGAGGGCAAGGTGACATTTGGCCAGGACATAATAGGCACTGGCATATTGGGGATGGTTGCGAAGTCCGGAATGGCAAAGATCGATCGCTTTCTGCACTTCATTGAGATGAAGGTATCTGTCGGCCAGACGCGCAAAGACCATCGACTCCTTGTGCGCCCCCAGATGCTGCGTCAGCGTTTTAACTTCCGCGGCATGTCTATCACGCATGAGCTGCTCTCCTAGACCTGCAATTCCCCATATCCGGGTTGGTTCCCGGCTCTCGTGCCGGTGGTTATTCTGTATGCAAAAGTACCCTCAAAAGGAACTAA
>ENA-UOWO01002157-UOWO01002157.1-activated-sludge-metagenome-genome-assembly--contig:-NODE-2157-length-24859-cov-4.636510_pt1 | contig 24859 bp, 21 predicted proteins | sample MGYA00238148_ERZ761564 | MGnify/ENA primary metagenome ERZ761564 (study PRJEB28885, sample SAMN05720194) | activated sludge metagenome | isolation source: Anaerobic digester | place: USA... | reverse complement strand
ATCATCGAAAATGTCGAGAATTTCTCCGCCTCTTCGGGCTTTGAAACTCTCGTGTTCCCTTGACCAGACCACGAACACGGGAATCGGCATTAATGCCGACATAACCCCCGCCACCGCGGGATGAGTGATCATACCGATGCGCCCGGGCATTTCTAGCACCTGGCGCATAATGACAGTCTCGATGCCAGCAAGCTGGCATCGTTCCTCTGGATTAGCCATGTAGGCAACGAGAAACTCGTTGCCCAGAAGCTTCTCCAGAAAACCCTCAACGGTGACCGGATTAATGTGCCTGCCCGGCACTTCCTCCGGCCGAAGTTCTCGTGTTTTGGTTTCAGCAACCCTGCTAAAACCATCTCCCTCTGTCACCTTCTCTAGTAAGGTGTCTTTGCCGCTGCAAAGGTCCCCTACTACAAAAAAGAGTTTGCGACTGAGCAGCCGCCACTCCTTCTCGGAGAGTGACTCAGGGAGAAAACGGAGCATTTCAAAACAAGACGGTGCTCTCAGTTGTGCGTTGAAGAACGCACCCCTGACAGTCGTCTCTGCCTTGTTGCTCCAATACGACATCGCTGCACCCCCTTCCCCTTTGTAATAGGATGTCATATTTACATTCATCCTATAACAGAAAAAGTGCTTATTGTCTAGGTATTTAGCCATTATTTACTAAAATATCGAAGCTTTTTTGTAATAATTCACAAACAGCAGAGAGAGAGTAAACGATATGATTTATCTAATTATTAATTGAGAAACTCTAAAGGGAGGGGTGAAATTCGACTATGAATCGAGCCTGTTATAGTTGTGGAAATTCCATTATTACTGAAGTCAATATTGGCAACAAAAAACATTATTACTGTGCCAGTTGCGAAAAAACGCTTGAACGGTTTAGAACACTGGGAAATGAGGTGTTTGAAGAAAAGAGCGGTAAGGAGATCAAGCATGTTACCCTGGCGGTGGCAATTTTTAACAAACAGGGTCAAATACTTCTAGTAAAGCGACGCGTATGGCCCTATCTTTACGCACTACCTGCGGGTCACATGGAGCGCGGTGAAACACCAGAAGATGGAATAAAGAGAGAGATGATTGAAGAGCTCGGCTTAAATCTTTCTGGTCTTTCGCTTATCTACCACAAAACAATTCCGGATGAATGCCGCTATGGTGGCAACATCCATGAATGGTATCTCTTCAAAACAACAATTAATGAAGAGATAATTTTTGAAAATTCTGAAATTGAAAAATTCGGCTGGTATTCACTTCCAGAAACAGAAAAATTGGAGATGCCAAAATCCGTACGAAGAGTATTGACTGAGGCTATTTTAGAACCGAAGACTCAGACGATTATTTCTTCGAGTAATTACGTTGACACAAGAGCACTGGCAACACCTTTTAAGGACCGCCAAACGGAACTGCTTTACCACATCTCTCAGGCTTTATTTAGTTCCCATGACATGGAGCACATCCTGAATATTGCCTCCCGAGAAGTAATAAGTGCTTTCGATATCAGCTCGATAACAATCCATTTGTATAAAAAGGCTTATCAGAAAGATGTCGAGATTTCAAACGCTAAGAACGGACAAAAGAAGAGTATCCCTACCCCCAAAACAATTTCTACATTGAGTAAAAAAATTGTTTCTAGCAAGAAAGTGGTTACCAATTACTCGGATCCTTCCTTGGGACACGAGCAAGGATCAATCATCGGCGTTCCGCTTATAGCCCACGGCCAGGTTGTAGGAATTCTGCTGGCCAGTGATAAAAAAAGGCGGTATTTTACGGAAGAGGAGGTTCAGACCCTATCTATTTTGAGTACATTAATTGCATTAGCCATTGAGAATAGTCGACTTCACCTGAAGCAGGAAGAAAAGATCAAAAATCTTTCCGAGCTTTTTAGTATCGCGGCAGGTACAAGTAATAAGGTAAAGAATACGATCGAAAAAATGACCGACACAGTGCCCGACTTGTTCAATGCTGAAAAGGCACTTCTTCTCCTCCTGGATAACGACCCGAAGACCCTTAAGGTCTTTGCCCACTCTGGTATTAGCGACCAAAACACTATTCTAAGCGAAAAAATTACCTTAGAAAAAGACAGCATATCAAAATCTGTATTCGAGACTGGGCGGGCATATATTTCAAATCATACGGCGAAAAGCAAAAAAATTTTGCCCCTTTTTCGATCTAAGTTAAAGATCCGATCCATTTTGTCAGTACCGGTGATAACACAAAGCCACTGCATTGGCGTTCTTCACTTGATTAACAAAAATGAAGATGGATTCAATGAGGAAGATGCACGGCTTGCAATGGTTGTCGCGTCCCGGATTGGCATCAAAATAGAAAATGCCATTTTGCAAGAAAGAACCAATTCGGAAAAGGAGCTTCTAAATAATGTTATTGAAAACACAAACGAGGGCATTATCGTGGTAGATAGTGAAGGTAAGATTAGAATATGGAATAAGTACCTGCAAAGATTAACCGGACTTTCCTGCCACAGAGTTATCAACAGGCTGGATCATACCCACTCAAAGCGAAAGGATTTTTGCGGCGAGATCGCCGTTCTCATTCAAGACGCCTTGAGAAACCGCTCTGTTTCATATCTGGAAAAAGAGCTGCCTATCTCTGATGGTGTTACTGCATGGTTTGGGATTACAGCTTCATACATCTCTGACAGAGAGGGTAATCTGGAGAATATTGTGTTTGTCTTGCGCAATATTTCAAAAGAAAAAGAGCTTTTGCTTGCCAAGAACGACTTGATCTCCACTGCCACTCATGAGCTTCGAACCCCCCTGACGGCCATAAAAGGCTACCTGAGTATGTTGCTTTCGAACGATGCAGGTAATATTACACCTCTTCAGCACCGATTTTTGGATCGTGCATTTAGTTCATCCGAACGATTGGTGAAACTTGTCGAGGATCTTTTGAGTGCTCTTCGGATCGATGAAAACCGGGTTAGCGTAACACCAAAAAATTTTGATATAAATGAACTGATCGAGGAATCGATTGAATCGCTGAAGTCTAAAGCTGCATCTAAGAGGGTGGCATTTGATTTTGATAAGAGCAAGCATGTTTATGTTTATGCCGACAGAGAGAAATCAAAGCATATAGTCGATAACATTTTAGACAATGCAATAAAGTACACAAAAGAGAGAGGGAAAGTTTCTATATCTGTTAAAGACTCTGGTCACAACGTTTTGCTAAAAATAGAAGACACAGGGGTAGGAATACCACAGGATGCCCTTGCTACAATATTCGATCGTTTTACCCGGATCAATAATCCACTGAGCATTCAGGCAGGAGGTACCGGACTTGGACTTTATATCGCCAAAAGCTTAATTGAAAGACAGGGCGGTAAGATCTGGGCAGAGAGCACAATCAATAAAGGCAGCACATTTTATATAACAATGCCTTCGCCAACTAGTATAAGTAATGATTAGTAAAAGGATTTTATGGAGAACAAAGAAAAGACAATTCTGATTGTCGAAGACGACCCCACCCTTCTTGAGATGTACAAGGAGAAATTGAGAATTTCGGGTTTTCGCGTAATAACAGCAAAAGATGGAAAAGCTGCGCTTCAAAGAATTAAGGATATGCCAAACTTGGTACTTCTTGATATCCTAATGCCGGGATTAAATGGGTTTGAATTGCTGAAAAGAGTAAAGGCGGACCCGGAAACAAAAGATATTCCTATTGTTGTACTCACAAACGTTGGAAGCGAGTCTGTTGACAGTGATAAGCAATTTGCAATGTCTCTAGGCGCAAACGATTACCTTGTGAAATCCTTGAATACTCCTGACGACGTTGTGGCGCGGATTCAGAAAATTATCGCCTAGCGCTTCATCGCATAAGAGGTGATAAATTTAGTTATTACTTGAGAGATGAGACTTGATCGCCTCATTAATTTTAGAGTTGGTTTTCATGTCTTCGTAGAATAAAATCATATCCTTATTGATATACATTCTATCCTCGGGTCCATGCAACTCCTCCCCAAGCTTAATAAGAGAAATCTTCCCGTTTTCAGGGGGCGTTTTTAGAGAATCTTGGGTTTTGAGATAGTAAATATCTTTCAACACTAGAAAATCGTTCTCATTTTTTTCAATTTTTCCGAAGTAAACCTGACCGTTGGAAAGAAAAACGGCCTGTCTTGTATTGTCCGTATTCTTGAAAGCCGACCTAATAAACACAGCGCGATAACCAAAATATAACAAAACAACTAAAACCAATATTGCTACCGACCACAAGACATATCTCTTCATTTCACTCCTTTTGTTACATTAGTAAACACTCTTAAGATACTGGGGAACCAAGTGTTTTTTAACTATCAAAGAGACTAAAAAATTCTGTAATAAGTGTCGAAAAATTATTGAAAAATCCCTAAAAAGGATCAATTCGATTCCCTAATCTCTTAGTCTAAAGGGTCGATACAGTGGAATTCGAGCCCAACCGTAATTCCCCCACTGTCCTCAGACAATGAGTAGCTATTGGTAAAGATTAATTTTAGGAGAACACAATGATTCAAAAGAAACGCAAACTTTTAATGCCTATTATGGTATTGGCATTAACGCTAACTCTAGGCTTGGGACTGGCATATGCCGCATCTGCCGATCTTGAATTCGAAAATGCCCTGACTGGTCCAAACTCAGAAAACGAAAATCTCTTGGATGTCGATAAAGATATGGATATTAATATCGAGTCCAACAAAGACATTGATAATGACTATGATGTTGATGTCGATACCGGGAACAATGACACCTCAAGCAATACCATTGTTGAGGATGTAGAGACAGGCAATGTCGACTTTGATGTTGTCTTTGCAACTGATTTGAGCGGAGACGACAGCCTATCTGCAAGCCTCAATCACGATATGGGGATGAGTGCAGATCTTGGTGCAAGAAATTACATTACCGGTCCAAATTCTGAAAACAATAATATTGTAAACCTTAATTCCGATTACAATCTTGATATTTCCCATAATGTGGATATCGATAATGATCTTGATTTCGACATAAGCACCGGAAACAACGATACGACTAACAACACAATTGTTGGCGATGTCAGCACAGGTGATATTTCTGGTGATGTAAGGGTAGAAAATCGGGTTAGCAATCTTGGCGGCCACATGTCCTATATGGGTGCCTCCGAATCCGAGCTTGGTGTTGATTTTGGAAACGACACAACCGGTCCCAATTCAATCAACACAAACACTCTTGACGCAGACCTAGACGTTGATGTCAATGTCGAGGACAACTTAACTGTCCAGAACGACATCGATTTTGACGCCGACTCTGGCAACAACGATGTGACCAACAATACAACTGTTGGCAATGTGCGAACAGGCGACGTTCAGGTTTCTATTGAAGCAATAACCGAGTAGTAGTCGTCCGTCGGTAAATTGCTTTTGCGCTGGTCCAAAGAATACCTCTTCTCTGGACCGCCTAAAAGCAAAGGAGTATAAAATGTCGATTAAAAAACTTTTTATCTTATTAATTATCTTTCTCACTTTTAACTTTTCAGCCTTCCCTGGTTTTTACCAATTTACTGCTGCCCAAGAACCCACCGGAACAATTTTTCAGGTAGGACCAGTTGAGAGTGTCGGCACGGTTTCACCCACAGGTCCGCAAGGTGATACAGGAGTAATTAGCATCGAGGAATCGCAAACTTTAAGCGCCGCCTCCCTGGGTAATGATCTCACGGGGGCAGGTTCAGAAAATGTCAACGCTAGCACCCAAACTACAGAGCTGGATGTTTCAAATGACACCCAAACTCAAATAGCCAATGAAGTGGAGCTTGATTTAAATTCAGGGCAAAATAATTTGCAAAACAATACTACGGTCGGAACATTTGAAACAGGACAAATTGACGCGTCGCTATCCTTGATAAACTTAACCGATTCTTCGCTCTCGTCAGGAAGCAGTATCGGAGTAGCAACACTTAACGGAAGTCAAACAGGCAACCTTATTATCCCGGAAAACGGACTCCCCTCGCAACTTTTAATCCCAGATGCTACAAACAGCCAGACAGGACGTAATTCTTCGAATCTCAATAGCGTTGATAATCACAGCTTTGTAAGCTTTCTTAACAACTCTTCCACTAACTTCGACAACACAATAGACATAAGCGCCAATACCGGCGAGAACTCTATTACTGACAATACAAAAGTCTTGGATATAAATACGGGTGATATTAATCTCGGTTTGAACCTTTTAAACTTCCAGGGGTTGCGTGATACCGTCGCCGATGTCGATGTTTGGTCGATTCTGAACGACTTTCATGGAGACATTATCATTCCATCGAGCCAAAACGCTACCACCGGATCGAACAGTCTCAATTCAAACAACACCAGCAACACAGTTGACTCTGAAATTTCTTCAAACATTCAGATTGACGTTAACAATACAATAAATATTGAAACAAACACCGGAAATAACACGCTTGATTCCAATACCCAGCTCGGCAATGTAGAAACAGGAAAAACCAAAACAGAAAGTGCAGTTCTGAATCTCGTAAGCACAACTTCGCCCATCTTCTACATCATTAACGTCTTTGGTCGCTTCCTGGGCAGCACTGAAGAGTTAAGCGGAATCAATTATCAGATTGTGGATCAAAACGGCTTACAGAACAGCCAAACAGGCCCTGACTCTATAAATATCAACTCTATTGATAGTGAAAATGAGATAAATATTGACAACAGGGAAGATACTGTATTCTCTAACAATGTAAGGATAAATGCCAACACAGGGGGAAATCAAGTTAGCCGCAATACCCAGCTTGGAAACTTTGAAACAGGTGCAATCAACGTAATACAGAGGATTGTTAACGCAAAAGATTTTCCCGGCAAAAACCTAAAACTGCGCATTATTAACATCTTCGGAGACTGGTTTGGAAATCTCAAGAAAGAAAAGAAACCAGAGCAAGAGCAACAACCCAAACCCACAGGACCGGTAGTGGTCGTACCAGAAGTTCCAGAAAAACCGACAGAAGCCCCTGAGGTCAAGGGAGAAGTTGATGTACGTCCCACAGACAGAGAGATTCTTCCGACTCGCGGCGAAAGAGGCGGAGCTGAAGAACCATCAGTCATTAGTGCAGCAGCAGATGTGCCAACAACAAGTGTTCCGGGCGGCGACATCATTCCGGAAGCTGGCCCAAGTGCTTCGCTTTGGAATTATCTAATCGCACCTATCATAGGGTTAATGGGCATCACCGGAATAGAAATACTTGGCCGGATCAGGAAACGCAAATTAGCCAAAGCTGTCTAATTACGAACTGAGACTAGCGATAAATAATCCGCCCCAAAAGAGTAATTCAATAAAAATGCCGCAATTATCGCGGCATTTTTATTCTCTCCCAATTGCAATGACAATCCTAACCGAACAAACTTTTGATTATTAACGCAATTTTAATTGACATGGCTTGCTCAAACACTCTCGGGTCAGCATTAAGTACTTTGGTAATTTGGTTCAAGCGATAAATCACCGTATTTCGGTGAATCCCCATCTCCATAGCCGTATCAGTCAAATTCAAGTTATTATCAAAGAAACACTCCAAGGTTTTACGAAGCTCCGGATTGTGTAATCTGCTTAGAATCTGGTCAGAAAATGTCATTTTTTTGTCCCGATCTCCATCTCCAAGAATTGTAAGAATTCCAAGATCCCCGAAGTAAAAACTTTGATTAGGGCCCCATATCCTCTGGCCTAGCTCTAGTGTCAAATCCGATTCTCTGCGAGCACTAATAAGTCCTTCGATGCCTGAATAAGCATTACCAAAAGCAGCAGTTATTGAATCAATCCGGTGACTTTTCAGTGGCTCAAATATCGATTTGAACGACTTTTTCAGCAATTTTCTAACCTTTTCTTCACCGTCATCGTCAATGGCTTTATAAATAACAAACCGGTCATTACCAACATAAGCGATTATCAAATCAGCATTCTTAGTAAAAAAACTATTAAATGATCGCTCAATATTGCGCTTCCAGGTCTTGATTACCTCATCGCGCTCAAAGCTAGGCTGATCGAAGCTAAGCAAACAATTATCCCAAAAACCTTTTAGATATAGAGAAATGGCCAGGCGAGGGACAGAAACATCATAACCAAGTGCGCCTGCCTCGGCTTCATATTGTTTCGTGAGTGCTGGGTTATATTCACCAAATACTCGAGCAAAATACTGATCGGTGGCATCCATCTTCGGTTTCGCGTTCTCGTAGTACTGCTGAATAAATAACTCGCCGAAACTTTTGATGATATTTGCGTAGTTCAAAGCCTCTGGAGTGGTATCAGAGATTACTAAGTAGGCACTATTCTGGTTCAAGTAGCGAAGTGGAACTATAATCTGTTGAGTATTATCTATTTCAGTCAGTTGAGGAGCAGAAAGCTCTTCCAAAAAGACTGCTACCCTTGGCTTTCGTCCGATCTTTTCTGCATCAGATGAAACCGTAAGTTTGCCAGATTCGTCAATGACACTTACCTCCTTGTTGAGTGCACTCTTTATATAATCACTGATTTCTTTACCCAGAGACTCTACCAATACCATCTTTATCCTTTGATTAATTGATAATTTTCATTTTGTGATATATTTCAATATTTAGATTAGTATTTATTTACTAAATTGTCAATACTTAAAATATCTTTAAGCAGAGGAAGATAATTCAAATGAAAGCAGATGGCTGAACACAACCACCTGCTCCCAAGTACAGCAACACAGACCAATCGACACACGGAGCTAGGCTTGTTTTGTTTGTTTTTTCCGAGCCCGTGCTTTCCCACCCATTTTTCCTGCCTTAGCGTGACCGACCGAGTCTCCGTGCCAGCCACGACCCTGGCTTTCCTTTTTATTGGCCATTACTCAACTCCCGTTTTTATTAAGCCGCAAGGTTATAATAAGACCAAAAGAAAAAAAGGCAATTGTTTATTGTTACAATTCAAGATTTATCTAGTTCAGCAATGTCATCCTCGCGTCGTTTATTTTCCATATTCTTGAATTTCTGGTCAATGTCCAGGGGCTCGTCATTGCGATATTCCGTTCCCCAAGGCTCTGCAACACTATCAACTATGTCTTGGTCCGGCATTGAGTTACTACCAAGAGAACCTTCATCACCAATAACAGCTGCATTGCCAAGATCAGCACCAATGTCACCGCCACTGACTGATGGGCCAGGTCCCCTCTCTTCTTTGGCTTTTCGCAATGAATCTGAGATTCCGCTAAGAATGGTTGATTTATCCTGACTCGAACCAGGCGAAACCGTCACAACGTCATCGGCTGTCTCCCGCCCCTCAATATTTAATTCATTTTCTTCGAACAACTCCTGGCCAAAGATTTCTTCTCCTTCTCCGGAAAAGTTGTCAGTATTATTTTGTTCATTTTTGTCGGCCATGTTTTTCTTCCTCATTTTAGCTGGATCAGTCTTTGTTTTTTAAGCATAAAATAATAACCGTTTTTAATTTTATGATTCTATACAAAAAATTACGTTGTTTTGGGTATGTTTTAGATCTTCTTAAGAATGACTTTTTCAGAAAGCCAATATAGAGTACATATTAGTAATCGCACATTTTCCTGGCCAAATAATCAATTGATTTGCAGATTATACAATCAGGTTCTTAATCTTGATTGGTATCTGCAAGGATTTTTTCAAAAATGGTCAATTTGGGAAGTGTTCGAACATAGAAAAAACACCTTCTTTGGTCGAATCGGCCTAAGAGGGTGTTTTGTTTTCCGACCGAAATGACTTAAGGAAGTAAAGCGCAATTCCAACCACAATACCCATATCACTAAAGTTAAAGTAAAATGGCGGGATTCTTAAGTAATCTACAACACCTCCGTAAATGGCCCTCTCGACAAGATTAGAAATTGCACACATCAGAGCGATAAATAGATAGATGCTTTTAGAGCGAAAATAATACGAGCCAAGTAATATAATCAGGATGAGAGTGAGTAGCAGTGGCACAAGCCCAAAATTATAAATACCCCAAACATAAGAAGTATTAAGGCTGAAGTTATAATTGCAAATAATAATTCGATCGATTAGCTGAAGACTAAAAAACAGTAACAGGGCGACCAAAAAAGTGTTTCTAGTCCTGGACATTAGAACACTCAACACACCTCTGTGCGTAGGGCATGATCTCTAGTCGGCCCTCATCAATAAGCTTTTGGCAATTTGAGCACTTTCCATAAGTTCCCTTCTCAATAGCTAAGAGGGCTAGCTCAACCTTTGCAAGTAGCCTCTCTAGCTGACCCTCGATTGACATATTGTTTTCATAATCGCGTAGCTCTTCAACATTGTCCTCCCCAACATCACCATAGTCGGGGTATGTTTTGAGCTTTTTTATTTCTTCGTTAAGATGATCCTTCTCTGCGAGCAGTAACTTTTTCTGTTTCTCGATAAAATCTTTACTGAACGATTCCATGTTGTGTCCGTTTTTTAAGTCTGGGAAAAATAAGCATAAATATAATAAGACCGGTAACTCCGAATACTAGACTTGCGAGCTGGCCGGCAGAGAGTGTCCACAGTACATCCTTTTCTTCGCGAAAAAAGTCAATGATTAATCGCCCAAAACCATAGAGTATTAAAAACAAAGACAGGAGAAAACCATTTCGCAGCACTTCTTTTTTTAAAATAAAAATCAAAAATAAGAATAGGTAGATACATAGAACTAAAATGGCTTCATAAAGAGTGACCGGAATGACGCCATTCATGCTTAGCGAGCTGATAGTAGTCTTCCCCCCAAGCTCACCGGCAAAAACATTCCCAAGTCTACCAAGAAACAAGCCTAGCGAAAAAGCTATTGCAAGCAAATCCAGCCATTCGAGCACGGGCTCCTTCTGCCAGCGCCAGAGCAGAATTAGTGCGATCAAACCGAGTACAAAACCACCATAAGAAACGAGACCGCCTTCCCACAGATAAAGAATCTCTTTGAATGAGGAGAACTGATCGGGATAGAGAAAATAATATGCAATACGTGCTCCAATTATGCCGAATAAAACAGAATAAATCATATTATCCAGCAAATAAACCGTTGAGAGTTTGCCCTTTTTGGCAAGAAGAAAAAGAATTCCAGTGGCTGCCACTATTCCCAAAACTGCCAATAAGCCGTGCGTGTAAAAATTGAAACCCTTGATTGTAAATAGGACTGGGTACATTTTGTAAATTTTATGATAATATTTTTGTAGTTATGGGCTGATCGCAAGCTCTAACAACTCCAGAGCTTATGTAAGTATTATACCTTGTCATTGACCCAAAAAGTCAAGTGCTGATACAATAGTACAGAATTATTTAAAGGTGTTTTTATGGAAGAACCCAAAACTCCGCCATCTACAAACCAAAATATTCTAAACGAACTGGGGCCTGAACGGACAAACCCAAGCGGAGACTTTTTTGAGTTTATCAAAGACCTGATTAAGACAGGGTTGATTGTTTTTATTCTTGCCTTTGCCTTGCGATACTTCGTCATCCAGCCATATATAGTTGAGGGAGAATCAATGATGCCCAACTATTACAACAGGGAATACTTGCTTGCCGAGAAAGTATCTTACCTTATTGGAGAGCCAAAAAGAGGTGATGTGACTATCTTTAAATACCCAAAGAACCCATCGGTGAGCTATATTAAACGGATAATAGGCCTACCAGGAGAAACAATAAAAATATCAAATAACCAAGTAATCGTCGTCAATAAAGAAAATCCGACGGGAAAGATTCTGAACGAAAGTTACATACCAAAAGAAAACAGAACAAACACTTACGAAGGAAATTCATTTGAAAAAACGTTAAATGAAAACGAGTACTTTGTGCTTGGCGACAATAGAGAACATTCATCAGATTCGCGAGAGTGGGGAGTTTTGCCCAAAACGAACATTTCAGGGCGAGCATGGGTAACGCTTTATCCCACCGATAGAATTTCTATCCACCAACGAGTTACTTATTCTCTGGATGAACTTAAGACTTTTTCTTTAGGCCTATACGAACGAGCTTTAGCTCTATAGGTACACCGTTAAAAGGAAAAACATCTCGTATTTTGTTCTCAAGGTATCGCATTTGAGTATAATGCGGCGCTTCTTTTGATTGGTAGCTAACTTCAAACTTTGGCGGATTCGTTGATGCTTGGGTCAAGTGTGTTATGTTGTGCAGCTGGCCGTTCCGTTCTGTTGCCAGTTTCAGAATCTCCTTCAGGTCTTCCTCCTCAATCCAATCGTTTTTGCCCTCAAAGGTTTTGACTACCAGATTTAGGAGATGGTTGATGTTTTGATTATCAAGAGCCGAGACAAAAACAACAGGAAGCCATGGGATGAATTTTAGTTGCTTTTGAAGCTTGGCTTGTATCTCATCCTGGAATCTATCAAGATCCTCGATCAGGTCAATTTTGTTTATTGCCAGTATAATCCCTTTGCCGCGCTCCATTGCCTCGCCGATCAAGCTTTCATCAACGTTTGTAACACCTTCTTCGGCACTGACGAGCAGTATTACAACATCGCATCGGTCAAGTGCCCGATAACTTCGAATAACAGAAAATGATTCCAATGTATCTTTGCTAATTTTGCCAGGTCGACGAATTCCAGCGGTGTCTGCAATCATAATTTTCTTACCCTTGTGATTGAAGACCACATCGATAGAATCACGAGTTGTGCCAGGAATTTCAGAAACCACGGCTCTTTTCTGACCAACAATCGCATTAAGAAGAGTTGATTTTCCAACATTTGGCCGTCCCAATATTGTCAGTTGAATTCCCGATTGGTCGCTCACTTCTTCGCTCTCAGCTTGCGGCAAATTTTGGAGTTCATGCGTTATCGCATCCAGGAGATCGCCACTATTGCGTCCCGAAACCGCAGACACAGGAACAATGCTTTTGAATCGGCCTAGTCTCTCGAACAAGTTCACCTCATCTTCACGTTTGGAGTTGTCTACCTTATTGACAGCCAAAATTGTCGGGAGCTTCTTCCTTCTAATTCTGGCCGCAACTTCCCTATCAAGATCATTTGATGGCTCAGTCACGTCGACAATGAGCACAACAAGATCGGCAGTTTCTATCGCTAGTTCAACGCTGGATTCCATCTCTTTATAGAGCTTGCTTTTATCGGAGAGTTCCAGCCCGGCTACATCGATCAAATTGAAGGTGACACCCTGCCATGAAACTTCCTGGCAAATCCTATCTCGCGTAGTGCCGGAGACCTCCGACTCAATTGCTATGCGTCTGCCAACCAAGCGATTAAAAAGTGTGGACTTTCCCACATTAGGCCGACCAAGAATTACAACATTTTTTTGAGTATTTTCAGTCTTCACTATACTACAATAACACAAAAACTTATTTCCAACAAGTCAAATTGTAAAAATCGACCTTGAACATTGCAAAGTCTCACCTTTCTTGTGCTACAATCAGGCCATGATCGCTGAAATTATCCCCGAAACAAAATCCGGAGCTATCGAGGTTTTTGATTACATCGTTCCCGATGAATTCAAGACACTGATTAAAGTAGGGCAGATTGTGCTTATCCCCTTTGGTAGACGAGAAATTCGGGGTTTGATCACAAAAACTAAGACTCAAAACACGAGTAATTATAAGCTTAAAAAGATTTCTCGTCTTCTTGATTTAATTTTTCCCCTCCCCTATCTACAAGCAATCGAGTGGATTGCCAATTATTATCTTTGTTCGCAGGGCGAAGCTTTATCACTGTTTTTGCCTCCTTTTTTGACTAAGGCCAGAACGCTGCCAGAGAAACAAAAAACTTACGAATCAAAAAAAATTGATTTTTCCGATGATCAGAAAGAAGCCCTTTCGAGGCTTGAAGAGATTTATCTTGCACCGCAAAAACCAACACTCCTCTTTGGCATTACCGGATCAGGCAAAACAGAACTTTATATCGAATTAGCAAAAAATGCCACTGCCGAAAACAAACAGGTTGTTGTGCTCGTTCCCGAAATTACTTTAACCCCCCAAACGGTCGAGCGGTTTGAGCAAGTTTTCAATAACGATGTCGTCGTCATGCATTCAAATCTTTCAAAATCAGAGCGTTTTCACTGCTATCAAAATTTTTACTCAGGGATGAAATCAATAATTGTCGGCCCTCGCTCTGCGTTACTGGTACCATCTAAAAATCTTGGGCTAATCATTGTTGACGAGGAACACACTGATGCTTACAAACAAGATGCGAGCCCTAGGTACAATGCCGTTGATCTAGCTTGCGAAATAGGAGCAAAAACAGGAGCAATGGTGCTTCTTGGAACTGCAACCCCACGGATAGAAACATTCCATCGAGCCACAACCGGAGAATACAACCTGGTAATGCTTGAATCACGCCACCATCGAAAAACTTTACCAAGCTCAACCCTGGTCGACCTTAGGGAAGAGGTGAAGGCCGGCAATTTTTCGCCAATCTCGAACAAACTTAAAGAGTCAATTGAAAAAACGCTTGAGAAGAAGCGACAGGTACTTCTCTTTCTGAACCGTCGAGGCATGGCAACGTTTGTCTCATGCAGGGATTGCGGTCATGTCGAGCTTTGTCCCAATTGTTCAATCCCAATGGTTTACCATCTTGGTGGAGAATTCGGCCATCTCAATTGTCACCATTGCGATCACAAAGCCGCGGTTCCAACATGCTGTCCGGATTGTCATAGTCATAGGATTAAATTTTTTGGAAGCGGCATTGAAAAAGTTGAGTTGGAATTAAAGCATTTATTTCCCAATAATACTATTTTGAAAGTTGAGGGCAGCGCCCTAACCCGAAGAAATTCGCAGGTCGATCTAAACAAGACACTTCGCTCTGCTAAAGCAGACATCATTCTAGGAACCCAGATTATTGCTAAGGGATTTGATCTCCCCGGTGTTGACCTTGTCGGTGTTATCTCGGCTGATATTGGCCTTAATCTCCCTCATTTTCGAGCGGGTGAACGAACATTTCAGCTTGTAACCCAAGTCTCAGGGAGAAGTGGTAGGCTTGATGATAGTGGTCACACCCTAATCCAAACATATTGGCCAGATTCACCGGCACTCAAGGCTGCCAGTCTCCATGATTATTCCGGTTTCTATAAAGAAGAAATTAAAAACAGGGAACTCTTTCTATATCCCCCCTTCCGAGCGTTAGTCAGAATAATCTCTGAACATAAACAGGAGAGCACTGCAAGAAGATTAATCGACGAGGTAAAAAAACGCATAGATGAGCTGCGTCTTCATTCTGTTGGACCCGCCCCCTGTTTTCACCAGAGAATGCATGATAAATACCGCTTTCACCTCTTGATCAAGACCACCAAGCTCCCGTGCAATCCTATTACTCAACTTTCCAAGCAGTTTCCCACTCTAATTTTCGACGCAGACCCGATAAATATGCTATAGTGAGTCAGAATTAAGAATTAAGAATTAAGAATTATGTAAGTAAGTTATAGCTACCTGTATAGCCCTTTGAGAAAGTCATTGCCTACCAACCTAACAGCTTACTAACTTACAACTCAAGTCCATGAAACATATACTCGTTACCGGAGGAGCCGGCTACATCGGCTCAATTACCACTCGTATGCTTTGTGACAATAATTTCAAGGTCACAGTACTTGATAGTCTCGAAAATGGTCACAAAGAAGCAGTTGACAAAAGAGCGCGCCTGGTCGTGTTTAATCTTGAGGACTCACAATCAACAAAAAAACTTTTTCAAGAAGAAAAATTTGATGCCGTGATAGATTTTGCAGCCTATCTTTCGGTTGGTGAGTCCATGACGGAGCCAGTCAAGTATCTCAGAAATAACGTCCAGAATTTTATCAATCTCCTTGAAGCAATGAAAGTTGCCGGTTGTCGTTTTTTGATAAAGTCTTCTACGGCAGCTGTCTATGGCAACCCAGAGAAAAGCAGTGACATCCCGCTCGTCGAAACCTATACTGACAAGACCAAGCCTGATTTTTCACAGCTATTTCCGGGACTTTGGGCAGGGGTCGAACATAAACAAGAAGAGTTTTTTAAAAGACTGATCACGTACTATAACGATAACGTCGTCTCGAGATACCAAAGCCTTGCTCTTAGCGATCAAGATATCACAAAGCTTCGAATACCAAATTCAGTCTATGGTCTAACAAAGCTTCTTGACGAAATTATTATGAAAAAGTATGATACATTTTCAAATATAAAAGGTATTGCCCTTCGATATTTCAATGTCGCCGGAGCATACGGAGACGGAGAAATCGGCGAGGACAAGCCCAAGCCGACCAATTTAATGCCTTTGGTGGTGTTGCAAATACTTCGAAATAGTGACCCACTCCAAGTATTTGGCGATGATTACCCCACCATGGATGGCACGGGAATGCGTGACTATATTCACGTAGAAGATCTGGCAATTGGTCATATCAAAGCACTAGACTACCTCCTCAAAGAGGAAAAATCCGATGTTTTCAATCTTGGCACCGGACAATCATATAGTGTTTTTGAGGTAATACAGGCAGTAGAAAGAGCAAGCGGCAAAAATGCAAATTATCAAGTGGTCGCCCGCCGTTCCGGTGATCCGGCGGTTTCTTGTGCCAACCCCGAAAAAGCTAAATTATTGCTCGGTTGGAGTGCGGCGCATTCCTTGGACGATATGGCAAAATCATCGTGGAAATGGTACAATAATCATCCTGGTGGATACTAGTAAAACCAAGACCCCAGACCCCAAAACAAAAACAAGAAAGTAGGTTATTGATACTGTGAGCCTTTATTGCCTGACGACGATCGCAAAACATGTAAAGCCCTTGTGGGCACTTGTAAGAGAAACGAGAGCAAAAAGAGTCCAGGAAGACAATGAAGCGAGCAGAAAGAGAACATGATTCGAAAAGTTTATAAAGATTCGGACCCCGTATTACGAACCCCCACCGAAAAAGTGACCGATTTTGGTATGGAATTTCAGCATCTCGTCGATGACATGATTGAGACTATGCGTAAATCGAAAGGCATTGGACTCGCCGCTCCCCAGGTGGGTATTTCCAAAAAGGTATTTGTTGCGGAATTTGCTGACAACGACACAGCACCATACAAGCCTTTTCCGCTTACTGTTTTAGTGAATCCAGAGGTCGTGTTTACTTCCAAATCCAAAGTAAATCTTGTTGAGGGGTGCCTTTCATTACCCGGACTTGAGCTTATTATCAAGCGCCCACGCAAGGTTACTGTCAAAGGACAGGACCGCTATGGCAAACCGATTACAATTACCGCCAACGATTTGTATGCTAGAACAATGCAGCATGAAATCGATCATTTAAATTCGGTTTTGTTTATTGACAGAAAACAAGAGATCCCTGTCATTTTCATTGGCACAGGCACTCTAGGGATACCTGCACTACAACTTCTCGCCAAAGATCCTCAGTACAAAATTAAACTTGTTGTCACTGGAAAAAGTACACCAACCTCGCGCAATGAAAACATCAACATTATTGAAAAAACCGCCAAAGAGCTTAGCTTACCTCTCCTTGCAACCAACAATATCAAGGACGAGAAAATAGTTGCAAAAATTGCCAAAACAAAGCCTCACCTTGGAATAATGGCTGATTTTGGCCAAATTGTTCCGGATTCGATTCTTGAGATTCCTAAGCTTGGGGTAGTAAACATTCATCCCTCTCTTCTACCTCGCCACAGAGGGGCCTCACCTGTCCAGCAGACAATCCTTGACGGTGATGATATTACCGGTGTAACCTTGCTCCTCACTGTTTCCAAGATGGATGCAGGCCCAATCCTCTCCCAAGCAAAAGTCAAGCTGAGCCAGACCGAAACAGCCCCCATCTTGAAGGATTATCTTGCCGAGACAGGCGCATCCCTCCTTCTCAATACTGTCCCCTACTATATCACTGGGGATATCCACCCCTTCGAGCAGACAGAGGAAGCAACCTACACTCACCAGTTTACAAAAGAAGACGGATTCGTTGACTCCACTACCCCAAAGGAACTTGTTGAGCGAAAAATTAGAGCTTTTGCCGAATGGCCAAAAGTACACACTAAAATTGGCGAGAAACGGATTCAGCTAACCGCGGCACATATCGACAGAGAGGGCAACCTTGTAATAGACAGGGTCAGGCCGGAGGGCAAAAAAGAGATGTCATACGACGAATTCCAGAGAGGCTACCGAACAACATTGACTTTTAGTTAAAAAGTTGTTATTCTAGCTGCAAATATTAAGCCAATAAAGTTAAGCTTTTAATTTTGTGAAGTGCCGGTCGAGCCCCGAACTCTCGGGGCGAGTAGGATGGCTAGGGAGGCCGGAAACAAAATTAACAGCTTAACGTAAATCAATCAAGGATTAGGTTATGCTCAAAATCAGACTCACTCGTGTTGGAAAGAAAAACAGCCCTTCGTATCGTGTAGTTGTCGCCGAAAGCAAAAAGGCAGTTAAGCGAAAGTTCGTTGAGATTTTAGGAAACTATAATCCAACCACTCAACCAAAAACACTCGTTATTGACAAAGAGCGTTCTACTTTTTGGATCTCTAGGGGCGCTCAACCATCAGATACTGTTCATAATCTTATGGCCACTCTTGGTATCGTCGAGAAGAAAATAAACAAAGTTTATGGTAAACCAGTCAAGAAAAAAGACAAAGGTAAGGAAAAGGAAGAGCCAAAGGCTGAAGTAGCAACTACTGAGACCAAGACAGAGGAACCAACCCCAGAAGAGCCTACTGTAACAGATGAGACCGTTACCGAAGAGAAAAGTGAACCCGAGACCACAGAGGCAGAGGCGCCAAAACCAGAATCGGATAGCTCCGAAGAAACAGAGCAAGCCTAAATTCGTTATTTGGATAATTCGTTATCCATTCCTGTTTAGTCGCTTGAAATCATACTGAAAATTACGTTATAGTTGATAAAGTGGAAATTAGTCAGCCCCGATTGAATCGGGCCGGGAAAGGAATTGTATGGCAGAAGCAGATCAGAACTTTGTAGAGGATGTTGTCAAAGCCATTGTTGACAATCCAGACGACGTAAAGACAGACCGTACTATCGACGAAAGAGGAGTACTCATTAAGCTTTATGTTAATCCGGAAGACATGGGAAAGATTATCGGCAAAGACGGTAAAACAGCTAAGGCTATCCGAACTCTTCTTCGAGTATTCGGTGCCAAAAGCAATGCTAGACTTAACCTGAAGATTGTTGAGCCTGAAGGTTCAGAGCGATCGTTCGATGACGATGACCAAAACAATCACCAAGATCGCCAGGAAGAACCAGAACAAGAAGAATCTGAGGAGAAGAGCAAGGCTCTGGACGATATCCCAAACGACGTCTTGGCATAGAAATATACCAATCTCAATCTAAATGTTTCATGTAAAGGACCGCCATAGCCTCTTGCTTGGTGGTTCTTTTACTTAAAAACCCAAAGCCCAGACCCCAAAGCAAAGAGATGGTCAAAACAAAAAATGCAAAAATATAAAACTTTAATATAAAACTTTTTAGCAATTGATTTTAGCTTTTTCTTTTGGTTTTGGAGTCTGGAGTCTTGGCTTTAAGGATAAAATGCAATTCGACATTATCACATTGTTTCCTGAAATGTTTGCCGGACCTCTCACTGAGAGCATTATTAAACGTGCAAAAGAAAAGGGGTTGATCAAGATCAACCTTCACCAGCTGAGAGATTTTGCGAGTGACAAGCATGGCACAGTCGATGATACTCCTTATGGTGGCGGCAAAGGGATGGTTTTGCGCGTCGATGTCGTTGATCGAGCAATCGACAACATCAGTACTAAGTACCGGGTACCAGGTACCAAGACCAGAAAAGTCGTTCTAATGACTCCCAAGGGCAAGACTTTTGATCAAGACAAGGCTGTTGAGTACTCAAAATTGGACAATTTAATCCTGATTGCCGGCCACTACGAGGGATTTGACGAACGAATTCGAACTCTTGTTGACGAAGAAATATCGATCGGGAATTTTGTTCTGACCGGCGGGGAATTACCTGCGATGATGATCGTCGATGCAGTAAGTCGACTAGTACCCGGAGTTCTAGCAGAAGGATCGTGCAATGATGAAAGTTTTATGCAAAAAGATGAGAAGGGCAACTATACCACTGAATACCCACAATACACACGCCCAGAAGATTATAAGGGACTAAAGGTACCGGAAGTGCTCAAATCAGGAAACCATGCAGAGATTGCCAGGTGGAGACATGAGCAGTCAAGAAGTAAGAAGAACGAAGTATGAATTACGAAACAATCTAAGCACCAACCTCTTCTGCTAGCTACTAAATTTTACCAAGAAAAAAAGACTCTTTGAGAGTCATTAATCGAACTGTGCGCTGTGCGGTTCCCGGAAGAAAGGGGGTAGAAAGAAATTAACTTTCCGGAAACCGCACTGGCTTTCCGCCGCTACGCCCGCATGGCGTTGCGACGGAACTGCCGAAGACGACGACGAGCCGCCTTCGGCGAGACAAATCCGGTGAGCGGTTCACCGGATTTATCGCAAACCACCACCGCCGCTACGTCTTTCGACGTGCGGCGGTCCTCCCGCGGCGAGCCCTTGCGGGCCGCCCGGGAGGCGTTCTGTTTCGACATGGCCTCCCCCTTTCTCGCCCCATCAGCGTAAGGTTGCCGACGGAGCAGATTTGCTAACCATCTTATCACTTACTTCCTTGCCAGTCAAAGGTTTTCGGGGTATATTAGTTTATTGTATAAAGCCAAAAAAATAACCTCACCTAGCCTCTCCTTGAAAAGGAGAGGGATTGTTAGGACATTCGTAATTTCGTAGTGTCGACCAATGAATAAATTCAAATTAAAATCAAATTTCGAGCCGAGAGGCGACCAGCCACAAGCAATCAAAACACTTGTGGATAATTTGAATTCCAAAGTAAAACACCAGACCCTCTGGGGTGTGACCGGAAGTGGCAAAACATTTACGATGGCCAACGTCATCAATCAAGTCCAACGCCCAACACTTGTAATTGCTCACAATAAAACCTTGGCGGCACAGCTGGCCGATGAATTCCGCCAATTTTTTCCCGAAAACGAGGTCCATTATTTTGTCTCGTATTACGACTACTACCAGCCGGAAGCCTATATCCCCTCAAGTGATACCTATATCGAGAAAGACTCCTCCATTAATGATGAGATCGAGCGTCTTCGTCATGCTGCCACGCACGCACTGCTTACCCGATCAGACGTCATTATTGTCGCCTCCGTCTCCTGCATCTATGGTATCGGCTCGCCGGAATTCTACCAATCAGAAAACTTTTCATTCAAGATTGGTGAGAAGATTAACCGCAGAGAATTTCTATACAAGCTTAATAATCTCCAGTATGAACGTAATGATGTGGAGTTGAAACGCGGCTCCTATCGCCTACGAGGTGATGTTCTTGAAATCATGCCTGCCTATGCCAACAACTCTACAAGGATTGAATTTTTCGGTGACATGGTAGAAAAAATCGCCGAGATCGATTGGGTAAACGGAACCCATTTGCGCTCGATGGCTGAGTTTGAAGTCTTCCCGGCAACCCATTTCATGACACCACAACACATTCAGGCTCAAGCAATTTCCGAGATTAAAAAAGACCTTGAGGTCCAAGTTAACGAATTTAAGAAAATTGGCAAACTACTCGAAGCGCAAAGACTAGAGCAAAGAACAAATTTTGATATCGAAATGATAGAACAGACCGGATCTTGCTCTGGAATTGAGAACTACTCCCGATATTTTGACCGAAGAAAGCAAGGAGAACCATCAACCACCTTGATTGATTACTTTCCCAAGGACTTTCTCATGTTTATCGACGAGTCACACATTACCGTTTCGCAAATTGGCGCAATGTACGAGGGCGACAGATCAAGAAAAAACAAACTAATTGATTATGGTTTTCGCCTCCCCGCAGCTTACGACAACCGCCCCCTTCGTTATCCCGAATTTTACGAAAAAATTAATCAGGTTATTTTCGTCTCTGCAACTCCTGGGGAGTACGAGAAGAAAATGAGCACGGCTGAAAATTCTTTTATTGGCGGTCATTTCGAAGAAGAGAAACGACTGAGAAATCCCATCGCTAACACTTCGGCAGAATCCTCCCCACATCGCCAAGGCTCCGAGGGACAGGCACGTCACCTACCGAATCGGCAGGTTCCTCAGGATGACACCAACAAAGCAACAATGAAACAATTCAACAATTGCCTTGTCCAGCAATTCATCAGACCGACTGGACTTCTCGACCCGATTGTTGAGATTCGACCTTCTCGAGGCCAAGTGCCGTATCTTGTTAGTGAGATCGAAGCAACTGTCAAAAAGGGACAACGAGTCTTAGCAACAACGCTGACCAAGCGAATGGCGGAAGAGCTAACTGAATATCTTAAGGAAAAAAATCTAAAGGTTGCCTACCTTCACTCTGATATTGCAACCTTGGAACGATTGGAGATATTGGCCAAGCTTCGGCTGGGTAAATTTGATGTACTAGTCGGCATTAACCTCTTGCGGGAAGGATTGGATCTTCCTGAGGTTTCTCTAGTTGCAATTCTCGACGCAGACAAAGAGGGTTTTCTTAGGAGCAAAACTTCACTAATTCAAACAATGGGCCGCGCCGCCAGACACTCCGAGGGAAGAGTAATCTTGTTTGCTGATGTAGTCACAAAATCCATTCAAGCAGCAGTCGAAGAAACCACCATGCGACGAAAAGTTCAGCAATCATACAATATTGAGCACGGAATCACGCCACAATCAATCAATAAAGGACTACCGAAAGAAGAGCAGGAAGAGGAAGAAAGAATTGCTAAAATTGATGAGTCTTTCACGCTCTTATCCCGCAAGGAGAAGGGGCTTGTTATTGCTGAATTAAAGCACTTAATGAAAGATGCGGCCGAACATCTTGAATTCGAAAGAGCTGCCGAGCTCAGAGACCAGCTGGTGATGCTAGAAGAACGGGTATAACACATATGGACAACGGATTATTCCGACAACGGACAGCAGACACGACACCACCCAGTTACAAGACAAGATGGAATGAGGAGAGTTGAGTCCGTCGTCTGTTGTCATTTTGTCTGTCGTCCCTAAATGAATTTGACTTTTTGCCTCATTTTCGCTATAATTTTTTAGAATTATCAAATAATTCGAAAAATTACCTGCTAATTTTTTTAGAATTATGAATCATCAAGAGCTTTATAAGTTGCTGGTTACCGTTCAGAAGAATGTGCGCTGCCCACAGTGCGGCAAGCAGTACACATTTCCTATGATTCAGATTCGAGGCATCGTTGACTCGGTAATCTTTCTTGAGCTTAATTGCACCAACCACATGCCGCTTCTGGCAACAATTTCCCTTAACAAGCCAGTTCCCAAGAGCCAGAAAGCCAAGGAAAGAGTTACGAACAACGATGTTGTCGATGTTTATCGCTTTCTCAAGGATTTTTCTGGTAACTTCGAAGAAACTTTTAAAGACAAACACAAGAATTAAGAATTAAGCAATACAAATTAAGTCCGGTAAATAAGCACTTCACACTTATCGCTTACCGCTTACTACCTACTGCTTACGGATTAAACATGACCGATTTTACAATTACTGCTACCGAAAAAACAGCAAAAAACAATAAGCTTCGACGGGATGGAAAAATTCCTGTTATCGTTTATGGAAAAAACGTCGAAAACATTCCAGCTGTCGTAAACAAACTAGAGTTTGATCGACTTTATCGTGAAGCCGGAACCTCTAACTTGATTGAGTTTCGCTTTGGAGATAAAAAATTTAAAACATTGATCAACGATATTCAGGTTGACCCTGTCACCAGCTATCCTATTCATGTCGATTTTCTTAAGGTCAATATGAAAGAGAAAATTCATGCAGAAATTCCGCTTGAATTTGTTGGGGAATCAGCCGCTGTTATGAACCTTGAAGGCTCACTTATCACACCGGTTGACAGTATTGAAGTCGAATGTCTTCCCGGTGACCTTGTTTCCGAGATCAAAGTTGATATTTCCACACTTGCAACCTTCGAAGACAACATCAAGGTTTCTGATCTTGTCGTTCCAGCCGGAATTGAAGTACTAAGTGACCCAGATGAAATTATCACTTTTGTCCAGGAGCCACGAAGTGAAGAAGAGCTTGAAGCACTCGAGACCGAAGTAGTTGAAAACGTAGAGGGCATCGAAGTAGATCATAAGGGTGAGGAAGCCCCTGAGGGTGAAGGCGAAGCCAAGGCTGAAGCTGAAGAAAACAAAGAAAAAGAATAACACCGCACTAAAAATTATTGCCTCGTTGCTACATTGTTGAATTGTTTGCATAGCCTTCTGTAATGTCAAACCATGAACTAACCACCAGCAATTGAACAATGAGTGACTTGGCGTGTTTAACAGTCAAAATATGGGGTTCCTTCTCCGATAAGTGCTCTGCGGCACCTGGAACGTAACAATGCAACAATTTTACATTAAGGTATTTGGTTGCGAATACAATGAGTGGGAAGCCTCCCGAATCAGCTTTTTGTTGCACAATCTCGGATTAAATGAGGCTGCTGAAGATCGGGCCGAAATAATCGTTGTTCTCCTTTGTTCGGTCAGAAAAACCGCAGTGGACAAGGCCTTGGGTAAAATCAGAAACTGGTCGGACAAAAAAGTAATTATCACAGGCTGCCTACTTCCAACTGACCAACCAAATTTTCTAAAGAAAAATGCTTGTTTCTGGGACGGGAAAAATATCGAGGAACTGCAAGGATTGTTGGGAGTCAATAAATTAATCGTCAGCCAGAGTTCTTTTCACAACACAAGTAGCAACCTGATTCCAATTATGAAAGGTTGCAACAATTTTTGTTCTTACTGTGTTGTGCCATACACGAGAGGGCGGGAGGTTTCGAGAAATCTCGAAGAAATATTAAAAGACGCAAAAACACTGATTGACTCCGGACACAAAGAGATCCTTCTGCTTGGCCAAAATGTGAATTCGTATGAATACGGGTTTTCTGATCTACTAAGGCGAATTAATGACATCCCAGGTGATTTTACAGTTAAGTTTACTTCC
>ENA-UOWO01002151-UOWO01002151.1-activated-sludge-metagenome-genome-assembly--contig:-NODE-2151-length-24896-cov-6.008575_pt1 | contig 24896 bp, 21 predicted proteins | sample MGYA00238148_ERZ761564 | MGnify/ENA primary metagenome ERZ761564 (study PRJEB28885, sample SAMN05720194) | activated sludge metagenome | isolation source: Anaerobic digester | place: USA... | reverse complement strand
CGGTCGGCGACGATGGACCTGGGTGCCTGGAACGACCAACCCGTCCAGACCTACGAGATGGGGCTGAACGCGATGACCGACGACATCGTCGGGCACGCCTGGGTCGATGTGAAGGAGGTCGGAGGTCAGGGCCGCAAAAGGTCCGTCGGCTTCTGGCCGGGTTCTTCGGGGTGGCTGCCGACCGGCGGTCGCGGCGAGCTGATGTCGCCGGACGGGCACGACGGGCAGCAGATGCACCGGCAGAAGGAGACCATGAGCCGCGAGCGGTTCCTGCGCGTGCTCAACGTGGTCAACGCCTGGGAGGGCAGCTACTACCAGTTGCTGTACCGCAACTGCGCGCACTTCGCCAAGGCGGCCTGGATCGCCGGGACCGGCAGTCCCGACGGGATCGTGCCGCTGGGCGAGGGACGGATCTGGACGCCGGCCGAGGTCGCCGAAGGCATCGACTACGTCAACAAGAAGCGCGGGTTGGACGCCAAGGGCGACCCGCTGCCCCAGCCGACCCCCTGACCGGGCCCGTCAGAACGGTGGGACGCCGGCCCGGGACATGGTGAAGCCGTGCCCGTCCTGATTGGTGCAGGTCACCCCGCTCTCCTCGACGTCGCAGCGGATCTGGTCCAGCGTCAGGGTGGTCCCGTACGGCGTCGGATCGGGCAGGGTGATGCCGTCGAAGAAATCACCCCGGCACGAGGACACCTGGGAGAACCCGGTGGCATCCAGCTGGGCCAGCGGGCCCCGGGCACCCGGGCACCGCTCGTCCCCCAGGTCGAAGTCGTACTGCTTGACGGTGCAGGCGAACTGGCCGTCCCGGCGGGCGCACACGATGTTCTGCGACGGGGTGATGAACACCTCGTCGACCCCGGTCGTAGCCGCGCCCGACGCACCGGTCGATGAGCCGACCGTCGACGGCGCGGTCGACGGTGCGGACGACGACGGTGCGGACGACGACGGTGCGCGCTGGCCCGGTTCACCCTGGTAGACAGTGAATCGCTGACCGTTCAGGTCGCAGCCACCGACCGCATTGGTGGGCGCCGCGGTGGGATCCCAGTGCACGCCCGTGCAGTACCACCCGTCGTCAAAGGTGACCAGCGCCAGGGTGCCACCGCGTACGCCGGTCCACTGCTCGTTGCGCTGCCACTGGTCGGTCATCTGCTGGCAGGTGAAGCCGCTGTCCAACGGATCGATCCAACCCGGCGCCGATACCGGCCAGGTCAGGTCCAGGACGCAGGCCGTCGACGCGGCCGCCGGGGTCGAATCGGTGGTCGGGGCCGTCGAGGTGGCGGCCGGGGCCGGACCGACGGCCAGCGTCAGGTCCTGCCCGGTCTCGACGTCCACCACCACCAGCTGGGTGGCGGCGGGACCGCTGGTGACCACGACGGTCTGCGCCGGGTCGTAGCCGTCCCAGCGGGTGCCCTGCGGGGTGGCTGCGGACAGGTCGACCGCCGGCGGGGCGGTCAGCGGGTTCCCGCAGGCGCACCGCACGACCGGCAGGCCGGTGGGATCGACCAGCACCGCGGTGCCGGCCTGCAACACGGCCGTGAACGCGGTGGCCACGCCGCCGGCGAAACCATGGTTGGTGACCAGGGTGTCATGCAGCAGCACGACCGGGGTCAGGGTGCCCAGGTAGCCGGCGATGTCCGCCGGCTCGATGCCGCGGACCTGCGCCCAGGCGGCGGCCTTGTCCGGGTGAGCGGCCAGGAACGCGGCGATGGCCGCCGGGTCGCAGGCCGACAGGCTGCCCGAACCGCCGTACAGCTCCGGGTTTCCCGGTCGGCCGGCCGCGTAGAGGTGATCGGTGGTGCCGGCGACCAACCGCACTCCGGTGTCCGGTTCGACCGTCGCGGTGATGGCCGTTCCGGAGGAGGGGTGCGGGTGGGTGACCGCGACCGGCCGGCCGGCCGGCACGGGCACGAACGAGTCGGTGCCGGCGTCGTCGGCCGCCTGCAGCACGACCGTCACCGGCACGGACGGCGACCCGGCCGTCGACGTCGACCGCCGGACCCAGAGCACTCCGGCGGCCGCCGCGGCCAGCACCAGCACCACACCCAGCACGAGCAGCCAACGGGCCCGGGTCGTCACCCGCGAATCGTCCATCCCGGACATTCAGACCGCAAGATGGACGAAACGATCACTTTGCGTGATGAGGCCCGGCGCCCGGTCGAGCCGGACGGTCAGGAGCCGGCGAGGCGCGCCCCCAGGTAGCCGATCACCTGGTCCAGCCCGACCCGCTCCTGGGACATGGTGTCCCGGTCGCGGATGGTGACGGCCTGGTCGGTGGCGGTGTCGAAGTCGACGGTCAGGCAGAACGGGGTGCCGATCTCGTCCTGGCGGCGGTAACGGCGGCCGATCTGGCCGGCGTCGTCGAAGTCGACGTTCCAGCTCTTGCGCAGCGAGGCGGCCAGGTCCCGCGCGATCGGCGAGAGGTCGGCGTTGCGGGACAGCGGCAGGACCGCCGCCTTGATCGGGGCGAGCCGGGGATCGAGCCGCAGCACGGTCCGCACGTCCACGCCGCCCTTGGTGTTGGGCGCCTCGTCCTGCGCGTAGGCCTCCAGCAGGAACGCCATCATCGGCCGACCGACCCCGGCCGCCGGTTCGATGACGTACGGCGTCCACCGCTCGCCGGATTCCTGCTCGAAGTAGGACAGGTCGACCCCGGAGTGCTCCGAGTGGGTCTTCAGATCGAAGTCGGTGCGGTTGGCGATGCCCTCGAGCTCGCCCCACTCGCTGCCCTGGAAGTGGAAGCGGTACTCGATGTCCACCGTCCGCTTCGAGTAATGGGACAGCTTCTCCTTGGGGTGCTCGTACTGGCGCAGGTTGTCCCGCGCGATACCCAGGTCGACGTACCAGTCGGTCCGGGTGTCGATCCAGTACTGGTGCCATTCCTCGTCGGTGCCCGGCTTGACGAAGAACTCCATCTCCATCTGCTCGAACTCCCGGGTACGGAAGATGAAGTTGCCCGGGGTGATCTCGTTGCGGAACGACTTGCCGATCTGGCCGATGCCGAACGGCGGCTTCTTGCGCGACGAGGCGGCGACGTTGTTGTAGTTGACGAAGATGCCCTGGGCGGTCTCCGGGCGCAGGTAGTGCAGGCCGGACTCGTCCTCGACCGGGCCGAGGTAGGTCTTGAGCAGGCCGTTGAATTCCTTGGGTTCGGTCCAGGCGCCGCGGGTGCCGCAGTTCGGGCAGGCGATGTCGGCCAGCCCGTTCTCCGGCTGCCGGCCCTTCTTCTCCGCGAACTCCTCCTCCAGGTGGTCGGCCCGGAACCGCTTGTGGCAGGACGTGCACTCCACCAGCGGATCGACGAAGGCGGCCACGTGGCCGGAGGCGACCCAGACCTGCCGGGGCAGGATGACCGACGAGTCCAGGCCGACGATGTCGTCGCGGGAGCGGATCATGGCGTTCCACCACTGCCGCTTGATGTTGTCCTTGAGTTCGACGCCGAGCGGGCCGTAGTCCCAGGCGGACCGGGTGCCGCCGTAGATCTCGCCGCTCGGATAGACGAACCCCCGCCGTTTGGCGAGCGAGACAACGGCGTCGATGCGGTCGGCGGCCACGAGAGAACTCCTGTGCTGCTGGGCCCGGCCGCCCCGACGGCGACCCGGCGATGTCCCGGTCGGTGGTTTCCGCCGGGGGTCGGTCAACAGCCGTCGAGCCTACTGCCGCTCCCGGAGCCGCCGAGCCCCGCCCGATCAGCGCCCGGGGTCGTCGACGATCACCTCCGGAGACGACCACACCCCGGCGTCGGCGGCGGCGATCACCTCGAAGGCCGCCGACGAGGCCGCCGCAGCCAACCACGGGATCAGCGCGGCCCGCACCGGCAACGGCGACTGAGCCCGCCGGAACCCGGCCGCGGTCTCGAACTCGGCGACCAGCAGCCACCGGCCGGGGTCCTCGGTCGACCGCGCCCACCGCAGCGCCCGGGTGTCGGGCTGATCCCCGAGCAGCCGGACCGCCTCCGCCGACCCGACCGGGGGTTCCCCGGCGGCCTCACCACCGGAATCGAACTGCGCGATCAGCACGAACACGACGCTCCCCTTTGTCCGGTCACTGTCCGGTCACTGTTCGGTCACTGGCCCACCACCGCCAGGGTCGATCGTTGGGGGGTGCGGTCGACCCGGATCTGCCGCGGGATCCGCAACCGCAGCTCGTCCAGGTGCGACACCACGCCGACCACTCGCCCGCCGGCCCGCAACTCGTCCATGGTGGCCATCACCAGATCCAGCGCGTCCGGATCGAGGCTGCCGAAACCCTCGTCGATGAACAGGGTGTCGAGCTGGCGACCACCGGCCTCGGCGGCCACCACGTCGGCCAGACCCAGGGCCAGGGCCAGCGAGGCCAGGAACGACTCGCCGCCGGAGAGCGTCTTGGCCGGGCGGACCAGCCCGGACCAGCCGTCCATGATTTCCAGCCCGAGACCGCCGGCGCGGCCCCGCGATTCGCGATCGGTGCGGTGCACGAACGAGTACCGCCCGGCCGACATCCGGGCCAGCCGATCGGTGGCCGCCTGCGCCACCTGCGCCAGCCGGTGGGCCAGCACGTAGGTGCGCAGCGTCATGCCCAGCGCGTTCTCCCCCCGGCCCAGCAACACCTCGGTCAGCACGGCGACTTGCCGCTCCTGCGCGCGGACCGGTTCGGCCGCCCGCCACGCCGCCACCAGCCGGTGCGCGGCCGTCGCCACCTGCCGGAACCGGTCGTCCAGGACCAGGGCCTGTTGCTGGGCCGCCTGCGCCCGCCGGGCATCGGCGGCGGCCGCCGCCTCCGCCGCCGCGACGTCGACCCGGTCCGACTCGTCCAGGCCGGCCAGTTCCGGGTCGGCCAACTGCGCCCGCAGCGCGGCCGCGTCGACCTCGGCGGTGCGGATCCGCTCGGCCAGGCGCGGCGCATCGAGGTCGGCGGCCGCGGTCACCTCGGCCAGGTCGCCGAACCCGGAGTCGGCCAGCAACCGGGTGACCGTGGCCCGGGCCCGCTCGTCCTGGGCGTCGGCGTCGGTGACGGCGGCGCAGGCTTGCGCCACCGCGTCGAGGGCCGCCGCCCGGGCCAGCAGGTACTCCCGGCGCTGCCGGATGGACGGGTGGGCGCCCCGGGCCGACCGCAGCCGGGCCGCTCGCTGATCCACCCGGGCCGCCAGGGAGGCGATCTCGGCCGCGCCGAGGGCCACCAGGGTGCCCAGCTCGTCGCGCCGGAGTTCCTGCTCGAACAGGGACTTGGCCGCCGCCTCCCGCAGCCCGACCAGCGCATCGAGGTTGGCGGCGATCCGCGTCTGCCGGTCGACCGTCGCGCGGTGCGTGCGCACCTGCGCCACGGCGGCCTCGGGCAGCCGGCCGCAGGCGCGCTCCTGCGCAACGGCCAGCTCGTTCTGCGCCTCCCACCGGCGGGCCGTGGCGGCGTCCCGGTCGGCCGCGGCCCGCCGCTCCCGCACCTGGGCGGCCTCGATGACCCCCGCGTCGACCGGCACGGCCAGGGGCCGGGCCGGGCTCGGGTGCTCGACCGATCCGCACACCGGGCAGCCGTCGCCGGCGCTCAGCGTGCCGGCGAGTTCGGCCGCCATGCCGTCGATCCGCCGCTGCACCAGGGCCTGCCGCTCGTCCACTGCGACCTGATGCCGGTCGGTGGCCGCGACCGCCGCGGCCTCGGCCCGCCGTCGCCGTTCCGCCAGCTCCGGCACCGCGACCGCGGCCTCCCGGATCTGTTCGGCCGCCGCCAGCTCAGCCTGCGCGGCCGGCAATCGGTCGCGGGCCGACCGGGCGAGGTCGACCCGCCGATCCAGCTCGGCCAGCCGCGGCGGCAAGGCCGCGAGCCGCTGCTCGACGTCGACCGCGGCGTTCTCGTCGCGGTGGTGCCGCCGCCGGGCCGCGGCCAGCGCCGCCTGATCCCGCTGCTGCTCCTGCGCCTCGCCGACCAGCGGGATCAGCGCGCCGGCGCGATCCCGGTCCACCCCGGCAGCGGCCCGGATGGCGACCGGGTCGTCGGCCAGCAGACCCAGGTCCAACCGGTCGGGGTCGGCGGCGGCCTCCGCCAGCGCGTGCAGGCGACGGCCGGCCGCCACCCGCTGCTGCCGGCGGTCCGCCCGCACCTCGCCGGCCGCCTGCTGCGCCCGGGCCGCGGCGACCACCGGCCCGGCCCGGGTGTGCGCATCAAGACGACGACGATCCTGCTCGATCTCGGGGGCCCGCCGGTCGAGATCGACCAACCGGCGGCGCAACTCGGCCAACCGCGCGATCCGGGCGGCTCGCTGGCTCGCGGCCCGCAGCACCGCCGCCGACACCTCGCGCCGCCGGGCGGCGTCCTGCGCGTCCTCCCGGGCGAGCTCGGCGCGGTCGGCCAACCGGTCGCGCAGGCCGGCCAACCACCGGTCGTCGGGTTCGGGCGCGGCCTCGACCCGGGCCGCCTCGGCCACCCGCGCGGCCATTTCCCGGATGTGGTCGTCGCACTCGCGCAGGCGCTGCCCGGCCACCCGGCGGGTCTGGGCGAACCAGTCCTCGATCCGGCCGAAGCGCTGGGTGTCGAACAGCCGCTCCAGCAGATCGCCCCGCTCGGCCGTGTCGGCCCGCAGGAAACGGGCGAACTCGCCCTGCGGCAACAGCACCACCTGGAAGAACTGATCGGCCGACATGCCGAGCAGGTCGATCACCGCGTCGCCCACCTCATCGACCCGGGTCAGCCCCTCGGGCCGGGCCCCGGCGGGAGTGCGGTCGAGCCAGCGCAGCGACACCTTGCCGCGCTGCAGGGTGCTGCCGCTGCCCCGGGCCTTGGGACGCAGGTACTCGGGCCGGCGAATGATCTCGACCCGATGACCGCCGAGGGTGGCCACGAGCCGGACCTGGGTCACCACGTCCGCCGGCGCGCGGTCGCAGCGCAGCCGGCGAGCCTCGTTGCGGGGACCGGGGACCCGGCCGAACAGCGCGTAGGCGACCGCATCGAGCAGGGAGGTCTTGCCCGCCCCGGTGTCGCCGTGGATCAGGAACAGGCCGTCCGCACTGACCGCGTCCAGGTCGACGGTCTCGGTGCCGGCGAACGGTCCGAACGCCGACAGCTCCAGCTCGTGCAACCTCATGCCGGTATCCGCAACGCGCGCAGGGCCTCGTCCAGCAGGTCGCGTTCGGCCGTCGATGCCGGCCGCCCGCAGGCATCGCGGACGAAATCGTGCAGCAGGTCGGCGTCGTCGTGGCCGGTCCGGACCGCGGGGGCGGCCGGCCACGCGGCCGGCGCCGGGGAACCGCCGACCCAGGTGGCGACCAGCGTGTAGGGCAGGACCTCCCGCAGCCGCCGCATCGGGTCCACCGGCCGCACCGGATCGGTGAGCTCGACCGAGAGGTAGGCATCGGCCAGATCGGGCTCGGTGTCAAGGATCTCGGCCAGGCGACCGCGCCGGCAGACCAGCCGGCGGATCGTCGGCAGGGTCAGCCGGGTCGCGCTGACCCCGCCGACCGCGTCCAGATCGACCAGCCACACGCCCTTCTCGTGATCGGCTTCGGAGAACGAGTAGGGCAACGGCGATCCCGAGTACCGGATCCGGTCGGCCAGCACCTGGGGGCGATGCAGGTGGCCCAGGGCGACATAGTCGAATCCGGCGAACAGGTCCGCGCTGACCGACTCCACCCCGCCGACCGCGATCGATCGTTCCGATCCGCCGGCGCGGCCACCGACGACGAAGGCGTGGGCCAGCACCACCGATCGGGTGCCCGGCGGCCGCGCGGCCAGGTCGGCGCGGACCAGGTCCATGGCCCGGGCCAGCACCGCCTCGTGCCCGGATCCGGCCGGCAGCGCCCAACCGGAGCGCAGCAGATCCGGTTCCAGGAACGGGATCGGGTAGATGACGACGTCGCCGTCGGGGTCGGGCAGCACGGCCGGGGTGCCGACGTCGGCGGCCGCGGCGCCCAGGTGCAGGCCGCCGGCGGCCAGGAAGTCGGTGAAGGCGCCCAGGCGGGGCGCCGAGTCGTGGTTCCCGGCGATCGCGACGACGGTGATGCCGGCCGCCCGGATCCGGGCCAGGATCCGGGACGCGGTCTGCACGGCCTCCGGCGACGGCACCGCCCGGTCGTACAGATCGCCGGAGATCAGGACCGCGTCGACCCGGTGCTCCGCGGCCAGGTCGGCGAGCGCGGTGAGCACCGCTTCCTGGTCGGGCAGCAGGTTCTGCCCGTGGAAGGTGCGACCGAGGTGCCAGTCCGAGGTGTGCAGCAGGCGCATGCGCTCACGGTAGGAGCCGGGTCCGACAGTGCCCCGTTTCGACGCGCGAAGGCCCCGAACCGCCTCGTCAGCCCGGCTCGATCGCGCTGATCCGGTAGCCCGCGTCGGTCGCCGCCAGCACCAGCACCCGGCGCTGCTCGCCCCGGGCCGCCGTCGTCGACACCTGCTGGCCGGCACCGTCCACGACGGGCCGGGCCGCCAGGGTGTCCACGACGGCCACCCGCACCGGATCGGCGGTGGCGTCGGCGGACGATCCGGCACCGGCCCCGCCGAGCACGCTCACGCTGACGATGTCGTGATAGCCGTCGACCACCCGCCAGCCGTGCGCGGACAGGGTGTCGATGGTCGCGGTGTCGGCCGCCGCCGCGGCCGACCCGGGCAGGTACACCTGCGTCAGCAGGGCCGGGTCACCCGCGGCCAGGGCCCGGCTGCGCGCCCGATCCAGGTCGGTGATCACCTGCGTCCAGTCGGTCGCTGCCGGCGCGGCCACCGTGGTGCTCGGCGGGTCGCCGATCCACTGTCCGACCTGGGCCACCAGCACGGTGACCAGCAGCCCGCTCAGCAGGGCCAGGGTCAGCCGGACCAGCGGACCGCGGCGGGCGCGCGGGGCGGGTGGCCCCGCCGGATGAGCCACCGGCGCGGCCGGCGGGTGCGGATCGGGGTCGGCCGGCGATGGGCCGCGCACCGATCCGCGGTCCGGGTCCGGGACGGACGGCTCGCCGGCGGTGGGGTCGAGGTCGGGATCGGGACCGGCGACGGCGCTGGCCTGAGCGGCACTGGGATTGGCGGCACTGGGATAGCCGGGGGCGGTGGTCTCGGGGTGGTTGGCCCACCCGCGCCACCGCTTCGACGAGGCCGGGGTCGGGCACGGCCCGGCGCCGAACCGGATCGCCTCGGGCGCCACCGGGGCGCCGGTGGACAGCCGCCGCACGACGTGGTCGGCGTCCGGCCGGGCGGCGGGATCGGCTCGCAGCATCGCGCGCAGCAGGGCCAGCAACGGCGGCGGGCCGGCGTCCTCGGGTGGGTCCGGCCACTGCCCGGCGGCCGATTGCACCAGCACGTCGGCCGGTTCCTCGGCCGGCCAGGCCGAGGAACCGGTCAGGCAGAACAGCGCGACCGACGCCAGGGAGAACACATCGGCCGGTGGCCCGGCCGGCCCGGTCCGGGCCTGGCGCAGCACCTCCGGCGCCACATCGGCGGTGCCCAGCGCGCCCGGCCCGACCACGGTGGCCACGGTCATGCCCACGGCCAGCGGCACCAGCAGCGGACGCCCGCGGGCGTCGAACCAGATCGCCTCCGGGCACACCCCTCCGTGCCGCACCCCGGCCCGGTGGACCTCGGCCAAGGCCGCCGCCAACGGAAGCACCACGGTGACGGTCTCCCCCGCCGACAGCCGCCCCCGGCGGCGGACCAGCTCGATCAGCCGGCCACCACGGGGCCATGGGCAGATCAGCGCGACCCGCTCGTCGTCCTCGACCAGATCGGACACCGGCAGCAGGTGAGGGTGCCGGACCTCGTCGACCAGCTCGACGATCTCGTGCACGCGGGTCGACTCCTCGACCGGCAGCACCGTCAACGCGACGTCCTCGACGGTCCGGGCGTCCTGCGCCCGCCAGACGGGCGAGGACCGGTGCGCCGGCCCCACGCCCAGATGCTCGACCGCCCGATACGCGCCGATAGCCAACCCCATAGCGGGCAACCGTAGGCCGCGCACCGCCGCCGAATCCGACTTGTCCACAATTCCCAGCTCAGCGGCCCTTGGTGACTGCCACCTACGGGTCTGCAACCCGCCCCGGCGTACCGTCAGGGCATGCGTGAGCACACGGATCCGGTCCACATCGAACGGTGCGGCCTGGTCGGGTACGAGCAGGCCTGGCAACGCCAGCGCGACCTGGGGGCGGCCCGGGTCGCCGGGACCGGCCCGGACACCGTCCTGCTGCTGGAACATCCGCCCGTGTACACCGCCGGCAAGCGGACCCGACCGGCCGATCGACCCAACGACGGGACCCCGGTGGTGGACGTCGACCGGGGCGGACGGATCACCTGGCACGGCCCCGGTCAGCTGGTCGGCTACCCCATCGTGAAGCTGGCCCAGCCGATCGACCTGGTCGCCTACATCAGGCTGCTCGAGCACGTGCTGGTCACCGCCTGCGCCGACCTGGGGCTGGCCACGATCCGGATCACCGACCGCAGCGGGGTGTGGCTGCCGGCCGACGAGCATCGGCCGGACCGCAAGGTCGCGGCGATCGGCGTGCGGGTGGCCAAGGACGTGACCATGCACGGCTTCGCCCTCAATTGCGATCCCGACCTGAGCTGGTTCGACCGCATCGTGCCGTGCGGCATCACCGACGCGGGGGTGACCTCCCTCAGCGCCGAACTGGGCCGTCAGGTCACCGTCGCCGACGTGATCGACGTGGTCGAGACCCGGCTGCGGCAGGGTCTGGACGGCACGCTGGCCAGCCCGGTCCCGCAGGAGCGAACGCCGGCTCCGCCGCCCGCCGCCGGGGTCAACTGGCGGCTCGATCCGCAGCTGGCCGGCCCGGCAACCCGCTGACCCTGGGCGGCTGTCGGAGCGGGATGGAACAATGATCTGCACGAGCTGAGGGGGACCGACCGTGGGGTCGACGTCGGGCACCGTCAGACCGTGTGGGAACAGTGACGGTTGGGAACCCGATCTCCGGGTTTGCCGATTGTGGCGAGCTGCCCCGCTTCCGGGGCATGCCGACCAACGATGAGGAGTTCTGATGAGCAGGAGCACCGGACCGCGGTCCGCCGCACAGGATTTCGCGGCCAAGGCCGGCGAGATCGCGGAACTGGTTGCCGACAAGGTGGCCGACGCCACCAGCGAGGCGGCCAGCAAGGCTGCGCACCTCGCGGGTGGGGCGGCGCACGCCGCGACGCCGTACGTCGAGAAGGCCGGTGAGCAGCTCGAGGAAACCGCCGCCAAGCTGGGTCGCCGGGCTCGCCGGGCCGCGAAGAAGACGGCCAAGAAGTCGGCCGCGGCAACCACCAAGCAGGCCAAGATCGTGCAGGCCAAGGCGGCCAAGCAGGCCAAGCGGGGCCAGATCAAGGCCGCCGACAAGGCCGCCGAGATCGCGCACGTCGCGCAGGAGAAGGGCCAGGCCACCCTGGTGCAGGCGCTGACCGCGGCCAGCGCGCAGGCGGCCAAGGCGAGCACCGCCGCCGACAAGGCGGCCAAGAAGACCGCCAAGGCCGGTAAGAAGTCGCACAAGCTGCGCAACCTGATCATCATCGGGGCCGTCGCCGGTGGCGGCGCCTACGCCTTCTCCAAGCTGCGCTCCGGCGGGGCCGCACCGGCGGACACCGCGCCGGCGCCGACCTACACCCCGCCGACCAGGCCGGCCGACAAGCCCGCCGAGAAGGCGGCCGACAAGCTGGCGGAGGCCAAGGACAAGGCGGCCGAGGCGTTGGGCACGGCCAAGGACAAGGCCGCCGACGCGGTCGACGCCGCTAAGGACAAGGCCGCCGACGTGATCGACGCGGCCAAGGACAAGGCGGCCGACGCGGTCGACGCGGCCAAGGGCGCCGTCGACAAGGCCGCCGACACCACCGCGGACAAGGCCGCCGACGCGGCTGACGCGGTGGCCGACAAGGCTCCCGAGGCCGCCGACAAGGTTGCCGCCACCGCCGATCAGGCCGCCGACAAGGTCGCCGAGTCCGCGGACAAGGCCGCCGATAAGGCCTCGGCTTCCGGTCGCAACCTGGCCGACGCGGCCGACAAGGCCCGGGAAGCGGTGAAGAAGGCCGCGGCGGAGACCGCCGAAGCGGCGAAGAAGAAGGCGGGAGAGACAGCGTGACCCTTGCTCCGGAAGGCCGCAAGCTCCTCCGGCTGGAGGTTCGTAACGCGGCCACACCGATCGAGAAGAAGCCGGAGTGGATCAAAACCCGGCTGCGCACCGGACCCGAGTTCCAGCAGCTGCAGAGCCTGGTCAAGCGCGAGGGTCTGCACACGGTGTGCCAGGAGGCCGGTTGTCCCAACATCTACGAGTGTTGGGAAGACCGCGAGGCCACCTTCCTGATCGGTGGCGACCAGTGCACCCGTCGCTGCGACTTTTGCCTGATCGACACCGGCAAGCCCGGTGAACTCGATCGGGACGAGCCGCGGCGGGTCGCCGAGTCGATCCGGAGCATGGATCTGCGGTACGCGACCATCACCGGGGTCACCCGCGACGACCTGCCCGACGAGGGCGCCTGGTTGTACGCGGAGACCATTCGCCAGGTGCACGCCCAGGCTCCGCAGACCGGGGTGGAGATTCTCACCCCGGACTTCTCCGGCCACCCCGAGCTGCTCAACCAGGTGTTCGAGGCCAAGCCGGAGGTGTTCGCGCACAACCTGGAGACGGTGCCGCGGATCTTCAAGCGGATCCGGCCGGCCTTCCGGTACGAGCGGTCCCTGGACGTGATCAGCCAGGGTCGGGCGGCCGGCATGGTGACCAAGTCCAACCTGATCCTGGGCATGGGCGAGACCCGCGAGGAGATCAGCCAGGCGCTGCAGGACATGCAGCAGGTCGGGGGCGACCTGGTCACCATCACCCAGTACCTGCGTCCTACCCCTCGGCACCATCCGGTGGAGCGGTGGGTCAAGCCCCAGGAGTTCGTGGAGCTGGCCGAGGAGGCCAAGCAGATCGGCTTCGCCGGGGTGATGTCCGGACCACTGGTCCGGTCCTCCTACCGGGCCGGCACCCTGTACCGGCAGGGTGCCGAGGCGCGGGCGGCGCGGGAGCGGGCCCAGGAGCCCGCCCCGGCGACCCCCTGAGCACTAAGCTGGTTCACATGGCCAAGAACGCCGCCGGATCCGGCTCGACGAAACCCACGAAGGAAGAGAAGAAGGCGGCAAAGGCGGAAAAGAGGGCCGCCGGCAAGGAGCGCCGCACGCAGCTGTGGCAGGCGTTCCAGATGCAGCGCAAGCAGGACAAGAAGCTGCTGCCGTACATGATCGGCGCGGTCGTGGGTACCGCGGCGGTCCTGACCCTGGCCCTGATGTGGTTCCTGCCGTGGTGGGCGGTGCTGCCGCTGGGCATCATCCTCGGCGCGATGTTCGCCATGATCATCTTCTCCCGCCGGGTGCAGAAGAACGTCTACGCCCAGGCGGAAGGAACCCCCGGGGCCGCGGCCTGGGCCCTGCAGAACAATCTGCGGGGCACCTGGCGGGTCACCCCGGCCGTCTCCGGCAACACCTACCTCGACGCGGTGCACCGGGTGGTCGGCCGGCCCGGCATCATCCTGGTCGGCGAGGGTTCCCCGCACCGGGTCAAGCCGCTGCTGGCCCAGGAGAAGAAGAAGATCTCCCGCATCGTCGGCGACACCCCGATCTACGACTTCATCGTGGGCAACGAGGAAGGCGAGACGACGCTGCGCAAGCTCGCCCCCAGCATCATGAAGCTGCCCCGCAACATCCCCGCCGACATGGTCGGCGACCTGGACAACCGGCTGTCGGTGCTGGCGGCCAAGACCCAGGGCGGCCTGCCCAAGGGGCCGATGCCGGCCGGGGTCAAGCAGCGCAACATGCAGCGGGCGATGCGGCGCCGCTGACGGCGCCGCCCCACCCCGCGGCGATCAGGACGGCCCGGAGCGCTCCGCCGCCGGTTCGGTCGCCCGCGCCACGTCGTGCGCGTGCTCGCGGGCCTGATCGATCTTGGCCTCACTGGACTGCAGGTCCTGCGTGCCGCGGCGCATCTCCTCGTTCTCCAGCGCCGGGCCGTCCAACACGGTGTGATCAGACCCGGTGTGATCAGCCGCGGGGTGATCTGACCCGGGGTGATCTGATCCGGTGTGATCGTCGGGCGTGCTCGTCATGGGCTGCCTCCTGCGGTGCGGATGGGTGTCCTGATGCCCGTTCCCCGATCCCGGGGTTGGCACACCCGGCCGGCCGACTACCTGAACCGCAGGACCACCGTGCGGCAGAGCCGGTCGTGCAGTCCGCGACCGTTGGCGTCCAGCAACAGCGGCGGCACGATCAGGAAGATCAGCGCGGTCCGGGGCACCGCCCACAGCCCGACGAACGAGCGGTCCGCCGCCAGTGGCGTCACCCGGATCCCCAACGCCGCCTGACCCGGGGTGATGCCGAAGGCGGCGACGGTGACCACCGTCATCACCGCCCACACCAGCAGGCTGGTGTTGCGGGGCGCGTCCGGCGCGGTGATCAACCAGGCGGCCAGCGCGGACAGCACGATGTCGATCACGAAGGCGCCGACCCGGCTCCCCATCGAGGCCACCGAACCGATTCCGGTCTCGGGCAGGCCCAGCGCCCGCCCTGGATAGGCCCGTTCGGCCGGCCCGTTCGTCGTCGTCATTCCCCCAGGCTAAGCGCCGCCACGCGGACGGTGGACGGCCCGGACAAGGCCGTCTGGGCCTCGGGCGATTAACGTCTGCGAAACCTTGCGGAGACCCGATGGCAACAGCGCCTGCCTAGCGTGGCCGAGGCATGGCGACGGGGCCTGCGTGTGTTTCCCGCCCGCTCGCCGCGCATGCAACCGGACCCGACGCAGCGGGGACAGGTGGCCGTTGTACCGTCCCTGCCACCACGGTTGTCCACCGACGACAAGGAGCGCGTGCGTGTTCTCCACCACCGAAGAGCTGGTCAAGTACATCTCGGACAACGATGTCGAGGTCTTCGACATCCGGTTCTGCGATCTGCCCGGCATCATGAACCACCTCACGGTCCCCGCCAAGACGGTGACCGAGAAGTCGCTGGCCGCCGGCATGGCCTTCGACGGGTCCTCGATCCGGGGCTTCCAGTCCATCCACGAGTCGGACATGACTCTGCTGCCGGACGTCACGACCGCCCGGGTCGACCCGTTCCGTCGCCGCAAGACCCTGACCTGCAACTTCTTCGTGCACGATCCGCTGACCCTGCAGCCGTACTCGCGCGACCCGCGCAACGTGGCCCGTAAGGCCGAGGAGTACCTGGCCAGCACCGGCATCGGCGACACCTGTTACTTCGGGGCCGAGGCCGAGTTCTACGTCTTCGACGACGTGCGCTACGGCACCACCCCGAACGGCGCGTTCTACAAGGTCGACTCGGAAGAGGGCTACTGGAACACCGGCCGCGACGAGCAGCCGAACCTGGGCTACAAGACCCGGTTCAAGGGTGGCTACTTCCCGGTCCCGCCGTACGACCACCAGGCCGACCTGCGCGAGGACATGACGGCCAACCTGATCTCGATGGGCTTCGACGTCGAGCGCGGCCACCACGAGGTGGGCACCGGCGGCCAGGCCGAGATCAACTACAAGTTCAACACCCTGCTGGCCTCGGCCGACGAGGTGATGCTGTTCAAGTACATCATCAAGAACACCGCCTGGGCCGCCGGCAAGACCGCCACCTTCATGCCCAAGCCGCTCTTCGGTGACAACGGCTCCGGCATGCACGCCCACCAGTCCATCTGGCAGGGCGGCAAGCCGCTGTTCTACGACGAGTCCGGCTACGGCGGGCTGTCCGACCTGGCCCGCCACTACATCGGCGGCCTGCTGCACCACGCCCCGTCGCTGCTGGCCTTTACCAACCCGACGGTGAACTCCTACCACCGCCTGGTCCCCGGCTACGAGGCCCCGGTCAACCTGGTGTACTCGGCCCGCAACCGGTCCGCGTGCATCCGTATCCCGCTGACCGGCACCAACGCCAAGGCCAAGCGCATCGAGTTCCGCTGCCCCGACCCGTCGTCGAACCCGTACCTGGCGTTCGCCGCGATGATGATGGCCGGCCTGGACGGCATCAAGAACAAGATCGAGCCGCCGGCCCCGGTCGACAAGGACCTCTACGAGCTGCCGCCGGACGAGGCCGCCAACATCCCGCAGGTGCCCGCGTCCCTGCCGGCCGTCATCGACCGGCTGGAGCAGGACCACGGCTACCTGCTCGAGGGTGGCGTGTTCACCGAGGACCTGATCGAGATGTGGATCAGCCTCAAGCGCGAGGAGATCGACGCGATCCGGCTGCGCCCGCACCCCTACGAGTTCGACATGTACTTCGACATCTGAGTTCCCCTGCGACCTGACGGTTGCCCAGGACGCCCTCGACCCGCCCGGGTCGGGGGCGTTCGGGCTTTCTCGGGGTTTCGCGGGCAGCTTGGGACTTTCGCCCCGCGCCCGGACGGCGTCGACCCGATAGCCTCGGGAACGATTCAGACGCGACGGCATCCGGGAGGATCAGTGACACGCCAGCTCGGGGTCATCTCCGACATGGACGGGGTGATCTACCGAGGCAAGCAGGCCGTGCCCGGAGCCCAGGCGTTCATCGACCGGCTGCGGGAGCGCGGCGTTGGCTTCGTGTTCCTGACCAACAACTCCGAGCAGACCCCGCTGGATCTGGTCCGCAAGCTCGCCGGGCTGGGCTTTCAGGGCCTGACCGAGCAGAACTTCATCACCTCGGCGATGGCCACCGCGAAGTTCCTGCATTCGCAGCGACCCCGCGGCACCGCCTACGTCATCGGCGGCGGCGCGCTGTCGGCCGAGCTGTACAAGGTGGGCTACTCGATCACCGACAGCAATCCCGATTACGTCGTGGTCGGCAAGACCTCCGGGTTCGCGTTCCCCCAGCTGCGCAAGGCGTCCGCGCTGATCGACAAGGGGGCCCGGTTCATCGGCACCAACCCGGATCTGGTCGATCCGGTGGAGGGCGGCACCGAGCCGGCCGCCGGGGTGCTGCTGGCCTCGATCGAGGCGGCCACCGGGATGAAGCCATACGTGGTGGGCAAGCCGAACTCGCTGATGATGATCTACGCCCAGGAGATGCTCGGCGTGCCGGCCCGGGACTGCGTGATGATCGGCGACCGGATGGACACCGACGTGGTCGGCGGCCTGGAGGCCGGCATGCGCACCTGCCTGGTGCTGTCCGGGGTGTCCGACGCGCAGACGGTGAACCGGTTCCCCTACCGGCCCAGCTTCGTCTACGACAGCGTCGCCGACATCGATCCGGACGAGCTGGCGGCGGGCTGAGCGATGGACATCCGAATCCCCTCGCTGCTCCGGATCAAACCCGACACCCTGTTCAAGCTGGGCAAGTACCTGCGCAAGCACGGCTTCGACCGCATCGCGCTGTGCTACGGCGAGGGCATCGAGGATCTGGTCGGCCGCAGCATCCGCATCTCCCTGGATTCCTCCGAGATCACCGTGGTCCGGCAGGAGGTCGTGCACAGCAACGACGTCACCGACATCATGGGGGTGGCGTTCCACCTGCCCCGCGGTACCCAGGCCGTGGTGGCCGTCGGCGGCGGCGTCGCGGTCGATGCGGGCAAGTACATCGGCTTCCTCAACCAGCTCCCGGTGGTCGCGGTGCCCACCGCCATCTCCAATGACGGGTTCGCCTCCCCCGGCGCCAGCCTGCGGGTGGAAGGGCAACGGATCAGCGCCAAGGCGGCCATCCCGTTCGGCGTCGTCATCGACACGACGGTGATCGCCGCCTGCCCGCCCCGGTTCACCCTGTCCGGCATCGGCGACCTGATCTCCAAGTACAGCGCCATCGCCGACTGGAAGCTCTCGTACCACGCGACCGGCGAGGCCATCAACGACTTCTCCGCGATGATCGCGCTGCAGAGCGTGGAGAACCTGGTCAACCACCCGGACAAGTCGATCGAGGACCTGGGGTTCCTGCAGCTGGTCTGCGGGGCGCTGGTGATGAGCGGGGTGTCGATGGAGGTCGCCGGCTCGTCCCGGCCCGCCTCGGGCAGCGAGCACCTGATCTCGCACGCCTACGACCGGCTGGCCGCCCGGCCGCGGATGCACGGCGAGCAGGTTGGGGTGGCCACGATCGCCACCACCTGGCTGCAGGACAACCCGCAGCGCGACACCGTGCTGCGCGTGCTGGAGCAGACCACCTTCCTCAGTGCCATCCGGGCCGATCCGCTGGACCGGGCCACCTTCCTGGCCGCCATCGCCGCCGCCCCGGCGGTCAAACCCGGCTACCACACGGTGCTGTCCGAGCCGGGCGCGGTCGAGCGGCTGCAGGCCCATATCGCCGCGGACCCGCTCTGGCAGGATCTGCTGGCCTGAGCATTTCGCCCGGGCCCAGCCTGTCGACCGAGGGGACCGCATGCCCGTCTTCGCCGTGCACTACAGCTACGCCGACCGCCCGGACGAGGTGACCGCGCACCGGCCCGCCCACCGCGCCTTCCTGCGCGAGCTCTTCGACCAGGGCGTGGTCCTGGCGGCCGGGGCCTACCCGCAGGGGCCGGCCGGCGCGTTGCTGGTCTTCCGGGCCGACTCGGCCGAAGCGGTGGCGAGCCTGCTGGAAGCGGATCCTTTCCGTCACCGCGGCCTCGTCACCGGCTGTGAAATCCGGCAATGGGGTCTCGCGATGGGCCCCTGGACGGAGTAACTTCACCTCTCGGTGTATCTCAGGGTTCGTCCCGGGCTCTTCGGTGTGCAAGAGACGTTCCATGCGCCCTGACCCAGGTGGTGGCGTGACCAGACCCGTGGTGCTGACCGAGAAGCTGCGCCGCCCCGAACCGGTGGGGTTGGCCCGGCGCCGGCTCGAGGAGCAGTTGCTCGCGCCCTCGACCAGCCGGTTGGACCTGGTGGTGGCGCCGCCCGGATCGGGCAAGACAACCCTGTTGGCCCGGGTGGCCGCGGCCGCCGAGAGCGCGGGCAGTGCGGTTGGCTGGTACCGGGTGACCGCCGACGACGCCACCGAGTCGGCCTTCGTGGCCCACCTGGCTCGGGCGCTGCACCTGGACACCGCCGCCGACGAGTCGTCGGTGACCGACATGCTCGAGTTGCTCGATCGGTCGCCGACCGCGCCCACCCTGGTGGTGTTCGACGACGTCCATGAGATCGCCGGCTCGGTCGCCGAACGGGCCCTGGACCAGTTCGTGCAGCTGCGGCCGCCGCACCTGCGGGTGCTGGTCGGTTGCCGCCGGCCCCCGGAACTGAACATCCCGCGGCTGCGGGTGTCCGGCCAGTTACGCGAGATCACCAGCGACGACTTGCGTTTCCGCTCCTGGGAGGTCGAGGAGCTGTTCCTGTCGGTGTTTCGGGAACCGCTCTCGCCGGAGTCGGCGGCCGCGCTGACCCGGCGCACCGGCGGCTGGGCGGCCGGCCTGCAACTGTTCCACCTGGCCACCTCCGGACGCAGCGCGGTCGACCGCGGGCGGGCCGTCGACGACCTGGGTGGCCGGTCCAAGCTGGTGCGCTCGTACCTGGCCCGCAACGTGTTGGCCGAGCTGCCCGAGGAACGGCGGCACTTCCTGCTGCGCACGTGCACGTTGGGCACGCTGACCGGACCGCTGTGCGACGCGCTGCTCGGGGTGACCGGCAGTTCCACCATCCTGGACGAGCTGGAACACCGGCAACTGTTCACCTCCTCCGACGACGACGGCCACACCTTCCGGTACCACGAGGTGCTGCGCACGCATCTGGAGTGGGCCCTGGTCCAGGAGTACGGGGCGGCCGGCGCGCGCGAGTGGTACTCGCGCAGCGCCGCGTTGTTGGAGTCGGTCGGCGACCAGCGGGCGGCGGTGCGGGCCTACGCGCGGGCCGAGGACTGGGGTGCGGTCGGCCGGCTGTTGCAGACCCGCGGCACCGGCCCGGATGCCGGGGCCGCCGGCACCGACCTGCTGCTGCCGCCGGCGGTGGTCGAGCACGATCCGTGGTTGTCCCTGGCCCAGGCCCGCCGCCGGGTCCGCGAGGGCGCCCTGACCGCCGCGGTCGACCGTTTCCGCCGGGCCGAGAGCCTGCTCGACGAACCGGATTTCCGCGACGACTGCCAGCGGGAACGCTCGGTCGCGGCCATGTGGGCCTCGACCGACACCACCGGCATGAGCTGGGCCGTGGACGGGCGCGGGTCGGCCCGGCACTGGTCCATCCCGATCCGCCTGGCCACCCGGCGGCTGGGCCCGGCCCGGGTCGCTGCCCCGGCGCTGACCGGATCGACCCCGGCGCCGCACGAACTGGCCCGCGGCATCATCAGCCTGCTGGCCGGCGACTTCCGCGACGCCCGCCGCACGCTGGACGCCGTCGTGGCCGACCGGGCGGCCGAGTCGACCCACCGGTTGCTGGCCGACCTGACCATTGCCGTCATCGACCTGATCCGCGACCGCCCCGGGGATCCGGCGAGCCGGTTGGGCCAGATCGCGCTCGACGCCGAGGTGGCCGGGTTGCCGTGGATCGCCCGGCTCGCCCGCGGGCTCGGCGAGTGCGTGCTGGCGGCCACCGACCCGGCCGCGTGGCGGCTGGCCGCCTGCGTCGATCAGATCGACGAGTGTGACGAGGCCGGCGACGCCTGGGGCGCCGCCCTGCTGACCTTGGCCGCCGCCGTCACCGGCCTGCTGGCCGACCCAGTGGCCGAGGCGCATGGATTTGCCGACGCGGCCGCGCGCTTCCGCCGGCTGGATGCCCCGGTCCCGGCCCTGTGGGCGCAGGCGTTGCAGGCCTGCGCCCTGGCCGGCCGGCGCCGCCCGGGCGCGGCCGAGTTGGCCGGCCGGGTGGCCACCGAGGCGCGCGCCGCGCAGGTCACCGGGGCCCAGGCCCTGGCCCAGATCGCCGCGGCGATGGCCGGGGCGCCGGTCGGCACCGCGCCGGAAGCGACCGGCAGCGAACTGGACCGGATGATCGCCCTGTTCACCGGGCCGGCGGCGCCCACCCCGCCCGTGGCCGAGCCGGCCGCCGCGACCTCGTCCATCCCCGCGGATCAGCCGGCGCCGCCTGCCGCGAGCCGGACCGTCATGATCCGCTGCCTGGGCGGGTTCAGCGTCGACATCGACGGTCAGAGCGTCGATCTGGCTCCGCTTCGGCCGCGGGCCCGCGCGCTGCTGCGGCTGCTGGCGATGACGCCGAACCGGGACGTCCACCGCGAGCATCTGGTCGACGCGCTGTGGCCGGGCACGGATCTGACCGTCGGCACCCGGCGGTTGCAGGTGGCCGTGTCCAGCGTGCGACAGCTGCTGGAACAGCGTGGCCTGCCCGGCGGCGAGGTGGTGCTGCGCCACGGTGACGCCTACCGGCTGGCCCTGCCCCCGGGGTCGGTCGTGGACACGGACGCCTTCGAGCGGGGCGTGCGGGACGCCGAGACCGCCGCCGCCCGTGGTGATGTCACCGCCGCCGCGGCGCTGCGCGGCTCGGCCCTGTCCTGGTACCGGGGCGACCTGCTGCCCGAGGACGGTCCGGCCGAGCACGTGGTCGGCGAACGCGACCGGCTCCGGCTGCTGGCCGCGACCACGGCCGGCACCCTGGCCCAGGACTACCGGACGCTGGGGCAGCTGCGGCAGGCGGTGGCCGCCGCCCGGCAGTCCGTGCAACTCGACCGCTATCAGGACCTGGCCTGGGAGCTGCTGGCCGACCTGCACCGCGACGCCGGCGACGACAGCGCCGCCGCCCGCACCCGGCGCGAGCACGCCGCCGCCCAGGCCGAACTGGAGCTGGATTCCGTGCGGCCCTGAGGGTCGGCCGGCGACTCGCTCACCCCGTGATCTCGACCCGGTGCGGGATGTGCGCCGGCTTGGCCATGTCCACCAGCGCGTCCAGCCGGCGCACGTCGAATTCCTCGGGGTTCGGCACCCGCAGCCGGACCATCAACTCCGGCTGATCGGTGCCGGGTAGCGCGCTGCCGGGTTCGGTGGACTGACCCGTGCCGCCCGACTCGATCAGCTCCGGGTCCAGGTCAAACAGGGCACGGACGGCGGCCCGGATCCCCCGGGCGGTGCCCCGCCACTGCAGCAGCTCGACCCCGATCTGGACCAGTTCCCGTTGCCGTTCGGCGCTCTGGTGCCCGTCCAGGGCGATGCCCATCCACCCGGCCAGCCACGGCAGCATGTCCTCGGGCGCGGTGGCCGGGTCGAGGTAGGCGGGCAGTGAGTCCAGGGTGGTGATGATCGGCGCGAGCACCTCGTCCAGCGCCGCGCACCAGCGCTGGGTGAACGAGTCGCCCAGGAACACCGCCGGCAGCGTCGCGCCGATCGGGTACGGGCTGGCCAGCCCGGGCACCAATCCTCGGGTCATCAGGTGCCCCGGACCCGGACCTGATGCTCGTAGGAGAACACCAAGGCGGTGGGCGCCAACGGGATCCGCTGCGCCGACGACCCGCGCCGGCCGGTCGCGGCGTCGGCCGGGAAGAGCTGGACGTTGACCTCCTCGGCCATGTCCACCCCGGGGATGCGGGCCAGGGTCGCGTTCACCTCGTGCGCCTGGACGGCCCGGCCGAGCGGCCAGCCGGTGCCTTCCGGACCGCCGTGCAGCGGGTCGAACAGCCGGTAGATCGCGGTGAGCACCTCCTTGCGGACCTCCTCGGGCCGGTACCGGGCGCGGGCCCGCACGCTGATCACCGCGGTGACCCCCTGGTACTCCGGCGGCTCGATGACCAGCCGGGTGCCGACCAGCCGGCGCTCGTCCAGGTACCCGGCGATCCGGGACAGCGATTCGGGCAGCGGGGCCAGGTCGTCGCGGCGGATCCGGCCGACCTCGTCGGTGGCCACGAACGGGACCACGAGCACCCGGACGCCGCCGCCGTCCACGCCCAGGCAGTGCACCCGGGCGATCTCCGGCGCGACCTGCTTGGTCAGCTCGACGTAGTCCTCGGCGGTGACCGCTCGCCCCCGGGAACGCAGCACCAGCGGCCCCCGGAGCTTGGCGTCCTCGATGTCCTCGGCCCGGGCGCCGCCGACGGCCGGCGTCCGGTTCTCCACCCGGGCGACGTAGGGCACGCTGGTCTTGAGCACCCGCACCTGGCCGGTGGCGATGTTGCCGCGCACCCCGCCACCGGTGCGGTAGACCGACAACCGCAGGTGCGCCCCCTTGGGCGGCACCGCACCGTACTGGCGCAGCGTGCCGTCACCCTGCCGGACCGCCGGCCCGAACTGCACCTCGCCGGCGAACGCGTCGATGTGGAAGCACTTCTCGTCCGGGTCGGCCTCGGCGAAGTGCTCGGCCGGCGCCCATTCGGCGACGCCGTCGTCGTCGATGACCTGCAGCACCCCCGGCTCCTCCCAGGGCACCACCGGGCGCCGCTGCAGGGCGAACCGCTGCCCCGGGGTGCCGTCGGACACGCCCAGGTCCTCGTTGCGCACGACCTGCGCGTGCACCATCCGGGCGGTCCCGCCGATGGTGAACGCGGACACCGACAGGATCCGCGGGGACGCGGTGTAGGTCGGCTGACCTTCCTCGGGTTCCAGCAGCCGGCAGCGAATCCAGCCGGCCCGGTTGCGGGCCAGGATGGAGGTCTCGTGGGTCTCGGGGACGTGCAGCACGACGTCGCCGGCCTTGTTCATGCCGCCGGTGTCGTCCCGGTCGACGTCGCACGGCGCCCAGCCCGAGCCGGTCCAGGCCTCCCAGATCAGCGGCGGCCAGTCCGGCCGGACGCCGACACCGCGGACCCGGCAGTCCATCCGGAGCACGATCGCGCAGGACGGCACCGCATTGGACAGGCCGATCAGCAGGCAGTCGCCGGGTTGCGGCGAGCTCTGGAAGCACTCGAACTCGCCGCCCGAACGCAGGGCCACACTGTGATCGACCGCCTCCCCGCCGGCCGCCATCGCCCCGGCCCGCTCGAACGAGCAGGGCACGATGTCCAGGTCCTTGATCGTGGAGAAGACGACGGGGTCGGCGACATCGGTGCGGGGGGTGGCCACCTCGGTCTCCCGCCGCACGACGACGGTCTGCGGCTGCGGCGCGGACAGCCAGAAGGTGACCTTGCCCCGGGCCGCGGCCGGCGGCCGCAACTCGACGCCGATCAGCTCCAGGAATTTGATGTAGTGGCGGTCGGGCACCCGGTTGAGCCGGTAGATCAACTGGTCGACCATCTGCGCGAACGCCTCGATCAGGGTGACCCCGGGATCGGAGACGTTGTGGTCGGTCCATTCCGGGCACCGTTGCTGGACCAGGCGTTTGGCGTCGTCTACGAGGTCCTGGAAGTGCCGGTCGTCCAGGTTGGGCGCGGGCAGCACCATGGTTCAGGCCCTCCGCTCGGCGGCCGCCAGGGCCGCGGGAATGGCCGGCAGGGAGGCCGGGGCGAACGACGGACCCGTGACCGCCGCCGAGTCGGGCTCGTCCGGGATCACGTAGAACGGGAAGACCAGGTTCCGCGGATCGTTGATGCCGCGGATCGAGTAGTGGATGTCGATGTACAGGGTGCCCAGGTCGGCCTGGTCGAAGCTGATCAGCACGTCGTGCACGGTGATCCGCGGCTCCCACATCTCCAGCGCGTAGCGCACGTCGGAGGCGATGGCCCCGGCGGTGGAGGCGTTGATCGGGGCGAACACGTGGTCGTGCACCCGGCAGCCGAACTCGGGACGCATCGGCCGCTCCCCCGGCGCGGTCGCCAGGATCAGCCGGATGGCCTCCTCGATCTCCTGCTCGCGGACGACCAGGGCGACCCCGCCGGTGGCGTCGGTGGTCAGCGGGAACGCCCAGCCGGCGCCCACGAAGTCAACTCGGGAATCGATGCCCACTGCTCATCCTCCGATCAGGACGGTCGGGGCGCCGACGACGATCGGTGCCCCGCAGGCGGACAGGTCGCCCATCCGGGCCGCGGGCAGCCCGCCGATCAGGACCGTCGGGCAGCCCGGCGGCACGATGGCGGTCGGCGGGTGCACCGCCGGCGGCGGGAACGAGCAGATGTGCGGGGTGCCCACGGTGGCCGCGGGCATGCCGGCGATCAGCACCGTCGGCACCCCGGGCGGCCCGATGACGCCGGGGTGCCCGGTCGGGTCACCGACCCTGGCAGCTGGTGGCATCTGCGTCACGTCCCATCAGTTGATCTTGAC